>Ga0114916_1001657_pt1 | contig 12373 bp, 4 predicted proteins | sample MalvirAntarct_66_FD_83501 | JGI IMG/M metagenome (GOLD analysis project Ga0114916, IMG submission 83501) | Marine viral communities from the Global Malaspina Expedition - Malaspina viral metaG Antarct_66 | ecosystem: Environmental > Aquatic > Marine > Oceanic | place: West Anvers Island... | reverse complement strand
TACCTACACTCTATAATACAGTACGACATGTTTATTAAAAGCCCACTTTTCTTTCTTATACTATTGACTACTCTTCTTTTAACTACTAATTGCGGTGGTGATTCTGAAGAAGATTTTGTTGTGAACCCCGAATTTACCAAACATATTTCTGCTTTTACTTCAGGTGTGATATCCTCTCAATCATCAATAGAAATTCAACTGGTTAAACCTTATGAAGGCAAGTTCACACCGAATGAAGCAATTGAAGAGGACCTGTTTGACATTTCCCCATCAGTGGAAGGAAAGACCGTTTGGGTAGATAGCAGAACTATTGAATTTATTCCAGATGAAAAATTTCAATCCGGGCAAACTTACTGGGTGGAATTTGATTTGGCAACAGTAGCAAGCGTTCCGGAAGACTTGAGCACGTTCAAATTTCCATTCACTATTATAGAGCAAGCGATAACATTTGAAGTGGATGGTTTAAGAGCGTACGATAGCGAATCAATAAAACTACAGCAATTCTTAGGCAATGTCATTGCAGCAGATGCTATCGATAAAGAAACGCTAGAAAAATGTATCGATGTGCAAGTAAATGGCACGAAAAAGGAAATTAAATGGGAGCAGCAAGCCGACCCAAAAATGTACAAGTTAATCGTTGAAAATGTTGAACGAAAAGAAAAGGCTGGTGAGATTGTGGTTTCTTGGGATGGAAGTCGTGCTGATATTAAAGGAGAAGGTAAGATTTCTCACGAAATTCCGGCTCTCGGTGATTTTAAAGTAACTACTGTGAATGTCATTCAGCATCCTGAGCAGCATATTCTCATTCGTTTTTCTGATCCTCTGTTAAGTAGTCAAAACTTAAATGGTTTGGTAGAAATTCGTGACCATGACAATGTTAGAACAGCTATTTCAACCAATGAATTAAGAATTTATCCTTCGAATAGATTGGTGGGTGAAAAAACTGTAATTCTCAATTCAGCAATTAAAAACTGTGAAGGCTATAAAATCGGAAAAGACCAACAATTCGTCGTTCAATTTGAAGAGTTAAAACCTGCCGTTCGACTAGTTGGAAAAGGAACGATATTGCCTTCTTCCAATGGGATGGTTGTTCCATTTGAAGCTGTTAATTTGAAAGCTGTTGATGTCAGAATCATTAAAATTTATGAAAATAACATCACTCAGTTCTTCCAAACAAATAACTATGATGGGAGTAGAGAGCTAAAACGAGTTGGACGAGTAATTCGTAAAAAGACAATATATCTCGGAAAAGGAAAGGCGATTGATTTTGGAAGCTGGAATAGGTTTAACCTCGATCTATCTGAATACATTAAAGTGGACCAAGGCGCTATTTACCGAGTTGAAATTGGATTCAGAAAACATCACTCTACTTATACATGTGAGTCTTCCGAAGACATTGAAATGGATGAAACCGATTGGGATGAGTATGATGACGCTGAAAAAGATCAATGGGATTTTATAAGTGATTATAGTTATGGTTATTACTATAGTGATTACTTCTCCGGGTACGACTATGATAAAAAAGACGATCCTTGCTCTTACTCCTATTATCGAAACAAAAGCGTAACGAAAAACATTTTTGCATCTGATATTGGAATTGTTGCTAAAACAGGAACAAATGGAGAATTGTTCGTGGTCATTACTGACTTGGTAAGTGCTAAGCCTATTTCGGGAGCGAGTGTAGATGTTTATGACTATCAACAACAAAAACTTGTTTCACTAACGACGGATAGCGATGGAATGGTTCGTTCTAAACGATTGAAAAAAACGCCTTTCTTTATTGTGGCCAGTGACGGGTCTCAAAAAGGATATATGCGATTAGATGAAGGTTCGTCTCTGGCAATAAGCCGTTTTGATGTTGGAGGAACAACGGTGAAAGAAGGAATAAAAGGATTCATTTATGGTGAAAGAGGAGTTTGGAGACCTGGCGACACCTTATTCTTATCTTTTATTCTTGAAGACAAAGAAAACCTCATCCCTGAAAGTCACCCTGTAGTTTTTGAATTGTTTAATCCGCGCGGGCAATTGTCCTACAGAACAGTTAAAAACGGTTCTGTAAATGGTTTTTATGACTTTACTTCTAAAACGTCGTCTGACGCACCTACAGGAAACTGGAATGCAAAAGTAACAGTCGGAGGAGCTACATTTTACAAAACAATCAAGGTTGAAACGGTAAAACCAAATCGCTTAAAAATTAACCTCGATTTAGAAGATGAAATGTTGAGCGCTTCAAACAATACGGTAAGAGGAGATCTTACTGTAAAATGGCTCCACGGTGCACCTGGGAAAAACTTGAAGGCAGATATTGCTGTAAACTTTATTCAAGCCAGTACCATTTTCGAAAAATTCAAGGGCTATCATTTTGAAGATCCTTCAAAGCGTTTTGATTCACAAGAAAACGTCATTTTCAAAGGAAATGTAAATGAGCAAGGTGTCGCTCGAATCAACAGTAAAATCGAAGCGCATCATCAAGCGCCTGGAATGTTAAAGGCTGTATTTAAAACAAGAGCTTACGAACATGGTGGGGATTTTAGTACTGATCAATTCGTCATTCCTTATGCTCCTTATGAAACCTTTGTTGGAATCAGAGAGCCCCAAGTAGCACGAAATGGTGCGCTTGAAACAGACACGACCTACAAGTTTGATGTAGCAACCGTTAATAAACACGGAAATCCAACAAGCGCTTCCAACCTTGAAGTTGAAGTATATAAAATCGAATGGCGCTGGTGGTGGGAAAGCGGCATGAATGGTTTGGCTAGCTATATTGGCAGAAGTAATGTTCGCCCCATTTCAAAAGAAACGATCTCAACTAATTCTAGCGGTAAAACAACTGCTTCTATTCGAATTAATAAATATGATTGGGGAAGATATTTAATTCGTGTAACTGACAAAAACAGCGGTCACTCCACTGGAATCATGACTTATTTCGATTGGCCAAGCTGGATGAGTCGTGCAGGAAGAAAAACTCCTGATGGAGCAAATATGCTTGTCTTCGCAGCGGATAAAGAAAAATATAATGTCGGAGAAAAAGCAAAAATAAGCTTCCCTTCCTCTAAAAATGGTCGTGCATTAATCAGTATCGAGGATGGTAAAAAAGTAAAAGATGCCTTTTGGATTGAAACAAATGCTGGAGAAACCTCTTTCAGTTTGCCAATTACTGCAGACCTGACTCCGAACTGCTATGTGCATATCACAATGATACAGCCTCACAGTCAGACAGAAAATGATGCGCCTATTCGAATGTACGGAGTAATTCCAATTATGGTTGAAGACCCTGCAACAAAGTTAGAGCCGATTATTAGTATGCCCGACGAACTCGCACCTGAAACTTCATTCACTGTTAAAGTAAAAGAAAAGAAAGGCAAGAAAATGACTTACACCATTGCGGTTGTAGATGAAGGATTATTGGATTTAACGCGATTCGAAACACCTGATCCTTGGCAGCATTTCTATAGTAGAGAAGCACTGGGCGTAAAAACCTGGGATTTATTCGACTGGGTGATTGGTGCATACGGCGCAAAAGTTGAGAATTTACTTACCATCGGTGGTGATGGAAGTCTAAAGCCTGGAAATGACGAAACAATAAGATTTAAACCAATGGTTCGTTTTCTTGGACCTTTTGAACTTTCAGCAGGCAAAGAAGCTTCACATAAAATTTCTATGCCAAATTATGTAGGATCTGTTCGAACGATGGTAGTCGCAGGACAAGATGGAGCTTATGGAAATGCCGAAAAAACAACACCGGTCAAGAAGCCACTTATGGCACTTGCAACACTTCCGCGTGTGCTGGGACCATCCGAAAAAGTGAGTTTGCCGGTAACAATTTTCGCAATGGATGACCATGTCAAAAATGTGAATGTTTCTGTGAAAACGAACAAAATGCTCAAAGTAATTGGTGAGTCATCTAAGGCATTAAATTTCAAAACGCAAGGCGACCAAGTTGTCAACTTTGAATTAGAAGTAGCTGAAACAATTGGTAAAGCAACCGTTCAAATTATAGCTACAAGTGGAAAAGAAAAATCAACTTATGAAATTGAATTGGACGTTCGAAATCCTAATTTACCTGTTACCAAAATTGAAGAAACAGTACTTGAAGCAGGGAACAGTTGGTCTCACGAAATGCCATTACACGGTATGAATGGAACAAACTCTGCGAAAATTGAAGTTTCAACAATTCCGCCCATCAACTTGGAAAAAAGGCTGAAATATTTAATTCGTTATCCACACGGTTGTATCGAACAAACCACTTCAAGCGTCTTCCCTCAATTGTATCTATCAGATATCATGGAAGTAGAGAGTGAATTGAAAGTACGCATTCAAAATAATATCACTGCAGCAATCAATAAAATCCAAAAGCATCAATTAAGTGACGGCGGCTTTGCGTATTGGATTGGCAGCAACTCTTCAAGTGATTGGGGAAGTTCTTATGCCGGACATTTCATACTGGAAGCGGAGAAAAAAGGTTATGCACTACCTTATGGAATGAAAAAGAAATGGATTAACTATCAACGCAGTCAAGCTCAAAAATGGAACAATACAAACAGCTACTATTACAACAGTGATTTGGCTCAGGCTTATCGATTGTATACACTTTGTTTAGCTGGTTCTCCAGAATTAAGTGTGATGAATAGATTAAGAGAATCGAACGATTTGAGTGTTCAGGCTGCATGGAGATTGGCTGCGGCTTATCAGGTTATCGGGAAGAATGAAGTAGCTAAAAAACTTGTTTCCAACAGGGCCACACAGGTTAAACCTTACCGTGAGTTGAGTTATACGTACGGTTCTTCGACGCGAGACCAAGCGATGATTGTAGAAACACTCGTTCTGATGGGTGAAAAAGCAAAAGCCGCTTCTTTAGTGAAAGATTTATCTGAGGAGTTGAGTTCCAATCAATGGATGAGTACCCAAACTACTGCTTATGCATTAAAAGCAATCGCTAATTTCACAAAAGGTAAAAAAGGAACAGATGGATTGAATTATACTTATACCTACAATGGTGAAAGCCTATCTTCTTCAACGAAAAAGAACGAAACCGTTAAAACAAATCACGTCCTTAATATCACAGAACTTGATGTGAAGAATACACAGAAAACGGCTGCCGTTTCGGTTAAAAACAACAGTGGAGACATTCTTTTTGTGAGAGTTATAGCAGATGGTATTCCATTAGCAGGTGACGAAGAGTCTTTTTCTGAAAACTTAAACTTATCTGTGGTCTACAAAAACACTTCAGGTGAAGTTATTTCAGTTGATCGCTTAGAACAGGGAATGGACTTCGTCGCTGAAGTCACTGTTTCTAACCCAGGAATGAAAGGAAACTATCATGAAATGGCGTTGTCTCAGTTATTTCCGAGTGGTTGGGAAATTCATAATCGACGTATGGATATAGGGGGTGGAAATCAGAGTTACGATGCATTCCAGTATCAAGATATTCGAGATGATCGTGTTTACACCTACTTTGACTTACAAAGAAACGCAAGCAAAACGTTTAAAATACACTTACATGCAGCGTATTTAGGAGAGTTTTATTTGCCGGCGGTTAGATGTCAAGCGATGTACGACAACTCGATATCTGCATTGAGAAAAGGAAGACGCATTCAAGTTGTAAAACCAGGTTCTTAAAACGAGGTAAATCGAGTGAGGTTCAGAATTGGAAGTTATACATTTAAGTTTGAGCGCAATGAAAGCATCTATTTCGGTGCTTTTGTGTTCATCGTGTACTTTTGGTTTTGTTTACCCAATGAGCTTTTTAATTCACCCACCTCGACAATTCTGCTCGACCGTTCTGGTCAATTAATGAATGCTCAGATTGCAGCCGATGGTCAGTGGCGTTTTCCAGCAATTGATAGTACTCCTTTCAAATTCAGAGAAGCACTTATTTCTTATGAAGACAAAACCTTTGACGAACATTGGGGAGTGAGTATTCCATCCATTTTTCGAGCGATGTATCAAAACATTTCTGCTGGTAAAGTTGTCAGTGGAGGTAGTACACTCACCATGCAGGTAGCTCGTATGTCAAGACAAAGCGAACGAACCGTCTTTAATAAACTAGTAGAAATGGTTTGGGCATATAGACTTGAAGTCCGTCATTCCAAAGGGGAAATAATGAATCTTTATGCTTCAAATGCGCCATTCGGCGGCAACGTTGTGGGTCTAGAAGCTGCTACGTGGCGATATTTTGGACTTCCTCCTGATAGACTATCCTGGGCGCAAGCGGCGACACTTGCTGTGCTACCAAATGCTCCAGGTTTGATTCATCCTGGGAAAAATCGAGAAAAATTAAAAGCGAAACGCAATCGTGTGCTCAAAACTTTACTTGAACGTAGAAAGATAGATACGATTACTTATGAATTATCAATTGAAGAAAATCTTGTGACTGCCCCAAAAGATCTTCCCATGGATGCTCCACATTTGCTGCAGCGTGTCAATAAAGAGGGAAGTAAGGGCAAACGAATTTTAAGTACACTTGATCAACAATTGCAACGTCAATTAAATGAACTATTGTCGCTTCACCAAAAGCATTTAAATGAAAACTATATTCATAATGCAGCGGTTTTGGTAATCGATTTAAAGAAAAATGAAGTTGTCAGTTATATCGGAAATACTGCTACAAAAAAAGACAAAGGAAAACACGTTGATATCATTCAAGCACCGAGAAGTACAGGAAGTGTAATGAAGCCTTTTTTATATGCTGCAATGACACAAGAAGGTCAAGTGCACAATGACAAATTAATTCCTGATGTCCCAACTCGATTTGACAATTTTGCTCCTAAAAACTATGAAGACAAACACGATGGTGCTGTTCGCGCAAGTCAGGCGCTTTCACGTTCATTAAATGTACCTGCTGTATATTTATTGCAACAATATGGAGTTGAAAAATTCAAACATAAACTCAGTCAACTGGATCAGCATTTTGTAAATAGATCCGCTGAACATTATGGACTTTCGCTGATTTTAGGAGGAGCAGAATCTTCGCTTTGGGATATTGCGAAAGCATATGCGGGAATGGCAAAAACGCTCAATTATTTTGAAGAAAGCAGATCGTACACTAAAAACAATTGGGATGAACCGAAGTATATCTATGGAAATTCAAAAAACAGAGAGCAAAATGATACAAAATCGTCCAATTTATACGATGCTGGAAGTATTTATCTCACCTTTGAAGCTCTATTAGATGTGAATCGACCAAATATGGAATCATCCTGGAAGCAGTTTTCATCTTCAAAAAGAATAGCATGGAAAACCGGAACTAGTTTTGGTAACAGAGATGCTTGGGCCGTAGGTTGCACTCCTGACTACGTTGTTGCCGTTTGGGTTGGAAATGCGAGTGGTGAAGGTCGACCAGGACTGGTTGGAACACTTGCTGCAGCGCCAATAATGTTCGATGTCTTTTCACGATTAGATATAAATCAAAAATGGTTTGGTCGTCCGCATGATGAGCTTACTTCAATGAGTGTTTGTAAACAAAGTGGTCACAGAAACACACCAGAATGTACACAAGTTGATACTGTTTACGCCCATCGAAATGCATTGCGGTCTACTCCATGTAGTTTTCATCAATCAATTCTAACAGATTCCGTTGAAAATTATCAATATCATATCAGTTGCTCCTCTGGAATTGAAACTAAAACCGTTTCGAAGTTCGTTTTACCGCCATTACAAGCTTGGTATTATAAAAGTAGTCATCCTGAATATAAAGGGCTTCCTCCGTTCCACTCAAATTGCCAAACAAGTGATGGTAAAAACTATTTAAGTATAGTTTATCCTGAAAATAATGCAAAACTTCTAGCTACAAAAGATCTTAGTGGGAATGAAAATGGATTTATCTTCGAGGCTGTTCATCAAGCAAGTGACAGTAAACTTTTTTGGCATATAGACAATAAGTTTATTGGTACGACTACTGCCATTCATAAAGTGAATTATCTACCTGAACAGGGCAAGCACAAACTCACTGTTTTAGACGAAAAAGGCAATTCTGCCAGTGTTCAGTTTGAAGTTTTAAATGAATAGAAATTTTGCTGCTTTTTTTTAGTTAGATAATGCTGGGTGATTCAAAAAGGGATATAGACATGAATCCATTCTTGACGTGACAGTGCGCTGGCAATGAAATCAAGGGTTCGAGAAATATGTAGAGACACACGGCCGTGTGTCTCTACATATTTACCAACATTGATTATCTTTAAACATTAAAAATTTAACACATGAAATATATTGTAATTCTTTTAGCAACATTTCTCACAATCCTCTATTCTTGTGGAACAAACAATAATAAGCATGAGGAAAACACACCTACCAAAGTAGATTTTGAAATAATTAAAACAGGAGTCCTGCACGGTGCTGGAGAGGAAGGATTTTTCCAAGAGGCAGTTAAAGTCTCAAACATTGAAGAGTTTAACCAAATGCAGAATAAAGTTAATTCTGTCAACAAAGAAGTGGAAGATGACATAATCAGCGGGGAATCATTCTTCAATGAACAAATGCTCGTATTTGTTTTCGACAAAGTGCGAGGAACAGGAGGGTACAATTTCAATATTAAACATGCTATAGTACAAAACGATACAATTGAAATCACAGCGTTTAGCAAAAAACCCGAAGGGCCAGCAACAAGTATTGTGACGCAACCATTTCAAATATTGAAAATGGATAAGATGAACAATGAAGTGAAGTTAATGCCTATTGAATAACCACTTTTTGTGTTTTCACCAATCCACCCTGTGCGAGACCAACCATGTAAACACCTGGAGACAAACTTTGTGTGTCTAAAATAACCAAATTGTCACCTTTTGCAGAAACTATGTTTTGTTCCATAACTTGCTTACCGCTAACATCAGTAATAACAATTGTGGTTGGTCCTCCCTCTTTTTGATCAAATTGAATATTCAGTGCATCATCTGCAGGGTTTGGATAAAGATTAAAATCACCCATGTTTTCTTCATCAAGCCCAACAAGAACAATATCATCAGATGGTTCACCTTGATAGAGATTTATGTCATCTAAGAAAAAGTTGTTTCCTCCATCAGCTTCAAACTGGAATCGAACTCTAAAGTCTTCTTCATAATAACTACTTGTAATATTAGTCATGTGAACTGTCGTCCAATCCTCAGATCCAGCTGGTGTCCAGTAATTAGATGAAGTTAGTTCAGAAAGCACATCACCTTTTAAGGTTTTTCTTTGAACCCATGGATCAAGACAAGATTGTGTTATAAACACTCTCAACCATTCTTCATTAGAGACACTTCTTTTTCGATATGCATAACGAAAAGACAGAGTAATATTTTCAGACTGTTGAAGAACAGATAGGTTCAAAGGACCAGATGTTAAATTATCCAAAGACTCGTCTGGTTGTCCAAAGTTTTGTAAAAAAGCACTTTGTTGACCTGATAAAGAGCTGGTAGCCGTAATAACAAAAGAAGCTCCTCCTCCACCTAAGCTTTCACTTGTCCAGTAATCATTATTATTGAAGCCCGAATAATCTTCAAATCCTTCAAAATATGGTATTTGAGAAGTAGGTAAAACCTCTACATAACCTTGAACATAAATAGAATCCGTTCCAAAACCGTTGTCAACAACCATTGCCACATCATAAAACCCTGGCCCACTATAACAAACTTGAGGCGAAACATCATTGCTTGTATTCGGTGTTCCACCTGGAAAATACCATGTCACATTAAGTGCCTGATCTGTATTTACAGACTCATCAAAAAATGTAAAACAATAATCTTCACCAGCAATTGGACAATCTATACCAAACCCAGCATAAGGATCGCTCCATGAGCACCCAAATTCATCAGTAGTTTTTTCAATAGCTACAGCTCGTTCGCCTATAGCGTCATTTATACCGTAAGACTTAACACTAAACCATGTACTTGTCGCTACTGGAATTTGAATAACAGCGTTTGTATCTGTGACATAAGTAATGCTGTCCATATATTTTGCACCGAGCATACTTACCTCATAGCCAATTGCATCGTCAACAGGATTCCAAGAAACCATTACTGAATCAGGGCAAACCCATTCCAGACCTAAATTTTCTGGTGTAGAAATAACTGAAAACACATCACTGTTTTCGCCTGAGATCGTATTTCTATCAATTCTGATCTTAGCATTTCCAGTGACTGTTCCAGCGGGTACTGACCAAGCAAAACTGCGATCATTCGCTCCTGCCGTTCCAATAGCGTTCCATGACGCTCCATTATCTTCAGAAAAATAAATCGTAAACGGATCTGTTCCATCTGGTGCATTCCATCTAATATTATGTGTTTGACCAGAATTTAGCCCTTCTCCTCCAGCTGGATAAGTAACATCAATATCACTTTTTTCAAAATAGTAAATAACATGATAGTTCTGAGGGCCTTGAGGAATATTAAACCCAGTTACTGATAAAAGGTACTGTCCTTGATCTGGTTGAGTTATGGTAATTTGTTCCATATTATTCAAATTATCAATTCCTCTCACAGCATTCGCGTCTAGGCTTGCAGCATTCGCAGTTGGATCTAATACCCACGGTTCAAAATCATTCCCTAATGGGTCAACCAATACGGAATTCAGATCATTCACCAAAGCTGTAGATGCTGAAAGCGAACCTTCATAGTCCGTCCAGTAGATCATAACCCTCAATTCTTGTACATCCGTTGGAACATTGATTGTATGTGTGTTAATATCTCCATTATTAATTGTAGCCTCTAAAAAAGCACTGTCTTCAATCACCTGGTAGGCACGAAGCGCATTTATGCTTCCCCAACCGTGTTTAAAATCTGGACCTGGATTTCCTAGGTCATCAGCAGTATTTAACACGATTCCTTTCATTAATCCAGCATCTGGTATTGCTCCAGCATTAATATCTTGGTAAGCATCATATAACTGAGTAATGGTTCCTGCAACACCAGGGCAAGACATTGATGTTCCCGTAAAAGAAGCGTACTCATTACCATAAATTGTAGAGAAAACAGTAGTTCCTACACCACAAATATCAGGCTTAATTCTTCCATCTGTTGCAGGTCCTCGGCTACTTGATCCGTTAAGATTTCCTCCACTTGTTAAATTTCCCACTGCAATAACATTTTTTCCAGATTTGTGTCCTCCTGTTATATTTCCCCAGCCAGCGCCAGCGCCATATCCACAATCATCGAATCCAGCATTCCCGGCAGAAAAAACGTGAATTAAAGAAGGATACATTCTCACTTGTTCATCCAGCTGTTGAGCAAGACTAGTATACCCTCCATTACACCCATTACTATAGCTTTTTGAAGTAATGTAAACATCATCATTTTGGTATAAGCTAGGAACTGAGTTATAATTAGTATTGCTGCTATTATACACTAAGAGATCCGCCCCGTGAGCCATTCCTTTTGCGCTTGGATCTAAATTACCCGCTCCCATAATTGTTCCACCGACATGATCACCGTGATTATTATCTTGAGAGGAGCTACAAGAAAAACAGTCTGATTGATCAATTCTTCCTGTAAAATCTATATGTGGTCCAATATATCCGTCATCTTGCATCATTATTTTAAATCCGTCACCGCGATATTTCAATCCGTTATCTGCATTAGTCCAAAGTGTATTACTTCGATGACTATTTCTACCTGGAAGATTTTCTGGTTGACCGGGAGGCTGTTTTGCTTCAACGTATTGAATATATGATAATGCGTAAAGAGAATCTAAATGACTTTTTGAAATTTCAAGCTCTACTAAATTCTGTGAACTCAAGCTATCGATTATGATTAAATTCTTTTTTCTTAAATCAGACAAAACTTTCCAATCGTTAAGACTTTCGAAATACTTTACAATTACCGTAATGTTATGAGCATCTTGAATTGCCCAGTTTGGAATGTTTCCGTTTGCTAATTCTTTTGAAGTTTTAAAAACAGGTTTTACATCAATGACTTTAGCTATATTGTACAAACTCAAATCTGCGTTGATCGCTTCTTTTTTGATTGAAGCAAAAAACACACTATTCGGCAAGTAATCCAGCAGCTCTATTCCTGTTTCTTTTAAACTTTTTCTTTGATCTTGAGAAGGTAATTTATCAAATACAATAACCCGAAATGACAATTTATCAAACGCTTCTTCTGGACTAAACATCGAACTCGACGGTTCAATTTTACTAATATCAAAAGTTCCAGCTTTTAAGTGTAAGTTTTGAGAATTTCCCGAAGTAAAAATCAGGATGAATAGCAAAAAAAGCAGTGCGTGTTTAGTCATAATCTTACGGTTTTAACAAACTGCAAAATACTTAACAATTTCAGAAATACCTAATCTGAGTCTACTATATATGGAAATATGTTCTTTTGATTACCTAAATGAGCTTACTTATTATATCATCTTTTGTTTAGATGTTTGTCGTTTAAAAAAGAATTTTATTGATATTTGCCCT
>Ga0114916_1001653_pt1 | contig 12407 bp, 13 predicted proteins | sample MalvirAntarct_66_FD_83501 | JGI IMG/M metagenome (GOLD analysis project Ga0114916, IMG submission 83501) | Marine viral communities from the Global Malaspina Expedition - Malaspina viral metaG Antarct_66 | ecosystem: Environmental > Aquatic > Marine > Oceanic | place: West Anvers Island... | reverse complement strand
GGTGAAGGTCGCGCCGGAAACGGGCAGAACGAAGCCGTCGACCGCTTCCGCTTCCGTCACGGCGAAGGCAGGCACGGCCACGGCGGTGCGCCCGGCGTTGCGGACCGTCCTGCCGGTGCGCGCGGCCGTCGCGGGTACGATCGAGACCGCGGGATGGAACGGCGGCTACGGCAATTACGTCCGCATCGCGCACGGCCCGATCGGCACGGCCTATGCGCACCTGCAGAGCTACGCGCCCGGACTGGCGCCCGGGACGGCCGTCGAGGCCGGCGACATCATCGGCTATGTCGGCACGACCGGCCGCTCGACGGGGCCGCACCTGCATTTCGAGGTGCTGGTCGGCGACGATGCGATCGACCCGATGTCGGTCATGCCGGCCCAGATCCAGGTGGCGCTCGGCGGCGCGCCGCGCATCGAACTGGCGCGCGGCGGCCGCTGAGGCCCGCCCCCGGGTTGGCCCCCGGGCCGGGCGTCAGCCCAGCACTTCCTTGTTGATGACGTTGTCGGGGTTCAGCTTGCCGTCGAAGCAGTCGACGATGTTCTGAGCCGCCCACTCGCCCATCCGGTACATGGATTCCTGCGTTACGCCGGCGGAGTGTGGCGAGACCAGGATGTTGTCCAGCTTGAACAGCGGGTTGTCCGCCGTCGCCGGCTCCACGACAAACGGATCGATGCCAGCCCCGGCGATGACGTTGCGCTTCAGCGCGTCGCACAGGGCGGCCTCGTCGACGATGCCGCCGCGCGCCGTGTTCACGACGAAGGCGGTCTTCTTCATCGCCTCCATCTCCGCGGTGCCGATCATGCCCGTCGTCTCCGCGTTCTTCGGGCAGTTGACCGAGACGAAGTCCATGTCGGGCAGCGCCGCCTTCCAGTCGACGACGGGCGTGGCGCCCGCCGTGAAAATGGCGTCGCGCAGCACGTACGGGTCGTAGACGTAGACGTCCATGTCCATCGCGACGAGCCGCTTCACCAGCCGGCGGCCGATGCGGCCGAAACCGAGGATCAGCACCTTCTTTTCCGCGATGTCGTAGGCCGGCAGGTCGAAGCGGATGTTCCAGTTGCCCTTGCGCACCTCGCGGTCGTACTGCACCGCGCGCTTGGCCAGCGCCAGCATGAAGAACAGCGCGTGCTCGGCGACCGTGACGGAGTTCGCCGTGCCGACGACGGTCAGCGGGATGCCCGCCTTGGTCAGCGCAGGCACGTCGACGGAATCGTAGCCGACGCCGTGGCGCGAGGCGATCTTCAGCCGCGTCGCGTTCTCGATGATGCGCGGCGTGAAGGCCGCAACACCCAGGATGACCGCGTCGTAATTGCCGATGTGCTGGAGGATGTTGTTCTCCGACAGTTCGGTGAAGCGTTCGTACTCGATATCGCCACGCTCGCCGAACACCCGCTCGATACCCGCGGTGATCGGCATCTGGATCATGACGCGCTTCTTCATGTCGGCTCCCTCCTCGTTCGGCCCGAGGCTCCTGCGCACGGGCCCTTGCATTGCGGCGCATAGTGGTCGGTTTTCCGCGCGACCGGAAGGCAGTGGCGCGCCACCTCCGCGAGCGGCTAGTCTCCCGCGTCGGCAGCGACGTCAAATCGAAAAGGGGAAACGCCATGATGCGCGAGAACAAGGTCAAGACGATCTGGAAGTCCGGTGGCGCGGTGGTCAACGGCTGGCTCGCCATCCCGAGCAGCGTCTCGGCCGAGGCGATGGCGCATTGCGGCTTCGACTCGCTGACCATCGACGTCCAGCACGGCCTGATCGACTACAGCAGCGCACTGCCGATGCTGCAGGCGATCTCGACCCGCGAGGTGACGCCGCTGGCGCGCGTGCCGTGGCTGGAGCCCGGCATCATCATGAAGATGCTCGACGCCGGCACCTACGGGATCATCTGCCCGATGATCAACACCCGCGCCGAGGCCGAGAAGCTGGTCGGCGCCTGCAAATACGCGCCGATCGGCTATCGCAGCTTCGCCGGCGCCCGGAACTCGCTCTATGGCGGCCCCGGCTTCAGCCCCAAGGCGGCGAACGAGACGGTGCTCGCCATCGCCATGATCGAGACGGTCGAGGCGATGCAGAATCTCGACGCGATCATGAGCACGCCGGGCCTGGACGGCATCTATGTCGGCCCGTCCGACCTCGGCCTCTCGATGGGCCGCGAGGCGAAGCTGGACCAGACGGACCCGGTGGTGGTCGAGGCGCTCGACAAGATCCTCGCGAGCGCCAAGCAGCACGGCGTGCATGCCGGCCTGCACTGCGGCAGCCCCGCCTATGCCGCGCAGATGATCAAGAAGGGCTTCCAGCTCGTCTCGCTCAGCAGCGAGATGGGCATGATGCAGGCGGCCGCGACGGCAGCCGCGAAGTCGGTCCGCCAGGACGCCGGCCTGGAGGCCCCGAAGGAGGCCGCACCGCTGAGCGGCTCCCGCCCGGCCTATTGAGCGTTTCGGCGGCAGGGCGTCGGACGCCTTGCCGCCGCATTACCGGACGACGCGTTCCCACGGTGGTCTTGCAGTGCAGCATGGGCTAGCCTCGGCTCTGCCACGCCGACCGCAGCACGGGAACCTGACATGCGCCTGCAACTGTCCACCTGGCAGGAAGTCGAAGCCTATCTGGGCCGATCCAAGGGCATCATCATGCCCGTCGGGTCGACCGAGCAGCACGGCCCGAACGGGCTGATCGGCACCGACGCGATCTGCCCCGAGACCATCGCCGACGGCGTCGCCGCGAAGGGCGATGTCCTCGTCGGACCGACGCTCTCGATCGGCATGGCGCAGCACCACATGGCCTTCGCCGGCACCATCACCTATCGCCCGAGCACGTTCATCGCCGTGCTGAAGGATGTGATCGGATCGCTGGAGCGGCACGGCTTCGAGCGCATCTATTTCCTGAACGGCCACGGCGGCAACATCGCCACCATCACCACGGCCTTCTCCGAGATCTATGCCGAGCGGAGCATGGCGGGCGAGAAGGGCGTGCTGCGCTGCCGCCTGTCGAACTGGTTCGCCGGCCGCCGCACCAAGCAGCTGGCGCGCGAACTCTACGGCAACTCCGAAGGCCGCCACGCCACGCCGTCCGAGGTCTCGGTGAGCTTCTACGCCCACCCCGAGGCGGTGAAGCACGCGCAGATGGAGCCGAAGGTCGCCCCGGTCGGCGAGATCCGCGACGCGCTCGACTATCGCCGGCAGTTCCCCGACGGCCGTATCGGCTCCGACCCGTCGCTCGCCTCGGTCGAGGACGGCAAGCGCCTGTTCGAGGCGTCGGTCGAAGACGTGGCCGAGGATTATGCGGCGTTCCTGGCCGAAGGCTGACCGTTTGCCCGCAGGGCGTTTCTTGAGGAAGACAGCGTGAGCACCGACATTCCCGGCCCCATCTCGCGGGCCTATTTCTCGCAGCGACTGCGCCTGCACTATGTCGACTGGGGCAACCCGGAGAAGCCGCCGCTGCTGCTCGTGCACGGCGGGCGCGACCATTGCCGCAACTGGGACTGGGTGGCGCAGCGGCTGCGCAACGACTGGCACATCATAGCACCAGACCTGCGCGGCCACGGCGATTCCGAGTGGATCAAGGGCGGCGTCTACACGATGTCGGACTATGTCTGCGACATCGCCCAGCTGGTCCACCAGCTCGAACTGAAGCCGCTGACCATCATCGGCCACTCGCTGGGCGGCGCCATCACGCTGCGCTACACCGGCCTTTTCCCGGAGACGGTGGTCAAGGCCGTGGCGATCGAGGGCCTCGGCTCCTCGCCCGACAAGATCGCCGAACGCGCCAAGATCCCGACACACGAGCGGATCGTGAAGTGGATGGCGGAGATGCGCGACCTGTCCGGCCGCATCCCGCGCCGCTACGCGACGTTCGAGGAGGCGGTCGACCGGATGCAGGCCGCCAACCCGCATCTCTCGCCGGAGCGCGCCGAACACCTGACCGTCCACGGCATGAATCGCAACGAGGACGGCACCTGGAGCTGGAAGTTCGACAACTACGTCCGCGCCGACCGGCCCACCGGGCTCGATCCGAACGAAACCTATGCCCTATGGGCGCGCATCACCTGCCCGACGCTGCTGGTGCGCGGCATGGAGAGCTGGGCGAGCGATCCGGAGAAGGACGGCCGGGCGAAGCACTTCCGCAATGCACGGGTCGCCAACATCGCGAACGCCGGGCACTGGGTGCATCACGACCAGCTCGACGAATTCATGGATCTCGTCACGGCCTTCCTCGCGGAATAGCCGGGGCTGTCCCGCTTCGGCCGGCGGCACTATCCTGCCGCGCAGCCAACTGGGAGAGGACGTTTCGCATGCTGAAAATCTGGGGCCGCCCGACGTCCAGCAACGTCATGAAGGCCGTATGGACCTGTGCCGAGCTGGACATCCCGTTCGAGCGGATCGACGTCGGCGGACCCTTCGGCGGCAATCGCGAGAAGGCCTATCTCGACAAGAACCCCAACGGGCTGGTGCCGACCCTGGAGGAGCCGGACGGCTTCATCCTGTGGGAATCGAACAGCATCGTGCGCTACCTCGCCTCCGGGCACGACGCCTTCTATCCGGCCGAACGGCGCGCGCGCGCCGACGCCGAGCGTTGGATGGACTGGCAGCTGACGACGGTCGGACCGACCTACGGCCCGATCTTCCACGGTCTCGTCCGCACGCCGGCGGACCAGCGCGATCCGGCGGCCATCGCCGCGGCTGTCGCCAGGACCGCGGACCTGTTCAAGGTGCTGGAGGATCGGATGGGGGGCCGGGCCTTCCTCTGCGGCGACACCCTGACCGTCGCGGACATTCCCTACGGCCCGATCCTGCACCGCTGGTTCAGCCTCGACTTCGACCGGCCGGCATTCCCGTCCCTGAGGGCATGGTACGACCGGCTCTGCGAGCGGCCGGCGTTCCGGACCCAGGTCGTCGACATCCCGATCGTCTGACGCGGCGGTCGGGCGCCGAGCGGCTCCGGGCGGGGGACGCGACGTAAGGCCGGGCCGGCCCGGCGCTGCGACGGCCTCTACCCGGCGAGGCAGGTCCGGATCGACCCTGCCAGATCGCGCATCATCTTCTCGTAGAGCACCGGTCCGGGCTCGAACGCGGCGCCCAGCGGATCGAGCCGGGCGGTCCGTGCCGGCGTTCCCTCCGTCACGGTCGAGACGAGCGACGCCGAGAACTGCGGCTCGCTGAAGACGCAGCGCGCGCCCGATGCCGCGATCTTCTCGCGGATTTCGTGCAGGCGGCGCGCCCCGGGCACCTGCTCGGGGCTGATCGTCACCGAGCCGACCGCATGGAGGCCGTATCGGCGCTCCAGATACTGATAGGCGTCGTGGAAGACGACGAAGGGCACCGCCCGCACGGGCGCGAGCGTCGACCGCATCTCGGCGTCGAGCGCGTCGATGCGGGCGACGGTGCGGTCGGCGTTGGCGGTGTAGGCGAGGCCGTTCGCCGGATCGATCTCGGCGAGCACGCCGGCGGCGTGCCGCACGATGAGGCGGGCGTTCTCAGGATCGAGCCAGGCGTGCATGTCGTCGCCGCCATGATCGTGCGCCCCATGGTCGTGGCCCGCGTGCGAAGCGTCCCCATGGGATCCGGCGCCGTGGGATCCTGCACCGTGGACGTGCCCGCCATGGTCCGCCCCCTCCGCTTCGGGCTCCCAGGCGCCGCCCTCGCGGCTGGGGAACATCAGCAGGCCGGCATCCTCCGACAGTTCGACCGAGCGCGCCTGCTTGCCGAGCGCCTCGATCGGCTTCACCAGGAAGGTCTCCAGCCCCTCGCCCATCCAGAACACGACGTCGGCCTCGTTCAGCGCGCGGGCATCGGAGGGCCGGAGGTGGTAGGTGTGCGGCGAGGCGCCGCCGGAGACCAGCAGCCTCGGCTCGCCCACCCCGGCCATGACGCCGGCGACCAGCGCGTGCAGGGGGGCCACCGATACGACCACGGCCGGCTTCGCCACGGCGGCGCCGCCCGCGAACAGCGACAGGACCGCCGCGACACCCATACCCCAAGCACTGCGCATCCACGCCTCGGATCGAATCGGAATGTTATGTCATAACATTTCATGAATCCCCTCCCGCCGCAACCCGGCGCGGGCGGCGCCCCCTGGACAGCGGACGCCGGAGCCGAAATGATCGGACAAACGCCCGCCGCAAGAGACCGCGCCCAAGTATGGCGAAACTGCCGCTCGTCCCGGTCCTGGCCACCTTCATGGTCCAGGTCTGCGCGACCATGACGCTCTTCGCCGTACCGGTGATGGCACCCGCGATGGCCGTCGATCTCGGCGTGCGCCCGTCGCTGATCGGCGCCTACATGTCGGTCGCCTACATCGCCGCGACCGCGGCGGCGCTGCTCTGCCCGGGCTTCATCATGCGCGTCGGCGGGATCCGGGCCAGCCAGACCGCCCTGATCGGCATCGGTGTCGGCCTGTCGCTCGCGGCACTCGGCAGCGTCGCCGCGATGGTCGCGAGCGCCCTCGTCCTCGGCTGCGTCTACGCCCTGCCCATCCCCGCCGGCGCCCATGTCCTGGCGCGCCACACGCCGCCGCGCCTCTACAACATCGCCTTCTCGATCCGCCAGTCGGGCGTGCCGGTAGGCGGCCTGATCGCGGGCGCCGCGACGCCGGCGCTGGTGATCTGGCTCGGCTGGCGGACGGCCCTGCTGGCCTTCGCCGCAGCCCCCATCCTGGTCGCCGCGCTGCTGATCCCGCTGCGGCGCGGCCTGGACGTCGACCTGCAGCCGGGCCGGCGGATGTTCGGCCGCGGCATGCTCCAGCCGATCCACCTCCTGCTGCGGCATCCGCTGCTGCGCGCGCTGGGCTTCGCCGCGATCTTCTTCGCCGGGCTGGAGGTCGCGTTCGCCACCTATGTCGTCGTCACCATGATCGAGCGCGTCGGGGTCGGCTATGTCGAGGCGGGACTGGCGCTCTCGATCTTCCAGGCGGGCGGCCTCGTCGGCCGCCTCGCCTTCGGCGTCATCGCGGACCGGTTCGCCGCACGGCGCGGGCTGATCGCCGGGCTGGGCTTCGGCATGGCGATCGCGGGCTTCGCCGCCGCCGGCTTCGGACCGGACTGGCCGTTCGCTCTCGTCCTGGCCGTCTGCTTCGCCGCCGGCCTCACCTCCGGCGGCTGGACGGGCGTCGGCATAGGCGAAGCGGCGCGGCTCGCCGGCGAGGGCGCCGCGGCCGTCGGCAGCGGCGCCATGCTGATGGCGATGTTCACCGGGGTCATCGTCTGCCCCAGCGCGTTCGCGGCGATCGTCGCCAGCGGCGCCGGCTACGGTGCCGCCTATGCCGCCCTGGCCGCGGGGGCCGCCCTGGGCGCCGTGGCCCTGCTGCTGCCGCAGGGCATGCGTCGCGCGGAGGCGCGGTGATGTCCGCCGCACCGGAGACCGGGCCGGAGCCCGCCGCCGGGCCGGCGCCCGCGGCCGGGCCGGCGCCCGCGGCCGGGCCGGCGCCCGCGGCCGGGCCGGCGCCCGCGGCCGGGCCGGCTCCCGCACAACCGGCCGGCATCCCGCACGGCGCCCTCTACGGCACGCTCGCGGTGCAGACGCTCTGCACCATGGCGGCCTTCTCGATGTCGGTCGCGGCGCCGGAAGTCGCGGCGGAACTCGGCATTCCGGGCTCCACCGTCGGCTACTACATCTCGATGGTCTACGGCTTCGGCATGATCTCGGCGATCGGCAGCCCGGGTTTCATCCATCGCTACGGCCCGATCCGGATCAACCAGTATTGCCTGCTGACAGCCATGGCGAGCCTGCTGGTCGCGGCCCTCGGCGGCACGGTGGCGCTGATCGCGTTCAGCGCCTTCGTGATCGGCACCGGCTACGGCGCCACCGCCCCGGCCAGCTCCTACATCCTGGCGCGGCGGACGCCGCCCGGCGTCGTCAACTTCGTGTTCGCCATCCGGCAGACGGGCGTTCCGCTGGGCGGCGTGCTGGCCGGCCTGGTCGTGCCGCCGCTCCTGCTCGCCGCCGGCTGGCGCAACGCGCTGCTGGCCGAACTCGTGCCGATGACCGTGCTGCTGATCCTGCTGCAATGGCTGCGCGGCGCGTACGATTCCGACCGCGCGCCCGGGCGGCCGCTGTTTCCCGGCGGGCCGCTGCGGCCGCTGCGCCTGATCGTCGAGGTGGCGGAGCTTCGCCTGCTCAGCATCGTCTCGTTCGTCTATTCCGGCTCGCAGCTCTGCTTCGGCGCCTTCATGGTCGTCTACCTGACCGAGCGCGCCGGGTTCCCGCTCGTCTCGGCCGGGCTGGGGCTCGCCGTCTATCAGGTCGCCGCGGTGACCGCCCGGATCGTGCTCGGCTGGGTGGCGGACCGCTGGGTCGCGCCGCGGGTGCTGCTCGGCGCGCAGGGCGTCATCATGGCCGCGGCCGCCGTCGTGACCGGCTTCTTCAGCGCGGATTGGCCGTTGCCCGCCGTGCTGGCGGTCTGCGCGGTCGCCGGCGCCACGGCGAGCGGCTTCACCGGCCTCGCCTACGCCGAATACGCGCGCATCGGCGGCCCCTCGCGCGCCGCCGAGGTCACCAGCGTCGGCACCTTCGCGATGTTCCTCGGCGTGATGGTGATGCCGTCGCTGTTCAGCGTCGTCATCGGCGTAACCGGCAGCTACGCGGCGGCGTTCGATGCGGTAGCGGTGGTCGCCGTCCTGTGCGGCGCGGCGCTGCTGCTGTCGCGGCCGACGCCGCGGCGTCCACAGCCCGGCCGCGACGAGCAGTGACCATGCGCATGCCGAGGATGGCTCCCACCATCGCCGCAGTCTGCCTGCCTTTGCTGGCGGCGTGCGGCGGCGGCACGACCCTGAGCGACGGCAGCGTCCGGCTGGGCGACAAGGTCCGGATGCTGCCCGGCGGGGCGGATGCCGGCGGCTGCCCGACCTGGCGGATGTCGTCCGGCGGCCGCAGCCCGCTGCGCTTGCCCTTCTACAGGACGGCCGACGGCGACTTCACCACCATGCGGGCCGAGGCGGCCTGCACCCCCTGACGGACCCGACGAGAGGCGAACGATGAGCTGGGAATTCGTGACGGTCGAGCGGCGCGGGCGCGTCGCCATCGTGAGGCTGGACCGCGGCGACGGCATGAATCCGCTCTCGCTCCAGGCGCTGCGCGAGCTGACCGAGGTGGCGCACGCCTTCACCACCGACCTGGAGACGACGGCGATCGTCGTCACCGGCGTCGGCAGGGGGTTCTCCGCCGGCCGCGACCTGCGCGACCCGCAGATGGACGAGCGCGTCGCCAAGCCGATGATCGAACGCCGCCATCTGTCCGGTGCCGGCGCGCGGCTGTGCCGTGCGTGGGAGGAGCTGGAGCAGTTCACCATCGCCGCGATCGAGGGCTTCGCCATCGGCGGCGGCCTGGCGCTGGCGGTGGCCCTCGACTTCCGCGTCATGGGCGAAGGTGCCCATTTCCGCGCCCCTGAGATCGGCCTCGGCATCAGCATGAGCTGGGGCAGCATCCCGCGCCTGATCAACCTGGTCGGCCCGGCGCGCGCCAAGCAGATGCTGATCCTGGCGCAGGAGCGGGTCGCGGCGCGCGACGCGCTGGCCTGGGGGCTGGTCCAGGACGTCGTCCCCGACGGCGGCGCCCTCGACCATGCGATCGCGATCGCCGAGAAGGCCGCGGCGATGCCGCCGGTGACCGTCAGGATGACGAAGCAGACGGTCAACGCCATCGCGAACGCCGGCGCGGCCGCCCTGATCCACATGGATACGGACCAGCTGATGCTGACCGAAACCACGGCCGATTTCGCCGAAGGCGTCGCCGCGTTCAAGGAACGGCGCAAGCCGAACTTCACCGGGGGTTGAACGGGGCGCGGGCATCCATCCTGGTCAGGTGAGCCCGAGACCTGTATACCCGCCCGATCTTCTCCGCCTGGAGTCGGATGAATGCGGAATTTCGTTGCGGCAGCCGCCGCTTTTTGCATGGGATTGCTGCTGATGAGCGCACAAGCAGGGGCGGCCGACCCCGAGAACACCCTCTATCTCGAGACCAAGGACGGGCGCGTCACCATCGAGATGTTCCCGAACTTGGCGCCGAAGCACGTGGCGCAGATCAAGGAACTGACCCGCAAGGGCTTCTATGACGGCGTGCCGTTCCACCGGGTGATCCCCGGCTTCATGGCGCAGACCGGCGACCCGACCGGCACCGGCATGGGCGGCTCGGGCAAGAAGATCCCGGCCGAGTTCAACAAGACGAAGCACGTCCGGGGCACCGCCTCGATGGCGCGCGCGAGCGACCCGAACAGCGCCGACAGCCAGTTCTTCATCGTCTTCGAGCCGGCGCCCTTCCTCGACGGCCAGTACACCGTCTGGGGCCAGGTCGTGGACGGCATGGAGCACATCGATGCGGTCAAGAAGGGCGACCAGCGCAACAACGGCCAGGTCACCGACCCCGACAAGATCGTCAGCATGCGCGTCGCCGCCGACGTGAAGTAGCACCGCTTACGGCGTCCGGCACGGCCGCCTGCGGGTGGCGTGCCGGACCGCCGTGACGTAAGGATGGGGCGTCCGCAGTACGGCAGCCGATGCGCCCTTCCCTCTCCCTCGTTCAGCCGACCCTCGCCGTCCTGGTCCTGGCCGCATCCGCAGCCCTGCTGCTGATGCCGGTGCCGGCCGACGTGCCGGCCCAGCTCATGCGCGCCGGCGGCCTGATCGTCTTCGCCGTCGGCTTCTGGGCGACGGCCGCGATCCCCGAAGTCCTGACGGCGATCATCTTCTTCCTGATCGCCATGCTGTTCGCCGTGGCGCCGGCGGAGGTCGTGTTCTCCGGCTTCGCGTCGGCGGCGCTGTGGCTGGTGTTCGGCGGCCTCTTCATCGGCGCCGCGGTCCAGCGCACCGGCCTCGGCGAATCGCTGGCGCAGATGCTGGTCGGCCGCATCGGCCGCTCCTACCTCACCGTGCTGGTCGGGCTGGCGCTGGGGTGCATCGGCCTGTCGTTCCTGATGCCATCCGTCATGGGCCGCGTCCTGCTGCTGGTGCCCATCGTGGTCGCCCTCAGCGAGCGGCTCGGCTACCGCGAGGGCAGCCGCGGCCGGGCCGGTCTCGTCATGGTGACGCTGCTCGCCACCTACATGCCCTCCTGCGCCATCCTGCCGTCGAACGTGCCGAACATGGTCCTGGCCGGCGCGGCGGAGACGAATTACGGCCTGACGCTGACCTACGGCCGCTACTTCCTCCTGCACTTTCCGGTCCTGGGCGCGCTGCGCACCCTGCTGATCGTGGCGCTCGCCTGGCTGCTGTTCCGCGAGCCGGCCCAGGCGACCGCGGCCACCGTCGAGGACGCGCCGATGAGCGGCGGCGCCAAGCGCCTGCTGGCGATGCTGCTCGTGGCGCTCGCCTTCTGGATCACCGACTTCGTCCACCACGTGTCCGCCGCCTGGATCGCCCTGGCCCTGGCCGTCGTCCTGCTGCTGCCGCGCGTCGGGCTGCTGCCGATGACCGTCTTCAACGGCGGCATCAATTTCGGCTCCTACTTCCTCGTCGCGGCGATTCTCGGCGTGGGCGCCGTCGTCGGATGGAGCGGATTGGGCACCGCCATGGGCCAGGCCGTGGTCGAAGCGCTGCACCTCGCCCCCGGCCAGCCCTTCTTCAGCTTCATGGCGCTGTCGGTCGCCTGGATCGCATTGGGGATGGTCTTCACCGTGGCGGGCCTTCCGGCGGTCCTGACGCCGTTCGCCGAGCATGTGGCGACCGTGACCGGCCTGCCGCTCGAGACGATCCTGATGACCCAGGTGAACGGCTATGCGAGCCCCGTCCTGCCCTACCAGATGGGACCGCTCATCCTCGGCATCGCCATCGGCGGGGTGCGGGCGTCGGACGGCGCGCGGATCATGCTGCCGCTCACCCTGCTGACGATCGTGCTGATCCTGCCGATCGACTTCCTCTGGTGGCGCCATCTCGGCTATTTCGGCTGACATGGCCAAGACCGGAACCGTTCACCTGATCAAGCTGGCGGTCGGCGTCGAGGATGTCGCACATCTTCAGCGCATCCAGGAGACGCGCCGCGCCTGCGCGCGCGTCGAAGGACGTCCGCCGATCGCGCGGCACATCACCCGCAGCCGGCCGAAGCGTTCGGAGGACGTGCTCGCGGGCGGTTCGATGTACTGGGTGATCCGCGGCCTGCTGCAGGTGCGGCAGCGGATCGTCTCGCTGGAGGAGGCGATCGGCGAGGACGGCATTCCGCGCTGCGCGATCGGCTTCGACGATGAGCTGGTGCGCGTCGCACCCCGCCCCTGCCGGCCGTTCCAGGGCTGGCGCTATCTCGATCCGGCGGAAGCGCCGCCCGACCTGGACGGGGAAGGCGGCGATGCCGGGATGCCGCCCGAACTGCTGGCCGAACTGCGGGAGCTCGGCCTGCTGTGAGCGTGGCGCCGCTTCCGCAGCCGAATCAGAACTCCTCGCCGAACCGATCCAGGAAGATCGAGAACGCCAGGATCATGTCGACGGTCTCGC
>Ga0114916_1001651_pt1 | contig 12421 bp, 10 predicted proteins | sample MalvirAntarct_66_FD_83501 | JGI IMG/M metagenome (GOLD analysis project Ga0114916, IMG submission 83501) | Marine viral communities from the Global Malaspina Expedition - Malaspina viral metaG Antarct_66 | ecosystem: Environmental > Aquatic > Marine > Oceanic | place: West Anvers Island... | reverse complement strand
GCTTTATCTAGTATCTGAAATTGTTAATCACATTATATTTAATGTCGCTGATAGGAATAACCACCGACATATCCCAACCATCATTGAATAGCTTTAATCGTCGTGGGTAAATAGATGATGAATGCAGTCTTATCACTTTTAGATGTGACTTCTACCCGCCCACCATGGGCATCAATAATCGAACGAGCAATGGCGAGACCAAGACCGGCACCTTCACCTTGTCTTGACCTAGAAGGATTTGCTCGATAAAAACGGTCAAAGAGATATGGCAAATGTTCAACTGGAATTTCAGGCCCAGGATTCTCAACTGTCAGGGAAACCTCGTTGTCTGAGAAATTTTTCAGTCGAACTAGTACTGATCCCCCAGATTTCGTATAACGAATGGCGTTGGAAAGTAGATTAGAAATTGCTCTGCGTAACATGGCTTTATCGCCTTGAATTTGCTGCACCTGGCCTTCCAAGCTTAGTACTATATTTTTGTCCTCTGCTAAAGCTTCAAAAAAGCCAAATAATTTACTGACTTCATCGGATAAATCCAGCGGTGTTTGTTCAAGTTTGATTAAACCATGGTCCCTTTTTGCTAACCACAACATGTCATTAATCATCTTTGCTAAACGTTCTTGTTCTTCTAAGTTTGAGTAAAGTAATTCACGGTATTCTTCGAGCGTTCTGGATTTGCCTAAGCCAACTTGCGTCTGGGTGATGAGGTTTGTGAGTGGTGTCCGTAGCTCATGCGCAATATCAGCTGAAAAATGTGAAAGCTGATTAAAGCTTTCTTCAAGTCGACTTATCATGTGGTTGAATGAAGACACCAAGTCTTTTAATTCCGAAGGGACAACGGAGGGGGCAATTCGCATATCTAGACGATCTGCTTGTATATCACCCATTTTGTTCGAAAGCCTTCTTATTGGCTCATGTGCTTTATGGACGCCATACCAAGCAGCCAATAGGGTCATAAGCCAAGCAAGGATCATCATTGACCATAAGTCTAGACGAAATTCATGCAAAAATTGAAGGTGAAAATCAATATCAATGGCGGTAAGAACCAAGTAGTTTTGACCCGCTATCGAATTGTGCGTGAGAACACCCCGAAAGTTCTTGTTGTCCTCATGCCAGACTCGAAGGTCACTGGCATTGATTTCTGAAACCTGATGAAGGCTATTTTTTAGTACTGATAGGTTTGCGCCAGCACTTTCAAAAACCATACTACCTTGCTGATCGTGTACTTGATAATAGACGCCATGATGTCCAGAAACAGCACTGGATAGGGCTTTACGTAGCTGTGATGGATTGTTGTAATGCGCTCGCAACACGTTCACCACTGCCTTGTTCACTTCAGCAAGCTCACCTGCATCTTGTTCCACAAAGTGATGTTCCACAGCGTCAAGCACAAGGTTGCCGATTATAAATAGGCTCAAACCTATTGATGCGCCAACGAAAAGCATTACCCTTGCAGCAAGCGAAAGAGATTTATGATTAAAAGGGTTCATCAATGGGCTCAACGTCAAGTTTGTAACCCATGCCACGAATCGTGTGGATAAGTTTTGGTTCAAAATCGTCATCAATTTTGGCACGTAGACGACGTATAGCCACATCTATAACGTTGGTATCAGAATCAAAATTCATGTCCCATACTTGAGAGGCGATAAAAGAGCGCGGGAGTACTTCTCCTTGGCGGCGAATCAGCAACTCCAATAGGCAGAACTCTTTGTGACTCAGGGTGATTTTTTTACCTGATCGCGCAACACGATGTTTTGGCAAATCCAGCGTGAGATCTGCAACTTTGAGTAGCTCAGAAAAGGTTGGAACAGCGCCACGACGCAATAATGTTCGGATCCGGGCTAGCAGTTCGGCAAAAGCAAAAGGTTTAACCAAATAATCATCGGCGCCTAATTCCAGTCCTTTTACACGATCATCCACAGAATCACGTGCCGTTAGGAACAACACTGGTGTGTGGCGCTCGGCCTCACGTAACGACTGCAAAATGCGCCAACCGTCAACATCCGGCAACATAACATCCAGAACGATTAAATCAAATGCTTCTGTCATTGCCAAATGATGACCATCTAGGCCATTTCGAACAAGATTGACCTGAAATCCTGCTTCAGTTAACCCCTTCTGTAAGTAGTTGCCTGTTTTGATCTCATCCTCAACCAGCAGTAATCGCATGCAGGTTCTCCGTTAATTAATTCATTTCTAAGGTTAAAAGACCAACAAGCACCATAGAATTACATAAGGATTACATTTTTGTAATGTTCGGGTCATCCAGATGACAGAGTCAGCGGATTAACATTTATAGAAAGTTTTAATTGGAGCACCCACATTGAAGTTACCAATTCAACCTGTCCTTAATTTTAATCCCAATCGTCGTCGATTTGTGCAGGGTATCGCAGCTGGCGGTGTGCTGGCTTCCTTTCCAATGCTGCTAAACGCCGAAAGTTATCCCAACAAACAAGCGACCCGAGGCACGGCTCCCGTTTTGACAGGACAGGTTATTGATTTAACTGTTGCTGAATCACTTGTTAATTTCACAGGTGTGACACGAGTAGCGACAACCATAAATGGCTCCATTCCTGCGCCAACACTTCGTTTACGAGAGGGAGATGACGTTACTATTCGGGTAACCAACAGGCTGAAAGTGCCAACATCCATTCACTGGCATGGCATTATCTTGCCATACCAGATGGATGGAGTACCCGGCATCAGCTTTGGTGGCATAGAACCCGGCGAGACTTTCGTCTACCAATTCAAACTTAAGCAAAGCGGCACGTACTGGTATCACTCTCACAGTGGTTTTCAGGAAATGACCGGTATGTACGGTGCACTGATTATTGAGCCCCGTGAAATGCAATCTGATTCGGCAAAGGACCATATATCAGCAGATCGTGACTACGTAATGTTGCTTTCTGATTGGACTGATGAAGATCCTATGTCCGTGTTCTCTAAGCTGAAAGTTCAGGGGGATGTATACAACTATAATCAGCCGACCGTATCATCATTTTTCAATGATGTCTCAAAACTGGGATTCAAAGGCGCATTTGAAAAACGACAAATGTGGAACCAGATGCGGATGAACCCGACTGATCTGGCCGATTTATCCTCGGCAACATTAACTTATCTTATGAATGGGACAACACCTGTTGGTAACTGGACAGGGCTTTTTCAGCCGGGGGAGAAGATAAGGTTAAGGTTCATTAACGGCGCTGGTAATACATTCTATGATATTCGTATTCCCGAACTGAAAATGACAGTAATTCAGGTTGATGGTCAGAATGTACAACCCGTAAGCGTGGATGAGTTTCGCTTTGGTCCCGGTGAAACCTATGATGTCATTGTTGAACCACAACATGATGTACATACCGTTTTTGCTCAGAGTATGGAACGCACTGGTTATGCGCTGGGAACGCTCGCTATTAAGGAAGGCCTTACCGGCGACATACCTGAACTTGATCCGGTTCAATGGCTCACTATGACCGATATGATGGGCGAAATGGAGCATGGTTCGGCAAACGGCAATATGAACCATTCAGAAATGAATCATGGTGAAATGGCGATGGATCACAGCCAACATGGCAAGCAAAATGATTCACTTGCCATACCATCTCAGCAGGTTAGACATGCCAGTACAGAGTACGGACCTTCAGTCGACGCTCGTGTCGATATGCCTCGCACAAACTTAGACGATCCTGGTATTGGCTTAAGAGATAATGGACGAAGAGTGCTGACCTTATCAGATCTTCGATCTGTAGATGGGGTATTAAACGATAAACGACCACCAGATCAGGAAATCGAACTACATCTTACCGGAAATATGGAACGGTACAGTTGGTCTTTCGATGGACTTGAATTTGGTAAAAGTACACCAGTGAATCTGCCGCACAATCAACGTATACGTGTCATTTTGCAAAACGACACTATGATGACCCATCCTATGCATTTACATGGCATGTGGAGTGATTTAGAAGATGATCAGGGCAATGTGCTAGTTCGTCGCCACACGATACCTGTACAACCTGCCCAACGAATCAGTTTTTTGACAACACCTCATGACCTGGGTCGATGGGCATGGCATTGTCACTTACTTTTCCATATGGATGCAGGCATGTTTCGTGAAGTGGTGGTGTCATGAAAAATTATTCTATCGCTCCTGCAATTGGGCAGATCATTATTGCTTGTTCAATGTCTCTAATCATTTCCCCCCTGTGGGCGCAGACTGATGATGTCATCAAAAAGCATGAGGTTATGACAGAACAGAGAACATTAACGCAGAAAGATGACATGGAAGGCATGGATCACTCTCAAATGCAGAAAGATGATATGGAAGGCATGGATCATTCAGAGATGAATATGGGGAGTAATCAACCACCATCAGACGCAAGGGATCCACATGCCTATTCAGATGGTTTTACACTGACTAAGGGTCCTTATGCATTCTCAGAGAAACGCGTTCTGAAATTAATGGATGAACATTATTTCGGATCTTTTTTAGCTGATCGACTGGAATATGATGCAGATAATGATGCTGTCATATTTGACCTTCAGGGCTGGTATGGCAGCACCTACAATCGATTTACGGCCAAGCTTGAAGGTGACGTGGTCGATGGCAAGTTAGATGAAAGCCAATCGGATTTATTGTGGACGCATGCTATCAGTGCTTTTTTTGATACTCAGTTGGGCGTGAGATTTGATCAGTACGATGAAGGCGACAATCGTCAATGGCTGGCTTTTGGTGTTCAAGGACTCGCCCCCTACTGGTTTGAATTAGATATGACTGCCTATCTTGGAGAGAGTGGTCGATCTGCAATATCAGTAGAAGCTGAATATGAACTGCTGCTTACGCAACGCCTGATTTTACAGCCCCGTGCAGAGCTGACTGCCTATGGTAAAAAAGATGAAGTTAATGGTATAGGCAGTGGCCTGTCTGATGTTGCGATCGGTATGAGACTTCGTTACGAATTCTCACGTCAATTCGCACCCTACATCGGTATTGAGTGGACCGAGAAGTTTGGAGAAACTGCAGATTTGGCCCAACTAAATGGTAATGATGACAGCGACACTATCTATGTTGCTGGTATTAGGTTCTGGTTTTAATCTCTCTATATAGTTTTACCTCGACTAAGGAGTCGCCGTATGAAACGTCATTTATTGTTATATTTAATTGCTTTACCAGCTCTGGTGCTGACTTTGACTGCGCAGGCACATGATCCAAAAGAGCATATGAATGAGAAGCAGACACCGGACTGTGCTGCGATGAAAGAGATGGATCATTCAAAAATGAATATGAATGATCCCGTTATGCAGGCCATGATGCAAAAATGTATGGGTAAAGATACGAAAATGTCATCAGACGGACATGATGAGGCAGAGGTAAAAGAGCCAGCTAAACACAAACACAAGTAGTAATGGATGACTAAAATTAAGGAATAAACATGGTGTCTTTTGGTTTTGTGCGATGTATCAAGTGTCTTTCTGTTGCAGCTGGGTTGATGGTGCTGACAGGGATAGCGTTTATCTACTCAGGTCTCTACCCGATGGGTGCAGATAATCAGCATACCAAGCTTACTTTTTGGGTGCTGGAAACTTTACGCGAGCGTTCAATTAGTCGGGCGGCTCAAGACATTGAAGTACCCTTAGATCTGGATACGCCAGCACGTTTACTGCGAGGCGGTTCAGATTATGCCGCAATGTGTGCGAGTTGCCATCTTGCGCCAGACAAAAACGAGACAGATTTTACCAAAGGCCTTTATCCGAAGCCTCCTAACTTAACAATGAAACATTCAGGGCATGGTGAATCAAAAGGCCAAGACAGGCAATATTTTTGGATCATTAAACACGGTATTAAAGGGTCGGGTATGCCTGCCTGGGGCCCAGGGCATACTGATGAACAAATATGGAATCTGGTTGCTTTCCTAAAACGATTACCTGAACTGACACCTGCACAATATCAAATATTGACAGCAAACCTTACTGAGTAATTACGCATATCGTCAATTAGTAATGCTCTCCTTAAAATTCGCGGATCGATAGCTTTAAATATGAATCATGTTTTTTGTTCGATAACCTGCAGGATATTTAGGCTCATAATGAGAATGAGTCTTTTGTTAAGCTAAGATGTAAGGTTGGCCTGAATCAAAGTAATAAATTGTTAATGCTGCCTAAAATAATAGCTCCAAATTGAGTTTTAAGTTTATTCGCAGACCTTTAGTTGGCAATAAAAACGGAGGATTCATGGATAATCAGGAAGACAGAACACCCCAGTATAAGGAAGGTAGTTTAACTTTGGCTGGAACGGTTATGCTGGGAACAGGTGTTATGATTGGTGCTGGTATATTTGCATTGACTGGGCAAATGGCTGAGATGACCGGTACGTTGTTCCCGCTGGCATTTCTTGCTGCTGCAGTCATTGTCAGCTTTAGCGCTTATTCCTACATCAAGATCTCCAACGCTTATCCCTCTGCAGGTGGCATTGGTATGTATCTGTACAAAGCTTATGGCGACAGGTTGCCAACAGCTTTCAATGCTTTACTGATGTACTTCTCAATGGTGATCGCACAGAGCTTTTTAGCACGTACTTTTGGTTCCTATACCATGCAACTTTTTGGTGGTGATGATACCGGTATCATGGTGCCTATTCTCGGCGTTTCACTGATATTAGCTGCCTTTGTCATTAATCTTTCAGGCAATCGCCTGATTCAAAGTGCGGCCTCTTTCATTGGTGTTTTAAAAATTGTCGGCATCCTTATTTTCGGGCTGGTGGGTGTGTGGATCGCAGACAGTATCTCAGTTGACTTTTCAAGTCCGGGAGAAGCGGGAACCATGGGTAACTTTCTTGGTGCAACGGCACTGGGAATACTGGCCTTTAAGGGGTTCACCACCATTACCAACAGCGGTTCTGAGGTAAAAGATCCTAAACGTAACGTAGGTCGCGCAATTGTTATTTCTATCGCGGCCTGTGTGGTCATTTATGGCTTGGTCGGTTTTGCTGTGGCGAGTAATTTATCGTTGGCAGAAATCATCAAAACACAAGACTATTCCCTTGCTGCGGCTGCGCGCCCGGCATTGGGTGAATATGGTGTGTGGTTTACGGTTGCTATTGCCATGATGGCGACTGCTGGCGGTATTCTGGCCAGCATTTTTGCCGTTTCAAGAATGCTGGCAATGTTGACGGAAATGAAACTGGTTCCGCATCGACATTTCGGTATGCCGGGTAGTATTCAAAAGCATACGTTGGTCTACACTGTCGCTTTGGGACTTATCCTGACGGCATTTTTTGATCTGTCACGAATTGCTGCACTGGGTATTGTGTTTTACCTCATTATGGACATTGCCATTCATTGGGGCGTGCTACGTTATTTGCGTGATGATATAAAATCCAATAGATGGGTGCCAACGACAGCGATTATTTTAGATTTGCTCGCGTTAGGGGGCTTTGTCTGGGTAAAACTGAATACAGATCCGTTTGTGATTGGGGTGGCAGTTGCTACGATGATTGTTATCGCAGTTGTTGAGCAGGTTTTTCTTAAACATACAGTTAAGTCTGGATCATTTAGCCAGAATAAATCGCATGAGCACAGTGACTGAAATCTGAAATTCTCGAAAAGGATACAATGACTATGTCTGAATACCAGCATGCTCATCATCAAGACCATCCGGTACATGACGTTCATACTGTAAAAGATCCGGTTTGTGGCATGACCGTGGTGCCTGACACGGCAAAGCACCAAAGCCAGTATGACTCTCAAAGCTGGTTTTTCTGCTCGTCACACTGCAAGTCCAAGTTTGACCAAAATCCGCAGCAATATCTCAATGACCAGCAACAGCCAGAACAGCCGGCAACACCGGGCACGATGTACACCTGTCCCATGCATCCAGAAATCCGGCAGCAGGGGCCGGGGGATTGCCCTATTTGTGGTATGGCCCTTGAACCTGAGCAAGTCAATTTGAATGATGGACCATCTGAAGAGCTCACGGATATGACTCGCCGGTTCTGGATCGGCCTAGTTCTGGCGTTACCAGTGCTGGTGCTTGAAATGGGCGGACATCTGACCGGACTAGATCATATTGTAGCGCCGCAGTTATCTAACTGGATTCAGCTGATACTGGCAACGCCTGTAGTTCTCTGGTGTGGCTGGCCATTTTTTGTCAGAGGCTGGAAATCCGTCATTAGTCGCAATCTGAATATGTTTACTTTGATTGCCATTGGTACGGGCGTAGCGCTGATCTACAGTCTGGTGGCAACCCTGATGCCGCAGATTTTTCCAGATGCCTTTCGTCAGGCGGATGGTTCTGTTGCTGTATATTTCGAGGCAGCTGCAGTCATCGTTGTTTTGGTACTGTTGGGACAGGTACTGGAATTGAGAGCGCGAGAGAAGACTTCAGGTGCTATTAAGGCTTTACTTGATCTCGCGCCAGCGACCGCTAGAAAGCTGAACGATGACGGGACTGATTCTGATGTGTCGTTGGATAAGGTTAAAGTAGGTGACCGGCTTCGGGTTCGCCCGGGAGACAAGGTGCCGCTGGATGGCGAGGTGCTTGAGGGCAAATCTAATGTAGATGAATCCATGGTGACCGGTGAGCCGTTGGCGGTCACGAAGACAACTGGCGATCAAGTGATCGGTGGCAGTATTAATCAGCAAGGCAGCTTTGTAATGCGAGCCGACAAGGTCGGCCGAGATACGATGCTCTCCCAAATAGTACAGATGGTGGCTAACGCCCAGCGCAGCCGTGCACCAATCCAGGGATTAGCAGACAAGGTGGCGGGATGGTTTGTACCGGTCGTCATCGTCATAGCAGTTATCGCTTTTATCGCTTGGTCATTTTTGGGTCCAGTACCACCTATGGCTTTTGGGCTGATTGCAGCTGTTAGCGTGTTAATTATTGCCTGTCCCTGTGCGTTAGGTCTGGCAACCCCTATGTCCATCATGGTTGGTGTCGGTCGGGGTGCTCAAAGCGGTGTTCTCATTCGGGATGCAGAAGCTTTGGAGCGCATGGAAAAAGTGGATACGGTGGTGGTAGATAAAACCGGCACACTGACTGAAGGAAAGCCTCAGGTCACCAAGCTTGTTACAGCGAATGGACTAAGCGAAGAAGACCTGATGCGTTTTGCGGGTGGTATTGAAAAAGGCAGTGAACATCCGTTAGCCCACGCTATTTTAGAAAAAGCCAAGGCAATGGACCTCAAGTTGCCCGATGCTGAAGACTTCGATTCTCCTAACGGTAAAGGGGTCACAGGTTCGATTGATGGCAAGCGGGTGTTATTAGGTAATCGTCTGCTTATGGAAGCAGAAGCAGTTGATATTACAGACTTTGAAAATGAAGCTGAGGCGCTTCGCAGGGATGGGGCTACAGTGATTTTTGCTGCTGTGGATGGCACCGTTGCTGGCTTACTTGCTATTGCTGATCCGGTTAAAGAAACTTCCAAAGCGGCTATTTTGGCACTTCAAAAAGAGGGTATCCGCGTGGTCATGCTGACCGGTGATAATCGTACCTCGGCTGAAGCAGTTGCCCACAAGCTGAATATTGATGAAGTAGAAGCGGAAGTCCTGCCGGAAGACAAGGGCAAGATTATTCAGCGCCTTAAAGATGAAGGCCGGATTGTGGTAATGGCAGGCGACGGGGTCAATGATGCACCTGCCCTGGCAACGGCAGATGTAGGTATTGCCATGGGAACCGGCACAGACGTAGCTATTGAAAGTGCCGGTATTACGTTGTTGCGAGGTGACCTGATGGGTATTGTCGAAGCACGCCGGTTGTCATTAGCGACCATGAGAAATATTAGACAAAACCTGTTTTTTGCTTTCATTTACAACATTGCCGGGGTGCCGATTGCCGCTGGTGTTCTGTATCCATTTTTCGGCATACTGCTTTCCCCAATCTTTGCAGCCGCAGCCATGTCACTTTCATCTGTGAGCGTAATCATGAATGCACTTAGGTTGCGGCTTGTTAAATTATAAGGAATAGTTCAGATTAGTTTTATGACCAGCGATTGCTCGAAACTTAAATTAAGTGCTTAAGGTCTAGTTTGAACATAAACATATAAAAGTATTATTGAAAAAAATGCGCATAGTAAGTCTATTACTGCTTTGTTTTTCGTTGGCTTTCGCCAATGTTAGTTATGCGCAGAACCATGAAAAAAATTGCCCTATGGAGCAAGACGGCAGCATGAGTAATATGGATCATGCCAATATGCCAGACTGCTGTAATGATGCCGAGACTGCCGCTAAAACAGGTAAATCCTGTAAAGCAGATCAAGATTGCAGCATCTCTAATGTGGTTATCCTTTTTTCTGTTCCATCATGGAACTTCGTTTTCACTGATAGGCGTTTGGCACGAGCGGGTATACCGTTTGTGCCTACCTTGGCGCCTACTGACCTTTGGCGTCCGCCAACCTTAAGCTGATCCCATTTTTCCGTAGCGTTTCAAGCTGCGACTTATCTCCATGCTTGAAACATTTGCGTTGCATTTGCTGCAACGCCTCTGAACTCATCGGATCCAGCTTATGTCAAACTTATTTACCAGAGCCGTTGTGCTCAAAAGTTATTCGCCACCAATCTGGCGAATTCACTGGCTAAGCTTTATTGCATTATTGACTGCCAGTTTTGCAACTGCCGTCATGGCGCAACCACAAGTTTCATCTGAGCCACTAAGCCTTGAGAATGCATTGCAACTTGCTGAGCATCGCTCTCAGGCCTTGTTAGCGCAAGATGCTGCAGCGCAAGCCTCCCAAGAGCTGGCCATTGAAGCCGGTCAACTTCCCGATCCCATGCTGGAGTTATCTGTAAATAACCTGCCAGTCAATGGTCCCATGGCTTATAGCCTTACGGAAGATTTTATGACCTCTCGCAATATTGGCATTTCTCAGACATATACCCGTGAAGCCAAGCGCCATGCCCGTGCCAACGTGTTTGAACGTAAAGCAGATAAGGCGCAGATAGCAAAAGCACTGACACTTACTGAAATTCGCCAAAACACTGCATTGGCCTGGTTTGATGTTTATTACCAGCAGCAAATGTTGGAACTATTAACACGCCAGCAGCAAGAGGCAAGCTTACAAGTTCAGGCTGCTGAAGCTGCCTATCGTGGTAGCACCGGTCCACAATCCGATATTTTTCTAGCCAGATCGACTGTCGCAGAAATCCAGGATCGTATTTATCAAGCTCAAGCGCGCCTTGATAATGCCAAAACAACGCTATCGCGTTGGGTCGGGGATATTAACAATATCTCTTTACACGCTGCGCCTGACATTACTCAGTCTTCGCTCAACACACAGCATTTATATCATCAGGTAACTGAACATCCAGATATTGCTGTATTGAAGGCTGAGGAGGCGGTTGCAATGGCTGAAGCTAAGGCCGCAAGTCAAGAGAAGCAAGCTGATTGGACTTGGTCAGTAATGTATGGCGAACGAAGTTCAGGTTTTTCGGACATGGTTTCGATTGGTGTCAGCGTGCCGCTGCAATGGAATCAGGAGAACCGCCAGGATCGGGTGGTAGCCGCCAAATTGGCCCAAGCGGACCAGGTGCGAGCTGAACGTGAGGAAATGACCCGGGAACATATCGCTGAGACAGCGCGCTGGCTTGATACCTGGAAAAGTAATTTAGTCCGGCTCAGTGACTATGAAGCCGCTTTGATCCCCCTTGCCAGCCAGCGCACTAATGCTGTACTGGCCGAATATCGTGGCGGGAAAGGCAAGTTAGTGGCAGTGCTTGATGCCCGAAAAATGGAAATTGCTACGCGTATAGAAAAACTGCGGATCGAAATGGAAACCGCAGCGCTTTGGGCCACATTGGAATATCTGATATTGCCCGATAGTGCCGTCATTCCTTCATCCCGCACCATGGAGTTCAAATAATGAATCGCAAATACATTTTTTTATTTTTAGTCATGGCTCTGATGACGCTTATTGCTGGTTATGCTGCTTATCAATGGGGAATGCAGCAAGGGATGGACATGTCTTCATCGAGTTCAGAGAGCATGGCGGGTAATGCCAAGACCACTGAAGATCCTTCAAGTTGGGGGATTGCCGAAGGCGAAAAAGCGACCCGCCGTCATATCGACGCTGGAATTAAAGCCGGTGATATTGATCCGGTCACGGGTCAAAAGATTCTTTTTTACCAAGATCCGATGGTCCCCGGCAATAAATTCGAGACGCCCGGTAAATCACCTTATATGGATATGATGCTGGTGCCAGTTTATAAGGGTAGCGCGGGTGGTGAGAGTGCAACCGATGAGCCCGGCGTTAGCATTAACTCCCGCCTACAACAAAATATTGGCATACGGACGGCTTTGGTAACCAAACAGGACATAGCGACACAGGTGACGGCGGTAGGTGCTATTGCATGGAACGAGCGCGAGGAAGTGAATGTTCAAGCCCGTGCGCTGGGTTATGTGGAAAAGCTTTACGTAAAGGCCACCCTGGAGC
>Ga0114916_1001649_pt1 | contig 12426 bp, 8 predicted proteins | sample MalvirAntarct_66_FD_83501 | JGI IMG/M metagenome (GOLD analysis project Ga0114916, IMG submission 83501) | Marine viral communities from the Global Malaspina Expedition - Malaspina viral metaG Antarct_66 | ecosystem: Environmental > Aquatic > Marine > Oceanic | place: West Anvers Island... | reverse complement strand
CGCATTTACTCTCTGCGAGAGAGAAGAGTTAGATATGTTAGAAAGTCTTTATATCCATGCGTTGTGCCCGTCTGGGCAGGGGCGTAGTACGCACGGGAATTTAGCCGCGCCGTACAGTATGCGGCAAATGATTGCGTTGGGTAAGCGCGAGAAATACACAAGGAACCAACGACTATGACAAAAGTATCGCCGTGGTCGTTCAGTAAGATCAAGGCATTTGAGCAATGTCCTAAGCAGTTCTACCATGAGAAGATACTCAAAGAACATCCGTTTAAGGAGACTGAGGCGACCTTATATGGCTCTGAGTTTCATAAGATGGCAGAAGACTTTATAGCTATAGACACGCCCGTCCCTAAAAAGTTTGGCTTTGCAGAGAAAGCACTGGTATCGCTGAAGAACCGCAGGGGTAAAAAGCTATGCGAGGAAAAGCTAGGTATAACTGAAGACCTAGAGCCGTGCGGGTTCTACGACAAGAACGTATGGTTCCGTGGTATAGCCGACCTTATTATCTTAGACGGTGACCACGCATCTGTAGTGGATTACAAGACAGGTAAGTCGGCAAAGTACGCAGACAAAGGGCAACTAGAATTAATGGCTCTTTCCGTGTTCGCCCACTACCCGCAAGTCACCAAGATTAGAGCCGCGCTGTTCTTTGTGGTCAGTAAAGACTTGGTGAAAGACGCGTACATGGAGTATGATGGCGCGAAGCTGTGGCGCAAATGGCTGGGTAAATACAACCAGATGAAGCTAGCCGCCGACAACGATGTGTGGAACGCACGTCCTAGTGGGTTATGTAGACGCCATTGTCCTGTAGTTGAGTGTGTACACAATGGAGCAAACTAATGAGAAAACGTAAGAAACAAGTTAACGCCCCCGTTGGGTCTGCTACGTTTGAGAGACGTATGGAACGGCAGCGCGCCCGTCGTAAGGTAGACAAAGAAGGCGCAGACCGAAACGGAAACGGCAAAGCCGACAAGCGTGAAGGTAAAGATGTCAGTCACAAGAAAGCCCTAGTAAGGGGCGGCAAAAATAAAGATGGGATACGGATAGAGAGTTCAAGTAAGAACCGCGCCCGTAACTACCAGAAAAAGAAAAAATAATTCGGGCACCTGCCCGAAAGGAGAGCGACATGAAGTTAATAGACGGTAAGGCGTTGCTGTTAAAGCTACGCAATCCCAGCCGCGTCACTAAAACAATCCCAGACAGTGTGTTGGTTAACAAACAAGAGGTAAAAGTTAACCACGGCATAGACGAAGTACACACCCTTAAAGAGTTAGGTATTCGTGCCCCGTCACCGATAGAGACACGGTACAAGTGGACGGGTAAACATGCGCCGTTCGACCACCAGAAAACCACCTCTGCGTTCTTAACCATGAACCGCAAAGCATTTTGCTTTAACGAGCAAGGTACAGGCAAGACTGCAAGTGCTATCTGGGCTACAGACTACCTTATGAAGCAGGGTAAGATCAGACGTGCATTAGTTATCTGCCCGTTGTCTATTATGGATTCAGCATGGCGTGAAGACTTAGAAACTTTTGCACCGCACCGAACTGTAGACATAGCCTATGGCGTACCGAAGAAACGTAAGGCGATCATAGAACAAGGTGCAGACTTTGTTATAATAAATTATGACGGTGTAGACATAGTATCAGATAGTATAGCGGCGGGTAACTTTGATTTAATTATCGTAGACGAAGCAACGCACTATAAGAACGCACAGTCTAAGCGTTGGAAAACTCTTAACAAGCTTGTGCACCCTGATACGTGGCTGTGGATGATGACAGGTACACCCGCCGCGCAATCCCCGCTAGATGCGTACGGGTTGGCTAAACTAATAGAACCACTGTCAGTGCCACGGTTCTTTGGGTCGTTTCGAGATATGGTGATGCGCAAAGTAACACAGTTTCGTTGGGAGATGAAAGAAGGGGCTACAGATTTAGTACATGCGGTACTACAACCTGCCATACGGTTTACCAAAGAAGAGTGTTTGGACTTGCCAGAAATGGTTTACGTCAAGCGTAAGGTAGAGCTAACACGCCAACAGCTAAAGTACTACCAAATGCTAAAGAAGCGCATGGTGATGACAATCGGGGGCGATGAAATATCTGCAGTTAACGCCGCCGCTATCATGAATAAGCTGTTACAAATATCTTGCGGCGCTGTCTACACCGACGAAGGTGATGCGTTAGAGTTTGATATATCGCACAGGTATAAAGTGTTACGGGAGGTTATAGACGAGAGCAGCCAGAAGGTGCTAGTGTTTGTGCCTTTTAAACACGCCATTGACATACTGACAGATAAGTTGCGTAATGACGGGATTGTTACGGAGGTGATTAGGGGGGATGTGCCTGTAACTAGGCGGACAGAGATATTTAAACAGTTTCAGACACAGGACAACCCACGTGTCCTAGTTATCCAACCACAGTCAGCAGCACATGGTGTTACGTTAACAGCAGCTAATACAGTTGTGTGGTGGGGTCCAACTTCCTCCTTGGAAACATACGCTCAAGCTAACGCTAGGGTTCACAGGTCAGGTCAAAAGCATAGGTGCACTGTTGTGCAGCTACAAGGATCACCTGTGGAAAGACGTATTTACTCACTGTTAGATAGCAGAATAAACGTGCACACAAAAATGATTGATTTATACAAAGAACTACTTGACTAGCCCATAGTTAACCATTATCTAGTAATTCTCGTTACTGTAAAGGGGGACAAATGAGCGAAGCAAGAGAGATTTCCGCTGACAAGCTAACCAAGGCGTACATAAAAATACGTGCAGAACGGGCAGCGTTATCAGCAGAATTTAAAGAATCAGACGGGGAACTTGTACGTAAGCAAGACCTCGTTAAGAACGCGCTCTTGGACTACTGTGAGAACCACAAAGTCGAGAGTGTAAGAACTTCCGAGGGTCTGTTCTTTAGGACATCAAAGGTCAAGTATTGGACGAGCGACTGGGAGCGTATGCACGAGTTTATACTAGAGCATGAAGTACCTGAACTTCTCGACAAACGGCTTAACCAGACAAACCTAAAACAGTTCTTGGAAGAGAACCCAGATGTTTTACCACAAGGTTTAAACATCGACAACGAGTACGTCATCTCAGTAAGGAAAAAATAATGGCCGAGCCGTTTGTACCTATTGAAGATGTGGCAAAGCATTTTGCAGTGTCCATCTCTACTATTCGTGCGTGGTTACGACAGGGGCATATACCCAAACACACGTACGTTAAGATCGGTAACACCTACCGTTTTAAACTACCCGCCGTAGATGAAGCGTTAACCACTAAGGCAAAAGAAGAAGCGCACGCGGTGTCCACAGAAACTCAGCTAGAGTTCGACTTCGACGCTGACCAAGACGTATAAACCAAAGGAGAACGATATGGCAGAATCATATATTATCGAAGGTGTGGAAGCACTGTGGCCCAAAGTGGACCGCACATATGTGTTTAACTCCAAGATTAAACGCAGCGAACCCTGTGCACCTCGTGACCAAAACGCGGCATACTCTGTACAGTTTCGTATGGACGGGGCAACCGCCAAAGCTTTGTTTACGCAGATGAAGGCTGTGTACGCGGCTAACCGCGAAGATGACTGGGACGAGAAGTTACCCAACCCGATTGTCAAAGATGACAACGGAACCTACACGCATAAAGCCAACCTAAAGGGTGCGTACAATGGTGAGACTACTACCAAGCCGTTAGAGATTGATTCCAGTGGTGAGATGTTACCAGAAGGATTTCAGTTGACCACGGGCAGCACAATCAACGTGGCTGTGCAACTTATCCCGTACGCTATGAAGCTCGGTAAAGAGTGGGAGTACGGAGTATCGTTGCGGCTTAAAGCTGTGCAGGTTCTCAAGTACGTGCCATTGGAAGTGCGTAATCCGTTTAAGGTAGTTGAAGGCGGCTTTGTGTATAAAGCACCTATCGACAATCCGTTTGACAAAAAGGCGGCACCCGCCAAAAGCAATAACGTGTTAGCAAACGTTGTTGACGACGATGACGATGACGAGGATGAACCACCAAGGAAGAAAGCTGTCAAAAAGACAGCACCTCCTAAAAAATCTGGTGGAGATTTAAACGACCTCGTTGACGATATGTTTGACGACGAATAATTATCCCCCGCCACGGTTATTAATTTAGCCGTGGCTTACCTTATTGAGTGGTAACAATGGATACGAAACAATTTTTAGACCTAGTTTTAGGTCGTGAAGGGAACTATTGCATATTCGCAGTCAACGCGGCGACAAGTAGAAGAAAGCAAAAATTTTATACGTCAGTTGACCATGTAGTAGACGCCGCAGAAGCTTTTGATGCCAACGGGTATGATACATATTTTAGTTTGGCCACACTAGAAGAGGCGGGATCACGCAAAGCTGATAACGTGCGGTCGCTAAAGTCGTTCTTCTTAGACTTAGATGTTGGTGAAGGTGATAACAAGTTTGCCTCGCAAGAAGATGCTATTAGGCAGCTAGGTACGTTTGTTAAAAACAACAAGTTGCCTCGCCCGTTTGTCCTGAACTCAGGTCGCGGTGTACATGTGTATTGGGTATTAAGCGAGGACGTGGGTGCGAACGAATGGCTCACAACAGCCTCACGACTAAAGCAGTTATGTGCTAGCAGTGGGTTCAATGCAGACCCCGCAGTCACTGCGGATATGGCTAGGGTGTTACGTGTTCCAAGCACGCATAACTACAAGTGTGACCCCCCTGCCCCTGTCACGTTCTTTGCCCGAGAGCAGCCCCCTACTGTAGACTATGATACGTTTGCCGAGTTACTTGGGGCCGCGCCGATACCAGTCCCTACAGGGGTACAAGCGTTACGGGCTGTACTAGATCATGATACGTATGAGAAACCTACTGAGGTAAGCGAGGGCGGTAGGAACTCTGCCATGCTAGCTTACGTGGGGCATCTACGAGCTAAGGGGCATTTATCAGAATCTGATATACTAGATATGGCGCATGGCTTTAACGCTACATCGCTAGACCCGTCGCTAGATAAAGAAGAAGTAGAAAACCTAGCGTCACGGTACGCCGTGCACGAAGATGTAGATTTCTATGAAGAAGACGAACTTGATACCCCTGACGAAGTTGCCGATGCGGTAGACCCTAAACACAGCATACCCACGTACCCAAAACCGTATTTTCGGGGACACAACGGTGGGGTGTATATACGCACCCGCAACGCAGACGGTGACCCCGACGAAGAGTGTGTATACCACCATGATTTCTACGTAACGCGGCGGCTACATGATGTAGCGCTGGGGGAAGTTATAGCGTTTGCATTACACCTGCCTAGAGACGGGGTACGTGAATTTGTCGTGCCTCTGACAGCCATTACTTCGCGGGAGGAGTTTCGTAAACATATGGCTATGCAGGGCGTAACCTCATTTGGAAAGGACGTAGATAAACTTATGGCATATACCGCAGCATGGATAAACGAACTACAACGTACGACTACCGCTAGCGAGGCGCACCAGCAGTTCGGTTGGGCAGACAAAGAGATGACTTCTTTTGTGTTAGGCGACCAGCTAGTGACCAGCAATGGTATTGATTATAACCCACCGTCCGGTAAGACCGCAGGTCTCATAGAGCACTTTAAGCCTATGGGTACGAAGGAACGGCAGCTAGAGATATTAGACTTCTTTAACAGGGATGGGTTGGAGCTACAGCAGTTCCTAGTGTGCATGGGTTTCGGCTCCATACTCATGCCATTGACAGGTTTAAACAGTTTCGGTGTGCACCTTTACGGGGGTACGGGTGTAGGTAAGACTACCGCTATGTTCTGTAACCTAGGCATTTATGGTAACCCACACGGGCTGACAATGGGGCAGCAGGATACGCCTAACGCACGCATGAACCGTGGCGAAGTCATGTGCAATATACCGTTAAACTCTGACGAGATGACCAATATGACGGGTAAGGATGTGTCCGACTATTGCTATCAGTTGTCCGAGGGTAAGCAGAAGAACCGTATGGCTGGTGGGGGTAACGTAGAACGTATTAGAGGTAAGCCTTGGCACTTGATGGCAGTGTCTACAGGTAACATGAGCTTCTACGAAGAGATGCAGCGTTTCAGAGACAACCCCAAAGCTGAGATGCAGCGCGTGTTAGAAATACGGGTAGACCCAAATCTAAAAGCCATGTTGGATAAGAGTAAGACTGATAAGTTGTTTCGGGACAGTAAAGAACACTACGGGCACTTAGCAGTCGATTATGTTCAGTATGTCATAAACAACAGGGATAGTCTGCGAGAGTTGTATGAAAAGATTAAGGGTCGTCTGGATGCGGCAGCAGGACTACAACCTGAGAATCGTTTTTGGTCTGGTGGCTGTGCAGCAACCCTTGTAGGCGCACTAGCAGCGAAACAGATGGGTATAGTCGGGTACGACACTAACAAGATGTACGCATGGGTAGTTCGTGAATTAAAAAAGATTAAGGCTTACGTCGATGACAGCGGCGCGTCTGTGCAACAGTTGGTCACAGAGTTTGCTACCGAGAATTGGACTAACATACTCAAGATCAAAAGCACTAAGGACAAACGCGGTGACACCGTAGAGGGTGTAGTGCCGCTAATTATCCCTGAACAGAACCCCCGCAACTCTTTTGTGGCGAGATATGAGACCGACACGGGGATGTTTTACATGGTCCCAAAGGCGTTTAAAAAGCATCTCAACGATAGGCAGATTAATTATAGTTCTACGTTAGAAGAGATGACTAAACAGATGGGGGCTACACGTATACAGATGCGGTTGACTAAGGGGACTAACTTTAACCTACCGCCAATACGCGTGATCGCTGTTAAGCTGGACGGGATAACCGATGTACCAGAAGACGCAGAAGGTTGACGATCTAAATCCTGACGGGATCAAAGTGATCGTGGCGTGGGAACGTATGTCCGTGGGTGCTTCAGTGTTTATACCATGTGTAAACACGCTACAGGCAAAGTACCAAGCAAGAAAAATTGCAGAGTTAAAGTCATGGCGTATCGAAATACGGACTCGAATAGAAAATAAAATGTTTGGGGTTCGCATATGGCGAACTGTATGATACGTTATAAAAGACAGACACGGACTGTCTGTCGTTCTCCTCTTTAACTCCCCCGCTTGGCTAGGCTACGCACTGCGACAGCGGGGGTTTTTTATTAAAACCCAAACAACCCCTTATCGTATTCATTATTGCTAGACACCATGTACGGGGAGTACTCGATGCCCCCGATCATCTTGGACGTTCGTCTTACAAATGACGCTGCTGATCTGTCCATCGCGTCAGGCGTAATAAGTTTGCGTTCTCTAGCTGCTCTAGGCAAGTTCCTGTTGTACTCGCGTATTTTTGCCAGTGCGTCCCTATAACCTTGACGGTCACCCTCTGCTGTTGCGAGGTTAAGTCCACGTAACAGTTTAATACGTGTTGTTTTGAGATAGTCTTCTTTATCTCGGTTGTTTTTGTTTCTGCGGTGTTGCTGGACAATAGCGGTAGGCGCAAGCCCCGTGAATTGAAGTAGAAGTTGCGTAATGCCTAGGTCTTCTGTGATAGCATCCCCACGACGAGTTTCGGCCCCATCTACACTATATCGTCCAGCCTTCATAACATTTCGTATAGCGGCTGGCATTACAGCTTCGGTTCCGCGAACAAACTCACCTTCGTTCATCAACCCTATGCCACGTTCCATACTTAGATAGATACCCACTGCTGGGCCACCTAACTGTTCAGCTAATGTCCAAAGTTGCGATTGGTCTTTGTTGATAAACGGTGGGCGGTACAGAAGGCTGTTCATCTCAATGCGACTAGCCATGTCAGACCCTAGTGCTGCGTTTACGAGGCCATGTGTTAGTGTTTCTCCAAAGGTCTTATCCAGCACAGCTTCAAAGTTATCATCTTCTTCGTCAGATGCTATATCGTACAACATACCGAACGCACCCATCAGAGGCATACCTGCTACACCTGCAAACGCGCCAGATGCTACCATGAACCGACCTAATTGACCTCGGGCTATGGCTCGGTCTTGCTTTTCTTCGGCAGTCTTAGCTCCTTTGAACGCATCGTTCGTCATCTCAACCATCATAGCGTACTTACTAATGGCAAACCGTTTGAACAACATGAACACGTTACCTGCAGCGGATTGCGCAATAACCGGACGCCCTGCAGATGATGTGGCACCGAGACTTGTCTCTGTCTCTCTTACTGCTTCAAGAGCAGCCATCCGTTGCTTCTCCCCGTCTGCAAGGGTCTTTTCATTGGGTTTAGGGTTGTTGCGTAGGCGATCCAGCTCTAGCTGATACGTAGATACCATGGTGACTTCGCGGCTGTAACGTTCAGAGTGATGGAACAAAAAGCTGGTAACTGCGTTCAGCATCTCAAGACGGTCTTTGCCCCGCGTCACGTCCATGTGTTCTTGGTTTAGCGACTGGCTAAACTGCGCGTTCTCACTACCAACGTTAGCCAACACCTCTAAGTCTAGTAGTTCTTTTTGTTGTTTCTTGGTTATGCCTTCTTTCTTTAGGTCAGCCTCAGACATGCCACGTAGCGCTGCGAAGTCATAATTTACTACAGAAAACCCAGCCATGCCGCCCTTGACCTTGCGTTTCTCAGTTAGCGCTACACCGTTAGCGTCGACTTTATCGCTGTAGGCATCAATAAGTTTTTCTTTGGGGCTGTTTTTAAGGATGTTTGCGGCTCTACCTAGAGCATAAATGGCTTTCTTGTCACCATACTTACCCATCAACCTCGGCCCTACAGACATGGGAACGTCAAACACAGCAGTAGCTGCGGAGGATAGGTTTAACCCCATAGTCCACGCGTACCCAAAGGAGGTAAGGTTCTGTGACCACCGCGACACGTTGGGGCTTTGCGCGAAGTTAGCAATATCAAACAAAGTTTTCTTGTATAAAGCCGTAGTGGTGTCTAGGTCTTCTGACTTATACTTCTTGTTAACTTCGTTTTTAAATCTTTGAATTTTCGCGCCGTACGTCATCTGTATGATCTGGCGGTTATAGTCGCGCCCCTTACCCTGCACAGTGTTTAGTAAGTCAAACGCGTCCTGCGCCATACCTGTAGGTGTAATATCTCCTTGGAACCCGCGTACGTCACCACGTTTACGGAACGACTGCATAAACGACCGTTCGGGCATAGAATCCAGAACTAACTCCACAACACTATCATAGGTGCCTTGAGGCACGTCTTTGGCCTTTAGTGTTTGTAGCAAATTGTACACGAACGAACCTTCGGGGGCTTTGTCAAAATTAAAGTTGGCTCCGCGCACACCTTCGATTACTTTAGTACTCGTTATATACGCACGGTGCTTGTTACCCTCTACTGTGTTAGGTAGTTTTGCTAAAGCTTTGGCGTTGTACTCTGCTAGATTTTTCTTGGCACGTTCTCGTGCTGACACCCCATCAAAATGCTCTACGTACTGTTCGGGGCGTCCTGTTCTAGGGTCTATAGTGACAAACTCAAGTCTGTAATTCCCGTCACGCGTTAGCGGGGCAAATGGGCGTATAAGACCGCGCTCTGCTGTCAACAAATCTTTTAATCTCTTACTTGCTGCTTTGTAAGACGCTTCGTCAGGCATGGTGGCCTTTAAGTTTTCGTCTATTGCCCCTTCAACATCGTCCATACGAGATTCAAACATGTTAGTTATAGTGCGGTATAGTTTTTGGGCAGGTGCGCCCATACTCTCAAACTGTGTTCTTAGTTCAGTGTGCAACTCTTTTACTTCTGCGGAGCTTAGTTTTTCGCCCTTCTTCCCCACGTATGCTTTCTTAAAGTCTGGTTGCCGTGGATCAATACGGTAAAACGATGCGTTGGGTATAAGGTACGACAGTGTAGCAAAGTCCTTTGCCATCTTAGGCGACTTGCTGTTCTTCATCTCCCGAATATCTTCAACCAAGGGCGTTAGCTTTTCATTAGCTGCACGTAACGCATTACTCATGTTGTTTACGATGTCGTTAAGTAGGGGTGCTTCCGCTATCTTTGACTTAGCTAACTTACCTAAGATGTTTACAGGCATGAACTTCAAGAACACAGCCCGCACGTTTTCAGGCGATTCACCTAGGAAGTCACGTGCATTGTCGATGTATTTGTTGTCAGCCTCAATCGTTTTAGCGGCTAGGTTGTTTATGATTTTCTTCGACCCTTCTACAGTCTTAACCATCATATACATCTTACTAGCATTACGTCCCTCAGAAGTAGGGGACATTAAATCCTGTACCAAATTGTCAACAGCGTCGAAAGTAGAAGTCTCCGGTACAGTTGAGCGTCCCATCAATGTACGTACGAAGTTAGCAATGGCCCGTGTTAGCTGTTGAAACGGATTGCGTCCGTTGACTGTAGTTAACTGTAGTTGTGTTAAGAAGTCAGGGTTTGTACGGTATTCTGCTACAAATTCTTCTACCGAGGTAAGTCCGTACTCACCACTTAGCTGTTCTTTTATCCCCTCAAAGATTTTGCTAATTTTTTTAGTCAACGGGTGTGACTTGTTTGCTAGTGGCGCTACTGTCACCGCGTGCATCATTTCGTGCAAGAGTGTGTGTTGGTTGATACCAGTTTCTTCGTCTAGGACTATCGTATTTGTCTTGGGGTCAAAGTACCCAGACACGGGCACACCGTCGTCGGATTTAAGATTTTTCTTAACTACAAGTTTGGCAGAATTGGCAGGGTCATTAACCATGTTGTACACTTGGCTGGCGTCAAACGCCACGTATTCCATAGCGTCTTCGTTCATTATACCGTCGTAACCTTGTCTTTTAAGTTCTGCGATACGTTCCTTTGATAAAATCATAGACGCTGTGCGTTTGTCACGTTGCGCTCTACGTACTTCTTTTTTGGTCTTACGCCCCAAAGCTACGTCAATACGGTCTAGCAGAGATTGTTTATCTGTCCCCTTAATTACAAGCGGGTTACGTATGTCCAACATAACTTCGTAGACACGCCCGTCACCCGCCGCCCCATCAGACTTGCGACGGCCTACGTAGTCTTGCGACAAACCCCTGTTGGGGCTGAAGTAAAGTCCCTGCGTGTAGTCGCTAGACTTAAACTCTACTATGTCTGTCCTAGGACTACCGTGATACACGACACCCTTAACCTTGGAATTTTTCGTTGCTGCTTTAATTTCAGCTAACCGCTCTGTGGTTATAACATTTTTCGCTAATTTAGTAGCAAGATTGGCGGTTAATGGGTCTACCGAAGTAGCTGCAAGTATTTCTAAAGCACCTTTCAAGTCGCCCTTTTTTACTGCAGCAATAGCACTAGGAGTTAAAGGCAGGTCTAGCGTGGCCGCTGTAGGTAATTTAAACGTACCTTTTAACTGTGTTCTATTTAGGTTTCTTGCCTTTTCAAGAAAACTTTTAGGTTTGACACCATTGGGTAAAATCTCTTTTAACAATTTTAAAATAGCTGTTGATTCTTTTGCCGTGGGGTCTTTAATTTTGTTATACTCGACTACAGCAGTAACTACCTCGTCTTGAGCGGCTCTTTCATCAGCTTCACGTTGTAGTTTTTCCGCTGCTCGCACTGCAGGGCCACCAGTTTTGACGGGGTCAACTTTACGCGGTACTAAAGGTTTTGCTAGGCTAACGCCTTTGGGTGGTTGTGCTAAACTTACTTTAGATTTTACCTCTGCTGGCTTTCCTTTGTCTAGTGTACCGTCGCCCTTGCCTGTTCCACCACGAGGTTCGCTAGCCCCTCGGCCAGCGCGTCCCACGTCTGCTCCGTCAGATGTTTTAGGCTCGGAGGCACCTTCAGAGGTTTCGGCTCCCCGTCCACCCTTACGCTTTGGTCCAGCACCTGCATCGCCGTCTCCACTTGTTCCCTTGTTAGATGGTTCAACATCGGGTTGTTCCTTTCGTGATTTTAAAAACGCGTCTAGGTCTATACCTCCGGGGTATTTTCTAGCTACAGGTTCAACTTTAGGGTCAAGTTTAGCGGCTGGTCGTTGTGGTCCTTCAGTAAACAATTCGCCTTGCGTCTCCGCCGTCCCTTGCGCTGGTCGTGGCGTAATAAATGAGTCAGCATCACTAACCTGTTCTAGCTTGTCAAGGAAATCGCCTTGGCGCTGTTCTACGGTAGGCTCTGTACCTACTCCCTCACCTTCAAGCATTTCGGTTTGTGTGCGGTAATTAGAAGACGGTAACGGACGCGCTTGATCCGTGGCCCTACGATCTTTAGATTTTACAGCGCCAGTTAACGGTCTGTTCTCTGCGTCAGCCCGTGCAGCGTCATCAACTTTGGCGTCTTCGCCTTTTTGTATTCCCTTACGTATATTAGCCTGCTGTTCCGCAGCTTTTAAACTGTCATCGCGTGCTATTTCTTGAATTAACTCATCTACGCGAGGATCGCTTTCTACGTCTATAAAATCTTCTGTTCCTAATTTAGGTTCTTTACCTTTACGGACAGCAAGACTTGCTTTGTCAGTTTGCTCTGCCGCAAGTT
>Ga0114916_1001648_pt1 | contig 12429 bp, 10 predicted proteins | sample MalvirAntarct_66_FD_83501 | JGI IMG/M metagenome (GOLD analysis project Ga0114916, IMG submission 83501) | Marine viral communities from the Global Malaspina Expedition - Malaspina viral metaG Antarct_66 | ecosystem: Environmental > Aquatic > Marine > Oceanic | place: West Anvers Island... | reverse complement strand
CGACGGCGATCGAAACCTGTCCGCCCGCCATCATCCGCGCCATGATGTCCCGGCCCAGCTGGTCGGTGCCGAACGGATGCGCCAGCGACGGCCCGGAGTTGCGGGCACGGATGTCGATGAAGGTCGGCTCGACCGTCCACAACAGCGGTCCGATGGTCACCGCCAGCACGATGAACAGGAACACCGCCGCGCCGAACAATGCGCCCTTGTGTGTCTTGAATTGGTCCCAGACATCCCACCATTGCGAGCGTCCGGAGGTGTCGGGCTTTACCGGTTCCAGCATCGGAGCGTCAGTCATAGCGGATCCTCGGATCAAGCAGGCCGTAGAGCACGTCGGCGATAAGGTTGCACAGCACGATCAGCACCGCGAAGATGAAGGCCAGCGTCTGAACCATCGGCAGGTCGTTCGCGTAGATCGCCGTGATCAGCAGCTGCCCCAGCCCGTTCACCTTGAAGATCTGCTCGGTGATGATGGCGCCGCCGAAGATCGACGGGATGCCAAGCGCGATCACGGTGACCACCGGGATCATCGAGTTGCGCAGCACATGCACCAGCAGCACCACTTTCTCGGTCATGCCCTTGGCCCGCGCTGTCCGGACATAGTCGTGATTGAGGTTGTCGAGCATCGAGGCGCGCATGAAGCGCGACAGTTGCGCCGTCGTCTGCAGCGCCAGCACCATCACCGGCAGGGTCATCTGGCGGATCTGCTGGCCGAAACTCTCGAAATCGTTGACCACCAGCGTGGTGTCGTAGATCGACGGGAACCAAGGCAACATGATCGCGAAAAACACGATCATCAGAACGCCGGAGAAGAATGGCGGTACCGAGAACCCGATCATGGAAATGAAGGTTCCGATCTGGTCGAACCAGGAATACTGCTTGTAGGCCGAGATGATGCCGATCGGCAGCGCAATCATCACGCCGACCAGATAGGCAAGTCCGACAACCCAGAGGGTCTGCGGCAGGCGCTGGATGATGATGTCGAAGACCGGTGCGCGGAACTGCCAGGAGACGATGCGCTGCATGCCTTCGGAGAAACTGGTGCCTGCAACCCAGTCGACGAACACCAGCGGCTCGACCCAGAAGAACTGTTTTGCCCAAAGCAGGTAGCGGACATAGGCAGGCGAATCGAGACCCAGCGCGTCGCGCATCTTCTGACGCACCTCGGGCGGGATGCTCAACGGCTGGTCGGCAAGCGGATCGCCCGGCGCAAGGTCGAGCAGCAGGAAGATGATCAGACTGATGAGCACAAGCGTCGGTATCGCCAACAACAATCGTCGGAATGTAAAGGTCAGCATGGGCGACGCCTCGGTTCAGCAGCTTGGCGAGGGAAATGTGCAGGAGAAGGGAATGGCCCCGCCGGAGCGGGACCATTCATTGTCTGCGTTACTTGATGCGGTACCAGTCCGCGACGTTCCAAAGCTCGGAGTCCCATGTATTGAGGACAACACCACCGAGGCTGGTGGCGTGGGCCGAAACACGGCCACGATCGACAAGCGGCACGATGGTCATCGTGTCCTTGGTGATCATGTCGTTGAGCTTCTTGGCGATTTCGGCGCGCTTGGAGATTTCGCCGGTCTTGCCGAGTTCGGCAACCAGTTCATCATAGGCCGGATCGCAGAACCGGTTGATGTTCTCGCCCTGCCACTGTGTCTCGGGCCGGGGAGCCTTCTCGCAGGTGTACTGACCCAGATACTGCTCCGGATCGGTGCCGTCGAAGTTGTTGGCGTACATTTCAACGTCCGCGTAGAACTTCTGGAAAGTGTCCGGAGAGGCCGGATCACCGCCGAAGAACACCGATGCGTCGATGTTTTTCAGCTCGGTTTCCACGCCGATGTCTGACCACCACTGCTTGATCAGCGCCTGGAAGTCCTGACGCACGGCGTTGGTCGAAGTCTGGTAGAGAAGCTTGAGCTTCATGCCGTCCTTTTCGCGCACGCCATCGGCGCCGACAGTCCAGCCGGCTTCCTCAAGCAGGGCCTTCGCGCCTTCCACGTCCTGCGTCAGGCAGTCGGTGTTGTCGGAAGCGAAGAGTTCAGGTGCCGGGACCAGGTTGCAGGTCGGGCGGCCGGCCTGGCCGTAACCGATCTCGACCAGCAGGTTGCGATCGATCGCCATGGAAAGCGCACGGCGCACGCGTTCGTCCGAAAGGATCGGGTGCGGGTGCTTGGCGGTCGCGCGCTCGCCTTCCGGCAGGTCCGGCGACGGGTCGGTCATGTTCATCTCGATGCGCTCGACCAGCGTGCCGAAGCCGGAAACAGGCGTACCCTTGCCGCCTTCTGCCATCTTGGCAATCACGTCGGGTGCCAGCTGCAGGTTCCAGGCGTAGTCGTATTCGCCGGTTTCCATGACAGCGCGGCCTGCGGCCGCTGCGTCGCCGCCGCCCTTGAAGGTCAGCGTGGCGAAAGCCGGCTTGGCCGGATCACGATAGTTCTCATTGGCCTTCATGGTGATCACGTCGTTCGGCTTGAAGTCGGTGACGACGAAGGGACCGGTGCCGACCGGGCCGAAGTTGGCCGAGGTGCATTCCTGAGCCTTGGCACCGAGGCAGTTCTCGAACTGGGCCTTCTGGATGACCGGTGACTGCGCGCCGACAAAGGCTGCGTATGGAACCGGCTTCGGACCTGTGAAGTTGACGACGATGGTCAGGTCGTCCGGCGTATCGATGCTTTCGACACCGTCGAACTTGGCACTCTGGGCGCAGCCGCCGTCAGGCGCCATGCAATAGTCGGCCGTGAACTTGACATCGGCCGAAGTCACGGGAGTGCCGTCAGACCACGTCAGGCCTTCCTTCAGCTTCCAGGTGATCGAGGTCAGGTCAGCAGCAACGCCGCCGTTTTCGACAGTCGGGATCTCGTCGACGAGGAAGGGAACCAATGCACCCTTTTCATTGAAGCGGGCCAGCGGCTCAACGATCAGCGACGAAGCCTCGATGTCCTTGGTACCGCCCGACAGATACGGGTTGAGGATCGAAGGCGCCTGCCAGTAGATGATCTTGACCTCGCCGTCCGAGCCGCGCTCGGCGTGTGCGACAGGTGCGATCGCCATGGCGGCGACGGCACCCATCAGAATAGTTCTCAGTTTCATGGCTGTCTCCTTGTTGATTTTTTTCAGTTTGTTATTTCGCCGGCGGTTGGTTCCGCGGTCGTTGTCATGTTCTCGGAATAAAGGTGGCAGGCCACCTGCCTTCCACCGCCGAAATCCTGGACCGCGGGCTCTATCTGCCGGCAGATGTCCATGACCTTTGGGCATCGGGTCGAAAAATTGCAGCCCTTGGGCGGATTGGCAGGCGAGGGCACGTCGCCCTGCAGCACGATTGGCTTGCGATGCCGCTCGGATTCGGGATCGGGCTCCGGCACTGCCGAAAGCAGCGCCTGGGTGTAGGGGTGCAGCGGTTCGGCAAACAGTGTTTCCCGGCTGGCCACTTCCACGATCCGGCCCAGATACATCACCGCGACCCGGTCGGCGATGTGGCGTACCATCGACAGATCGTGACTGATGAACAGGTAGGTCAGGTCCAGCCGGTCCTGCAGTTCCTCAAGCAGATTGACCACCTGCGCCTGGATCGACACGTCGAGCGCGGCAATCGGCTCGTCGCAGACGATAAATTTCGGATTGAGAGCCAGTGCCCGGGCAATGCCGATGCGTTGCCGTTGGCCGCCGGAGAACTCGTGCGGGTAGCGCTTGGCGAACGCCCGGTTGAGCCCCACCCAGTCCATCAATTCGTAGATCCGCGCGAGCCTTTCATCGGATGAAAGCTTCATGTGCTCGTCAAGCGGTTCGCCGATGATGCTGGCAACCGTCATGCGCGGATTGAGGCTTGCCTGCGGGTCCTGGAAGATCATCTGCATCATCGGCCGCTTGGAGCGCAGGCTGTCGCGATCGACATGGGCAATTTCCGACCCGTTGATTTCAACCGTGCCGCCTGTGACATCGTAAAGACGCAGGATCGAGCGACCGACGGTCGACTTGCCGCAGCCAGATTCTCCGACCAGGCCAAGCGTTTCGCCTGGCATGATGTCGAAGCTGATGCCGTCCACCGCCTTGATGTCGCCGACATGGGTCCGGAACAAGCCGGCATGAATCGGGAAATACATTTTGAGATCCCGCACCTTGACGAGCGGGCTTACAGATACGGTGTCAGCCATCGACGGCCTCCGGCTCTGGGGTCGAGGCCTTGTCCAGCAGGAAACAGGCGGCGCGGTGGCCTGGTGCCGATATCTGCGTCAGGGTCGGGTTTTCCTGCGAACAGCGATCAAAGGCGAACTGGCATCTGTTGCGGAACGAGCAGGCGACGGGTGCCTCGTACATGATGGGCGGCTGGCCCTCGATCACCTCCAGCTTTTCGGCGCGCGCACCGCGCACCGCCGGAACGGTCTTGAGAAGCGCCTGCGTGTAGGGATGTTGCGGATCGCTGAAGATTTCCTTGACCGGACCTTCCTCGACCACCTGGCCGGCATACATCACCATCACCCTGTCGGCGATTCCGGCAATTACGCCGAGATCATGCGTGATCCAGATGATCGCCATCCGCAGCTTCTGACGGAGTTCTTTCACCAGTTCGATGATCTGCGCCTGGATGGTCACGTCCAGCGCAGTCGTCGGCTCGTCTGCAATCAGCACTTTTGGGTCGCAGGCAAGCGCAATCGCGATCATCACGCGCTGCCGCATCCCGCCTGAAAACTGGTGCGGGTAGTCCTTGAGCCGCCGTTCGGCGTCAGGGATGCCGACAAGCTTGAGAAGCTCGATCGAACGTGCCCGCGCCAGGGACTTGGACATGCCCATATGCGCCCGCAGGGGCTCCGCCAGCTGGAAACCGACCGTATAGACAGGATTGAGCGATGTCATCGGGTCCTGGAAGATGAACCCGATCTTGGAGCCGCGTATTTGCCGCAGTTCCTCCGGACTGATCTTGAGCAGGTCCTGACCGTCAAACATCACTGTTCCGTCCCGCATCTCCGCGGGCGGAGATGGCAGAAGCCGAAGCAGCGACATCATGGTCACGGATTTTCCGGATCCGCTTTCCCCGACAACGCCGAGCAATTCGCCCGGACGCAGATGGAAATCGACGGAGTTGACCGCGTGAACTTCACCGCCGCGGGTGCGGAAAACCGTTTTAAGCCCTTTAACATCCAGAATTGGCATGGCCGTGTCTGGCATACTGTACCCCTCGGGAGATGTTTTCCCGTTATTTTTGTTGCCGGTCTGATCTCGCGACCGCCGGTGGCCATACTATTGACCAATTTCTCGCTGGTTGACCAGTGGGCTTTTTCAAATTGACGGATAAGTATCCAAACGTGCTACGGCTCGAAATTAAATTTCCCGCAAAACCGGCGCTGGACAATGGCAGCCGTCGTGAACAAAAGTGTGGAAATCGGCACGAGACTGACGAATTCAACTAATTTGAGGCCCGTTGATGGAAGATAGTTCTAACGCTCGCGAGATTCTGGCAAAACTGGTTTCGTTTCCCACAGTCAGCCGTGACACCAATCTGCCGCTTGTCGAATGGGTTGAGTCCTATCTTTCAAGCCATGGGATCAGCTCCGAACGGATCATGAGCCCCTGCGGTACGAAAGCGCATCTCTATGCCCAGACAGGTCCGGAAATCGATGGCGGGGTCATCCTTTCCGGACACACCGATGTGGTTCCTGTTGACGGCCAGGCCTGGTCCACCGATCCGTGGACACTGACGGAGCGCGACGGAAAGCTCTACGGCCGCGGCGCCTGCGACATGAAGGGCTTTGACGCGCTGGCGCTTATGGCAATGGCGCGCGCGGCAAAACTCCCGCTCAAGCGTCCGCTGCAACTTGCATTGTCATTCGACGAGGAGGTCGGCTGCGTCGCGGTCGTCGATCTGGTCGAGGCGATGATGGGTAACCTGCCACGTGCCCGCGAAGTCATTGTCGGCGAGCCGACGATGATGCGGGTGGTCACAGGCCACAAGGGCGGCCTGGCCTATCATGTTCATGTCCGCGGCTTTGAGGTGCATTCGTCACTCTTGCCTTACGGAGTGAGCGCCATCATGCAGGCGGCGAAACTGATCGACTGGGCCAACCAGCGCAATGCGGAAAACGCCGCGAAGACTTCGTCCGAACTGGCTGCCCCGTTCGATCCGCCGTTCACCACGCTGCACGTCGGCAAGATTGAAGGCGGCACCGCGCACAACATCACCGCGAAGGATTGTCGCTACTTCATGGAGTTCCGGTTTGTGCCGGGTGAAAGCCCTGAAGACTGGGCCAGGGCATTCGAGGCAAAGGCGGCTGAACTTTCAACCGAGATGCAAAAGATCCATCCCGACACCGGGATCGATCTCACGCCGGGTTTCGCGTTGCCGGCGCTGGCGCCCGAGACCGATGGTGCCGCTGAAACGCTGGCGCGCCGTCTGACCGGCGACAATGGCCGGCACGTGGTCAGCTATGGCACCGAAGGCAGCCAGTTCCAGGTCCGCGGCTATTCGACGGTGATCTGCGGTCCCGGCGATATCGCCCAGGCGCACCAGCCCGACGAGTTCCTCTCGCTCGAACAGTTGGCCGCCGGAGAGGCCTTCATTGACAGGCTGCTCGATTCGATGTGTCGATAGCTGCTCAGCGGTCCTCGGTATCGAGATACTCGATCAGGCAGGGCCGTGGCATCTGTTTCAGCGCCGAAATCAATTCGTCGCGGCTGCGGACCTGGCGCGATTGGAGGCCGTAGGCCGCGGCGACCATGGAAAAGTCGGGCGCCGACGGAGTGACCCCGATCGGGGTGATGCTGGAGCCGGTCATCGAGGTTTCGATTTCCCGGTAGCCGGCATTGTTCCAGACCAGGAAGGCCACGTCGGCGCCGCAGTCGCGCGCGCTGCCGAGTTCTGAAAGCGTGAACTGGAAGCCGCCATCGCCCAGCAGCGCCACCGCCGGGCGGCCGGGATGCCCGAGTGCGGCGCCGATCGCCGCAGGCGCGGCATAGCCCAGGGTGCCGAAACCGGTCGCGGAATTGAACCAGGCAGTTTCCCGGGGCGCCTCGACAATCATGTTGCCGGCATAGACCAGCTGGGTCGAATCTCCGACCAGCGTGGCATCCGGCAAGGCATCCCAGATATCCTGCAAAAGCTCGATATGTCCGAGATAGGCCTCGCCGATCTCGGACCTTGCGCTTTGGCGAACAGTGTCTGCGCGTGTTGCCCCTTCGCCCGGGGATTGTTGTCTCCACGTACCGGCCTCGGCGAGCATGTCTTCGATGAAGGCGCCAAGTCCGGCCTTGATCGCCAGTTCCGGCTTCGGTCCACGTGCCAGCTGGTCGGCGTCGATGTCGACCCGGATCAGGTTGGACGGAAGCTTGAAGCCGCCATCCTCATACATGTCGCAGTCGGTTGGCCCGAGTTCGGTTCCCAGCGCCAGCACAAGGTCCGAGCCGGCCAGCATTTCGCGGACGCAAGTGAGACTGGGGCTCACGGGCACATCGAGCCGGTGGCCAGACATGATCCCGCGGGCATTGGTGGTGCTGATCACCGGTGCGTCGAGCGCTTCGGCGAACCGGCGCACGGCATCGCCAAGCAGCACGGCGCCGCCACCGATCAGGATGGCCGGTTTCCGCGCATCCCCACACATTCGAGCCGCAATGGCGAGTTCCGTGGAGGACGTGCGTGGCAGGCTGGTGTCGGGCATCTTGAACGCCTGGTCCGGCGCGGGGAGCTTCATCGCGTCGGTCGGAATCTCGATGTGGACCGGGCCGGGGCGGCCGCTGGTCATGGTTGCAAAGGCTTTCTGCAAAACCGAACCAAGCTGTGAAGGGTCGGTCAGCGTGTGCGACCACAGCGCCACGCTGCTTGCCAGTGCCGCCTGGTCGGGCAACTCATGCAGATGCCCGCGTCCCTTGCCCAGCGTCGTGGTGGCGTTGACGCCGGAGATCACCAGCATCGGAATACTGTCGGCACGCGCCTGTGCCATGGCGGTCAGCGTGTTGGTCAGGCCCGGACCGGTGATCACGAAACACACCCCCGGGCGTCCAGTTACGCGGGCGTAGCCGTCGGCCATGAAACCGGCACCCTGTTCGTGCCGCGGTGTGACATGGCGAATGGAACTGGCGGCGAGGCCGCGATAAAGCTCGATAGTGTGAACACCGGGAATGCCGAACACGGTGTCGACGCCCGCCTGTTCAAGCATGGTCACCAGCGCTTCGCCGACCGTGGGGGAATGAGTGACCATCACAGCCCCTCCACGAAACGCGCGATACGATCGCAGGCTTCCACGACCGATTCATCCGGCACCGTAAGGCTGAGCCGCACCAGTTTGCCGGCGTTGTCGCCGAATGACGAGCCGGGCATCACCGCGACTCCGGCTTCGAGCAGGCGCCAGGCGAAATCCTCCCCGTCAAGCCCAGTCCCCGAAACATCGAGGATGATGAACATTCCCGCCTGTGGACGATAGGCGGTAATCCCGTCGAGCTTTCCCAGTGTGTCGGCGAACAGGCTGGCCCGGCGCTTGTAGGATTGCCGCATCCGCGCCGAGGTTTGCAGATCCGAATTCAGCGCGAAAGCGGTCATGTCAGCGATGAACGGCTGATTGCCGAACAGCATTGTTTCGGACAGTGGCAGCAGTCTCTCGCAGAATTCATGCGGACCCACTGCCCAACCACTGCGGAATCCCGGCGCGGCATGGGATTTGGAGATTGAGGAGACCGCGATCACCCTCTCGGCGAGGTCGGAGTTGTCGAACGGCGAGGCGAAGTCACCGTCAAACACCAGTTCCTCATAGACCTCGTCCGCCACGATCCAGAGGTCGTGTTTCTGGCAGACCGCACCGATACTCGCGACTTCCTCAGCAGTCAGCACTGCTCCCGTCGGGTTGTTCGGTGAATTGAGCAAGAGCACGCGCGACTTCGGTGTGATCGCAGCTTCGAGATCGCTGGCTGTGAGCCGGAATCCGTTCTCGGGTCTCAACGGCACAGATTCCCGATGGGCACCGCTGGCCCGGATAACCCCCTCATAGGTCGCATAGAATGGATCCCCCACCAAGACACCGTCACCGGGGCCCGTCAGCCCCATCATGGTGGCAAACAGCGCGGTCTGGGTTCCCGGAAAACACAGTACATTGTCGGCATCGACGCCCGGCCGACGCCGCCCGTAGCGGGCGGCAATCGCTTCGAGCAGTTCCGGTTCGCCGCGCCCGCTGGAATAGCCGGTGCGTCCTGCCAGCATCGACTGGTGGCAGACTGCGAACAGCTGCGGGTCCGGCGGCTGGTCCGGTTCCCCGATGGTCAGTTCGATGATGTCGGCGCCTTGCGCCCTCATCTCACGACAGCGCTGGTGAATGGCCCATTTCGCTCCGCCCGTATCGGCCAGCCGCTCGGTAATTGCCGCGTATTTCATGATGTTCATTCCCTGAATTCAGCCGGGTCGATGCCAAGCAGTGTCGCTGTTGAATCGAGTGCGATCCGCACCACGTCAACGTGCGAGAAATCGTCGCCGCCCATGGAAATCTCGATCCACAATCCGTCGAGCAGCGCGTTCAGCACGATCGCGTGGCGGCGAATGGTCTGTTGTGAAGTAGCCGTGCCCCGCTCGCGCAGGCATTCGCCAACCAGCTGTTCGATCAGGTCACGGAAAGCCTGGTAGCCTTCGCGGTGAGCCTCGGCCATCACCGGGTCGGAATTGACCGTTCCGATAAAGGCAGCCCAGATCGACAGGGTCCGTCCGTCTGCCACCGGTGCTGTTACGCTGGCACGGATCAGACCGGCAAGTCGGGCATGCGCGGGCCCGTCACCGCACCCTGCGGCCGCCGTTTCGATCAGGTCGGCGATGAATGTCCGGTAGGCGGCGGCGACCAGTCGTTCCTTGTTGTCGAAGTATCGTCGGATCAGGCCCGGCGTCACGCCGGCCCGGTTGGCGACTTCCCGCACGGTTGCCCCGGCAAGTCCCAGCTCCGCCACACTGTCGAGTGTCGCCGCGATCAGGTCGTTCTGCCGAACCGCCTCGGGTTCACGATGGAATGTTCGCCGCGTCATTCCCGCCACACGGGACGGGTCAGGCAGGTCGGCCCGCCTTCGCACGGAATGCAAAGCGCATCGGCGTTGAAGCTGGTCACCTTGCAGCCGGCCTGTTCCATCAGCGCGCGTGTTTTCGGAAACCCATCGACCATGATGACCTCGCCGGGCGTCAGTGCCAGTACATTCAGGTTGAGCCCGTTGGAAGCGGCGAACTCATCGTCCGGAGCCTCCACCAGGGTATAGCCGCGATCCTTCAGCAGCTGCCAGAAAGCGACAGGCAGCATCGGCGCATAGACCAGCGCCAGTTTTTCGGCAAGCGGCGAAATCACCGACATCAGATGCAGGCAGGCATCGGCACCGTTTCCGAGCGGAAGGTCGAAGCCGAGTACGCTCACACCAAGCGGAGCAAGGATCTTTCCCAACTGCTCGATACCAGCCTGGTTGGTCCGCACACCGCGACCGACCGCCAGCGTGGTCGCGTCGACCCAGACGCAGTCGCCGCCCTCGACGCAACCGGGCGCTTCGATTCGACCGAGGATCGGAATGCCTGCAGCCTTGTAGGCCATCTCGTGCAGGTCCGGCTCAGCCATTCGGCCCGGTTTGCCCATTCTGAGAATGACCGCGCCCTTGTCGGTGACAAGCGAGGGGTCATGGGTAAACATCGCATCGGCGAGACCGTCATCCGAATCCTCGATCCAGATGATCTCGGTGCCGCTTGCCGAGACGAGATCGGCGAAGATACCGAACTGTTCGATCGCGCGATTGCCGTCGAAGCCGGGGCCGTAGTGCCAGTCCTCGGCCTTGGCCTGCCGCAGGCTGTCGCCGGGCGCGCGCATGATGACCCGCTTGAGCGGGGGAGTCATGGATTGGGATCCGTATGTCATTGGGGGAGTCCGTTCTGGGGAGGGCAATTTCTGAAATTATACACTTGATTAATTACTGCGCAAGGGTCACGATTGGCTCCTGCCGCTCCATCAGGAGCAATAGAGGAAGCGTATGAGCAGTCGAGAAACCGGCGAAACAGCAGTCCCGCCAGCCGTCGAAGTCAACGGTCTTCACAAGAGATTTGGTGACCTGGAAGTGCTCAAGGGTGTATCGCTTTCCGCCGGCAATGGTGATGTGGTTGCCATCATCGGCGGATCGGGATCCGGCAAGTCGACAATGCTCCGCTGCATCAACATGCTGGAACTGCCGAGCGGCGGGTCCATCAGCATTCAGGGCGAAGAAATCGAAATGAAGCCGGATGGGCGGGGCGGCCTTCAGCCCGCCAATTCGGCGCAGCTGCGCCGCATCCGCACCCGGCTCGCCATGGTGTTTCAGAGCTTCAATCTTTGGCAGCACATGACCGTGCTCGGCAATGTCATCGAGGCGCCGGTGCAGGTCATGGGCGTGCCGCGCGACGAGGCAATAGCGCGTGCCGAGAAGCTGCTCGAGCGCGTGGGACTGTCTGACAAGCGTGATGTCTATCCGACATTTCTGTCGGGCGGACAGCAGCAACGCGCGGCCATTGCACGGGCGCTCGCCGTGGAGCCGGAGGTCATGCTGTTTGACGAGCCGACCTCGGCGCTGGATCCCGAACTCGTCGGTGAAGTGCTGGCGGTGATTGCCGATCTGGCACGCGAAGGCCGCACCATGCTGCTGGTGACACACGAGATGAAATTCGCCCGCGAGGTTGCCAATCACGTGGTCTTCCTCGCTGACGGCGTCATTGAGGAGGAAGGCTCTCCGGATACCATCTACAACGCTCCCAGGTCGGAGCGTCTGAGAAAATTCCTTGCGACTGTTCAATAGTCCGAGGTCCAATGGGCAAAGCCCGAACTCTTAACAGGGGAAAAACATGAAGAACAAAATCATCACCACAATCGCCGCTCTTGGCCTTTCGCTTGCCGCCAGTGCGGCCTCGGCTGAAACCGTCCGAGTCGGCGTCGCCGCCGAGCCCTATCCGCCGTTCACCGAACCGGATGCCGCTGGCAACTGGACCGGTTGGGAAATCGAGTTCATGAACGCCGTCTGCGCCGAGGCCAAGCTCGATTGCGTCGTCACCCCGGTTGCCTGGGACGGCATCATTCCGGCGCTGACCTCGAACAAGATCGACGCCATCATCGGCTCGATGTCGATCACCGAAGAGCGCATGAAGACCATCGATTTCTCCGACAAGTACTACAACACACCGTCGGTGATCGCGACGTCGACCGGCTCCGGCATCACGCCTGATGCAGAGGGGCTAAAGGACAAGATCATCGGCGTTCAGGTCTCGACCATCCATCAGGATTACGTGACCACCCATTTCGGTGACGTTGCCGCCGAGGTGAAGGAATACCAGACCCAGGACGAGGCCAACCAGGACCTGGCCGCCGGTCGCGTCGATGCCATCATGGCGGATTCTCTGGCGCTTGACGCCTTCGTGAAATCGGACGCGTGCTGCGAGATTGTCGGTGCGGTCGAGGACGATCCGGCCATTCTCGG
>Ga0114916_1001647_pt1 | contig 12441 bp, 11 predicted proteins | sample MalvirAntarct_66_FD_83501 | JGI IMG/M metagenome (GOLD analysis project Ga0114916, IMG submission 83501) | Marine viral communities from the Global Malaspina Expedition - Malaspina viral metaG Antarct_66 | ecosystem: Environmental > Aquatic > Marine > Oceanic | place: West Anvers Island... | reverse complement strand
GTTTAAACTTTAGGTCAGTTTTTCCAACAGATAATTAGGCGCTTTCTGAAGAGTTTTCGTTGTACTATTCACAAATACCAAAGTAGTTGAAGCTGTAATTAAAAGTTCAGATTTTTCATTGTGGATTTCATAATCAAATTCAATTCTTATCGTAGGAATTTTCCTTAGCCTTGTTGTAACCGTTAACACGTCATCATAGAACGCCGATTTCTTATAGTCTATGTTTAAGTTAATTACAGGAAGATGAATGTTATTTTCTTCCATCCATTTATAGGAAAATCCTAATTCACGTAACCATTCGGTTCTTCCTTGTTCCAAAAATTGGGCGTAATTTCCGTAGTAAACTACTCCCATTTGGTCCGTTTCCCCATAACGAACTCTTAATTTTGTGCGATTTTCTTTCAAAATATTTTCATTAAACAGTGCGTTTTTTATTGTACTTTCGAATCAACTACAACATGCGAAAAAAAAACTACATATTCAATAGCAATTCGATTTTTTTTTTCAATAATTTGTTCACATATTTGCATAGTTAGGAAACGGTAAAGAATTATCCATATTCTTCATTTTATAACCGCAGGAATAACTAACTAATTAACTTCATAATCCACTATGAATAAAACTGCACCATCTGTTTGGAACAATTGTTTGTCCTTTATAGAAGATAATATAACTTCACAGGCCTACAAAACATGGTTCGAACCAATCAAAGCAGTTAAGTTAACAGACAATGCTCTTAGCATTCAAGTTCCCAGTAAATTTTTCTACGAATGGCTCGAAGAGCACTACGTTAAATTATTAAAAGTAGCACTTACCAAAGAATTAGGCACTAACGCTAAATTGGTATATGTTATTAAAATGGAGAACACCTATGGCAACAAGCAGCCATTTACGGAACGTATTCCAAGTTCTAATAGAAACAACTCTCGGGTATCTCAAGAAGTTGATGTTCCTTTGAAGAATAAGAGTCCGGAACTTAAAAACCCTTTTGTTATCCCAGGAATACGCAATGTAAAAATTGAATCGCAACTTAACCCTAATTACAATTTCGACAATTTCCTTGAAGGAGAATCTAATAGATTAGCTCGTTCAGCGGGTCTTGCTGTAGCAAATAAGCCTGGAGGAACATCTTTCAACCCATTACTTGTATTTGGAAGTGTTGGGCTTGGAAAAACGCATTTAGGACATGCTATTGGCGTTGAGATAAAAGATAAGTACCCAGAGAAGACAGTTCTTTATATCTCTGCTGAAAAATTCACGCAACAATATATTGAAAGCGTTAAGAAAAACAACAGGAATGATTTTATTCATTTCTATCAAATTATCGATGTTTTAATTGTTGACGACATTCAATTGCTTTCTGGAAAAGCTGGAACACAAGATGTTTTCTTCCATATATTCAATCACCTACATCAAAACGGTAAGCAAGTTATTCTAACTAGTGACAAGGCTCCGGTAGATATGATTGATATTGAGCAACGTTTATTGTCTCGTTTTAAGTGGGGGCTTTCTGCAGAATTAAATCACCCAGATTACGATACACGTGTTGCTATTATCAAGAACAAACTATATCGCGATGGTGTTGAAATGCCTGATGATATTGTAGAGTTTTTAGCAAATAATATCAAAACTAATATTCGCGAACTCGAAGGGGCTATTATTTCATTAATTGCACACTCTTCTTTCAATAAGACTGAAATCACTATTGATCTCGCTAAGAAAATTGTAGACAACTACGTAAAGCATACCAAGCGAGAAGTATCTATTGATTACATTCAAAAAGTGGTTAGTGAATATTTCCAAATGGACGTCGATACGTTACAATCAAAAACTAGAAAGCGTCATATTGTTCAAGCGAGACAGTTAGCTATGTTTTTCGCAAAGAAATTCACCAAAGCGTCTCTAGCTTCTATTGGATCGCAAATTGGACAACGCGATCACGCTACGGTACTGCATGCATGTAAAACGGTAGACAATTTATCAAGTACTGATAAGCAATTTAGAAAATATGTTGAAGACCTCAACAAAAAATTGACCCTATAATCAATCCCGCGCTTTGCGGGATTTTTTTTATCTTATACTTTCGCTTACAAAATAGCTGCAATTGAAAACTAAAATTTTAATGGTCTGCCTCGGCAATATTTGTAGATCTCCGTTAGCCCAAGGCATTCTAGAATCTAAATTAGACCCCGAGCTATTTGTTGTGGAATCAGCCGGAACGGGTTCATGGCACGTTGGCGCTATGCCAGATAAAAGGAGCATTGCAGTTGCAAAGAAGAATGGACTCAACATCGGTAACCAGCGAGGACGTCATTTTTCTTCGCAGGATTTTAACACCTACAACCATATTTTTGTTATGGATAATTCAAACAAAGATGATGTATTAGCCCAAGCCCAATCTGAAGAACATCGAGCTAAAGTACAACTCATTTTAGATGAAATTTTCCCAAAGGAAAATGTGGATGTTCCAGATCCATACTATGGTGGAGCACGCGGATTTGAAGATGTCTATCAAATGTTAGATCAAGCATGTGAGCTAATTGCTTCTCGACTTTAACTTTTATTATTGTTCGGTTTTCAGTACTTTAGTGCTTCACAAAAAAAACACTATGAAAAACCTAATACCCCTCATACTATCCATATTATTTATTAGTACCAGTCAAGCACAGGAGATAAGCTTTGTTGAAGTTGCAGCTGGCTTTAATGACCCCGTCGACATTCAAAATGCTGGAGATGACAGACTATTCATCGTTGAACAAGGAGGGATAATTAAAATATTGAATTCAGACTTTACAACCAATGCAACTCCATTTTTAAATATTTCTAGCCAGGTATCTGGAGGTAGTGAACAAGGATTATTAGGACTTGCGTTTCATCCAGATTACGCCACTAACGGCCTCTTTTTTCTGAACTATACAAAAACCAATGGCGACAGTCGAATTGCAAGATATTCTGTGGATCCAGGGAATTCAGACATTGCCCTTTCTGGATCAGAACTCGTAATCATTGAATACGCGCAACCTTTTTCAAATCACAATGGCGGTGGTATTGTATTCGGACCAGATGGTTTCCTTTATATTGGAACTGGCGACGGAGGAAGTGGTGGAGATCCTGGAAATAGAGCACAGAATACAACTTTATTATTGGGAAAACTACTTAGGCTTGACATAGACAATCCCACTGGCGGAAATGAATACGGAATCCCTAGTGATAACCCTTTCGCTGGAAGCATGGTAGATCGTGAAGAAATTTGGGCCTATGGCCTCCGTAATCCATGGCGTTTCTCTTTTGACTCTGAAACGGATGATTTATGGATTGGTGATGTTGGCCAGCAAAACGTTGAAGAAATTGATCGGGCAGGACTTACTGAAGCTGGACTTAACTATGGTTGGCGCTGTTACGAAGGATCTGACCCCTTCAACACTTCGGGTTGTCCTCCCATGGGTGACTTAACATTTCCCATTGCCGAATATTCTTCAGCATCAGGAACACCAAACTGCTCTATAACCGGTGGCTATGTGTATCGAGGAAGCGAATATCCCAACGAGCAAGGGCTTTATATGTGCGCTGATGTATGTAGCGGAAAGGTATTTACGGTTGATGACGCCGGCAATATTACGGATTGGGGTTCTCAAGGTGGTACTTGGGTATCTTTTGGCGTAGACGTCAACAACGAATTATACATGGCTGATCTAGGTGGTGAGATTCACAAGTTTGAAGGTTCAGAACCTCTAAATGTAGATGAATTTGTTTCTTCGGAAGTAGTAATGGTGCCAAACCCTGCTAACGATCAAATAACAATTACTTCAGACAAAATGAGTATCGCAACGATTATCATTTCAGACCTTAAAGGAAGCATACTGATTTCAAAAGAAAACATCAATAGTAAAACCAAAAGTATTTCACTTAGCCAACTGAGCGCAGGACTATATATTACTGAAATTCGTTCTGAGAACGGAAATAGCGTAGTGAAGAAACTTATCATTCAATAATAAGCCAATGGAACCCCAAAGAGGATCTTTGTACCTGATTCCGTGCACCCTAGGTGAAACACCCCCTTTAGAAGTTTTGCCCTTGTTGGTGCGAAAATCTGTGGAACGTATTAATCATTATATCGTCGAGCATGAGAAATCTGCTCGACGATTTATTAAGCAACTCGTGCCCGAAAAATCGCAACCGAATTTACACATCGAAGAGATTAATAAATTCACCAAGGAACTAGAAATACCAGAAATGCTGAAGCCATGTTTTGACGGACATGACATTGGTGTGATATCTGATGCCGGATGCCCCGGCATAGCAGACCCAGGAGCAGCTGTTGTCGCTTTAGCACATAAACACGGCATCAAAGTGATTCCTCTAGTTGGCCCCTCCTCTATTCTTATGGGGATGATGGCAAGTGGGTTTAACGGTCAGAATTTTGCCTTCAATGGCTATCTTCCCATAGATACTATGGAACGAAAAAAAGCGATTAAATCCTTGGAAAGACTGTCTTCAGAATACAACCAATCACAATCATTCATAGAGACGCCCTATCGAAACAATCAAATGCTTGAAAGCTTGTTATCTGCGCTACATCCGCAAACGAAGCTCTGTGTGGCTTGTGACATTACCCTGGCAACAGAAGAAATTAGAACCCTCCCTGTAGAAGTTTGGAAAAAAAAGAAAGTGGACCTTAATAAAAGACCCACTTTATTTATTATTCAAAAATAAGATAGTCTATAGACGACTCGCCTTAGCCTTTCTATTGGCGATTACGAAAGATGTGTCGTAACCAGAAAATTTCTTAACATAGTTTCCAACTGAAGTACCGAAGCCATCTTCAAAACTAATCGCTCCGTAGCTTCTAAGGTATTTTTTTACATTCCCCGGTCCAGCTAAATGCGCTGCGGCAAGAATGCCAGACTCGGTAACCTTAACACCATTAATATATCTTCCTTCAAAACGTTTAATATCACGTCTTAAAATCCATTTGTTTCGTGAAATATTCGCGCTAAATGCAGCTTCTTGCAACCTCGTGTCCTGAAGAAAGGTGCTTGTATTGTAAACACCAATCATTTCAAGTGTAGATCTCCCGAACTGATACTTCCCTAAGTAACCATATACATTGATTACCGTATAGCGTCCTTGAGATTCTTTGAAACCTAGCGCTTCCTTAAAACCAACATATCCCTTCTCAAGAGAAAGGTTATAGCTAGGAACATCAAAACGCTCTGCATCCATATCTTTTTCTAATGGGACATTATAGCAAATTGATTCGCTCTCCATTCTAATATTCGAAAAGTCAAATTCTTCCTTAGCAGAGAAACCTGTTGTAACCATAATTACTACAACAAGTAATAACGAAATTGGTAGTACGTTCTTTTTCATTTTTATAAAATTGAAGTGGAAAAATCCCACTCTATTTTCAGCGTGCAAAAGTACGGTATATTTAGCATATTCCTAATAATTCTTGTTAAAGTATGTTAAAACTGCAAAAACAGGAGTCAATAACATGCTTTAGCTACTAAATATGTAATAAAATTAAGAAGAAAAAAGGGTTTAATAACTGACGAATAGCAGCTTTAATTAACAATGTTTTGAACAAAAATAGGCTCAACAAAAGCTTCGGAACGCCTATTAATTATGGGATTTTTAAAATTTAGCATAGTAGCATCCCAGCTTTATAGAAAACAGGCTGTTTTTTGTATAAGAAAATTCTGCAGATTTTAGCGATTTACGCCATTTGCATTCACCCAACGCACATAATCCTGCTTGTTTCGGTTGTGTTGAGACAAGGTTTTTGCGAATTTATGGTAGCCAAAGTTCCGAACATCCGCTACAAAGAAGATATAATTGTGCTTTTCGTAATTAAGTACGCCGTCGATGGAAGTAATATCTGGCATACTAATAGGTCCTGGTGGAACGCCTGTGTTTTTATATGTATTAAAAGGAGAGTCCAACTCTAAATCTCGATATAAAACACGTTTAATAACTTGATCAAAATCATTTTCTGCTTTTTTCTTCGCATAAATCACCGTAGGATCTGCCTGAAGCTTCATGCCTTTTTTTATTCGGTTAACATAAACACCGGCAACACGTTGACGCTCCTCTACCTTTGCCGTTTCTTTCTGAACAATTGCTGCCAAAGACATTACTTCGTCCCTCGACAAACCTATTGCCTCCGCTTTATCACTTCTGGATTCCGTCCAAAACCGGTTGTACTCTCTCAGCATTTTATCTCTAAAATCCTCTGCCTCTGTATTCCAATACACCTCGTAGGTATTTGGAATATACATTCCTAGGGCGGAGACATCAGTAAATCCATACGCAATAAGGAACTCTTCGTCATTAAAAGCACCAATCAAAGACAAGCTATCGGCTTCAATCTGTTGCGCCAGATGTCCTGCCAAGTTTTCTAAACGCTCCTGATTATTGAATTTCACCTTAATAGGAACATTATTGCTACGCATTGCATTCACAATATCATTATTGCTCATCCCCTTCTTAATAATATAGTGTCCAGCCTTTACATTTGCAGGATACCCTTTTCTATTAGCAACCGCCTCAAAGGCAATCATGTTTTTAAGTATAGGCCTTAATTCATCATTAACATCACTAAAACGAGCACCTGTAGGTATGTAAATATGTGCTTCATCGTTGTTGAAGGCCGTATTCGGAATAAAAACACTTGAATACACATAATAGGCAAAGCCGGCCATAGCCACTAACCCAATTAATACTACAAAAAGAACAATTTTTTTAAGTTTCATATATTAAATTCTTCACTTCTAACTTTTAACTTTTCACTTTCCACTTCTCACTTTCCACTTTCCACTTTTCACAAAAAGCTGATAAAAATATTCATCCTTATAAGTTCCTTCGGAATAAACCCAATCATGTTTCACACCTGAGCGTATAAATCCTGCTTTCTCAAAAAGCTGAATACTACGGGTGTTATCCGCAGTGATATTTGCGTATACCTGATGTACTTGTAAATATTTTACCGCGTATTCGTGAACAAGTTGCAACGCTTCGGCTGCATAGCCCTTACCTCTATCGGCTTCGGAAAAAAGAATAACTCCAACACCCAAACGGTGATGCCTTGGGTCAAAATCAAATAAATCAATGAAACCAATTGTTCTTTTATCTTCCAGAATGGTAATGACCAAACGCAGTTGTTTCACCTCATAAATATCACGATGTGCATTTTCTAGATAGTCCAATAATATGGCCCTAGAATAGGGAGTCGCCGTATTGCTAACCTCCCAAACGGTTTCGTCATTTTCGAGTGCGTATAAAAAATCCAAATCAGATGGTTCCAAAGCGCGTAACTGCAGGTCCTTTCCTTTCAATGCTAACATGTCCAAATGCCTTTATAAACCTGTACGGCTGGCCCTTCCAGAAATACATTTTGGTATCCATTTTTAGTTTTCTCAAAAGAAACTACTAAGTCTCCACCTTGTGTTTGTAATGTCACTTTATGTTCTGGGGTCATCCCCATATCAAACATAGCAATAGCTACAGCCGTCACACCCGTCCCACATGACAAAGTTTCATCTTCCACACCTCTTTCATAGGTTCTTACAGCAAAGGTATTTCCACCTTTAGCTTCAACAAAGTTCACATTGGCACCTTCAGCACCGTAAACATCTTCTCGGATTAAACGTCCTTCCTTAAAAACAGCATAATTTGTTATATCATTTACAATTTCCACATGATGTGGCGACCCTGTATCCAAAAAACAACAATTTGCTTCTTTTCTTAGTTCGAAAACATCATTCATTTTTAAAGAAACACCAGCCGCAGTGAAACTTGCATCGTGCATTCCATCCACCGCTTCAAAACGTGCTTTTTCAGAAATTATTCCTAAGTGATTCGCAAAATGTACAATACACCTTCCGCCGTTGCCACACATAGAACTTAAATTTCCATCAGCGTTATAATAAACCATGGTAAAATCTACCGTATCATGATTTTCCAACAACAATAGACCATCTGCCCCAACTCCAAATTTACGATCGCACAGATGCGCTACTACATTGGTGTCGGATTTCGGAAAGGTTTGATTGCGATTATCGATTATCACGAAGTCGTTCCCAGTCCCTTGATATTTATAGAAGCTAATTTCCATTCACACAAAGGTATGAAATGCCCTTTAACAATTTATAAACAATCTGAAGATGAATATTTAGATATTCCATCTTCTAGTTTATCAAATATATTATACAGATCAAAAACAAGTGTTTATTTTTCTTCTTAAGTGTTGTTAAATAGACGTTAAAAGCGAAATGTCGAGGAAATATATTCGTCTTAATGGTGTTATTTATTTATAAACTTAATTGAATCTATATGAAAAAGACACTCGGCTTATTTATTGTATCGCTTCTGGCAGGGGCTGTAACCTTAGGTGGTTATAAGTATTTTATTGAAGAAGACTCAATCGCATTAACGGCGCAAAGTGAAATCCCATCTTTTATTCCAACCAATTTTTACACAAATTCAAATAGCAGCCCAACAAACATTGATTTTGTAACTGCTGCAGAGAAAACCGTGAATGCTGTGGTCCATGTCAAAAACACCACAGTTAGCACCTCACCAAACAGTATGATGGAATATTTTTCAGGGCGTGGCGCTTCGCGAGAAACGGTTGGCTCTGGAAGTGGCGTTATTATTTCGGCAGACGGACATATTGTTACAAATAACCATGTAATTGCTAATGCTACGGAATTAACGGTAACCCTAAATAACAATAAAACCTATACCGCCCAACTTATTGGAACAGACCCAAAAACGGATATCGCGCTGATTAGAATAAATAGCGATGAAGAATTTCCTTTTGTAGGCTTTGGTGATTCAAACGATTTAAAAATTGGTGAGTGGGTGCTCGCCGTTGGGAATCCGTTCAACCTTACCTCAACGGTAACTGCGGGGATAGTAAGCGCAAAGGCACGCGACTTAAATGAATTTGATGCGAATCCGCAGTCTTTTATACAAACAGACGCCGCGGTGAATAGAGGGAACAGCGGTGGTGCTCTTGTGAACACACGTGGTGAACTCATAGGAATAAACACAGCAATTACTTCCGAAACGGGATCCTATGTAGGTTATGCTTTCGCAGTGCCTTCCAATAATGCACGAAAAGTAATAGAAGATATCATGGAGTTTGGTGATGTACAACGTGGTATATTGGGTATTAAAGGAGGTAATTTAAACTCGCAACGCGCTCAAGAATTTGGCGTCGACGAAACAGAAGGTGTTTATGTAGCGGCAGTTGAAGCTGGGAGTGGCGCAGATGAAGGTGGTATTGAAAAAGGAGATATTATCCGAGAATTAGACGGATTTAAGGTTTCAAAATTTTCAGATTTAACAGGCTATTTAGGCTCTAAGGGACCCAATGATGTGGTACAGGTAAAAGTGCTACGAAATGGAAAATACAGGAGCATCCCAGTTACGTTGATTAAGCTGGAGACTTTTGAAGTACCAGGTTTAGGAATCGAAGTTAAAAATGCCAGCAGGGCAGAATTGCAAAATTTTGGTGTGAAAGCGGGTGTAAAAGTAAACAGAACACTTAATCGAGACATGGCGCAATTTGGCTTAGACGGTCATATAGTCACGGCAATTAACGATGAGGATGTAAAGGATATTGATGATGTAAAGCGTATCATCAACCAACGTGCTTATGGAAAACCGCTTAAACTGACCGTTGTGAATCAGTACGGCGAATTCAATTCATATATATTTAAGTAAGAAGAATTTAGTTTCAAGTTTGGAAAGAATACCCTGCTAAACATCAAGCTTTTAGCGGGGTATTTATTTTTAAAAATATGCTTCTCATAAACGATAGAATTACCTATTTTTGCACCAAATTTTAAACCCTAAAAACAACACAACTATGAGTTTTGATGACGTTTATGCAAAAGAACTGTCTTTTCAAACCGATCGCCGCAAGGCTACAGTAGAGTTTATTAATATTGTAAGCGATTTATGGTATGACAAGTCTATTGAATTGGTACTCTTTAGAAACCAATTAATCGACAGAAATGTGAGTGAAATCTTAAACCTTCATGAATATGCTGGCGAATTTGTTCAAAAACCAATTTCAATTTTTGATTCTGTTGAAATTGCACAAGCAATCCAAACATTAGATTTACCTCCAGCGAAACTGGATATTGGCAAACTAACCTATGAATATCATCTTCAAGATAATCAATATGTAGATGCTATTGCTTTTGTAAGTGACAAGCTAAAAGGTGCTAAGGAAACAAAACATATAACGCCAAAAGATGTTGTTTTATATGGTTTTGGTAGAATTGGTCGTCTTTTAGCACGCGAATTAATGACCAGAACCGGTAAAGGAAGTCAAATGAGACTTCGCGCCATTGTTACCCGCGGAGCCGTTGATGCAACGGTATTGGAAAAAAGAGCTTCCCTACTAAAATATGATTCGGTTCATGGTGACTTCCCAGGAACAGTTAGTATTGATGCTGAAAACAAAGCCTTAATAATCAATGGAACTACCGTGCATATCATTTCGGCAAATGGGCCAGAAGAAATTGACTATACCAATTACGGAATTGAAGATGCATTAATTATAGACAATACAGGTGCTTTCAGAGACAAAGAAGCGTTGAGCAGGCACCTTGTGCCAAATGGCGCGAGCAAAGTATTACTTACCGCACCTGGAAAAGGCGTTCCAAACATTGTACACGGCGTTAATCATTTAGAAAATAATCCAGATGAGATTGATATCTTCTCTGCTGCCTCATGTACAACAAATGCAATAACTCCAGTACTTAAAGTTATTGAAGATACGTTTGGCGTTGTCCAAGGTCATCTAGAAACAATTCACGCCTATACCAACGACCAAAATTTGGTTGATAACATGCACAATAAATACCGAAGAGGCCGTGCAGCAGCTTTAAACATGGTAATTACTGAAACAGGTGCCGGAAGCGCTGTTTCTAAGGCTTTGCCTTCTTTTGAAGGAAAGCTGACTTCAAACGCAATTCGTGTTCCAGTACCCAATGGATCCTTAGCGATTCTAAAATTAGAATTGGAGAAAGAAACTTCCGTAGATGCCATAAACACTGCCATAAAAAAGCATGCTTTAGAAGGCGATTTGGTAGAACAAATTAAATACTCAATGAACAACGAACTTGTTTCAAGTGATATTGTTGGGTCTTCTGCGCCGTCAATTTTTGATAGCCATGCTACTATTGTTGCCAAGGACGGAAAGAATGTAGTGCTTTATGTTTGGTATGATAACGAATATGGATACAGCCATCAAGTTATTAGACTCGCTAAGCATATTGCGAAAGTAAGACGCTTTACGTATTACTAGTGAATAGACATTTAAATGCAAGCTAAAAAAGCCCGTCCTCGTGATGGGCTTTTTTTTGTTTTATGCTGAATCACGTAATTAAACTTATTAATTCATATCTTTAAATAAAGTCCTACTCAATGCGAACCAAACACTATCACGGGTTTTATTTATTGTTATTCATCTTCGCTGTGAGTTTAAATTCATGCGCAAAAAAGGATGATGACCCAGATTCAACAGCTGATGACCCAATTAATTTTACGGTAGAAGACTACACTACATCTATTACCGAGAATCCAGAAAATGGCTTTCTTATTGGAAGCGTACTCGAAAACCCAAGCGGCTTCAGCGTTAATTTAATAGACGAAACACCTGAGGGAGCTCTTTCTTTGAATTCCGAAACCGGCGAACTTACCGTTTTAAACAGGTTGGATTGTGATTATGAGGAGTTTACCGAAATAACAGCATCATTTTCTATTTCAAGCGGCCTCTTTTCAGGTGTAGCATTGATTACTATTAATATTCTAGACGAAGATGACTCATTCATGGGAGACGTCATTTTAAAAACCCAAGAAGAGATTGATACTTTTGGTGAAAACCACTACCGACATATTACTGGTGATTTAATTATTGGTTCAAGAAATGCTGATTATAACAAGTCGGTAGTTGATTTAAGACCATTGGATGATATCCAGACGGTTGGAGATAAAATGAGGATTAGGCAGAATTTAGCGTTACAAAATATAGAAGGATTTAACAATCTGAAAGCTGTGGGGAACAATTTCTCTATATTTCGAAATGAATCGTTAACCAACATCCCAGAATTTAATGCCCTAAAAACGGTCGGGACATATTTTGGTATTGGTAACAATAAAGAATTACAGTATATTGATGGTTTTAACAACTTTATTTCTGATGATCAATTAACATTCTATATTGGTGGTAATAATACACTTATCGAAATAAATGGATTTGACAAGATTACCTCTGTAAAAACATTATCTATCCAATTCAACCAATTATTGCTTTATATAAATGGACTAAATTCTCTTACGAATATAGACGTAAGATTGGAGTTAATTACGAATGCAAGTTTAATTGGAATCGACGGTTTAAATAATATAAGCTCCGCAAATAAC
>Ga0114916_1001645_pt1 | contig 12446 bp, 9 predicted proteins | sample MalvirAntarct_66_FD_83501 | JGI IMG/M metagenome (GOLD analysis project Ga0114916, IMG submission 83501) | Marine viral communities from the Global Malaspina Expedition - Malaspina viral metaG Antarct_66 | ecosystem: Environmental > Aquatic > Marine > Oceanic | place: West Anvers Island... | reverse complement strand
GTCCTCGATCAGGCGAAGCACGTGGAGGACACCGGCTGGGACGGCATTTACCTTGCCGACCACTTCATGCCGAACGCCGAAGACAACAGTGGCCCCACGCAGGAGTGTTGGACCTCGATGGCGGCGATCGCGGCCGCCACCTCCCGCGTGCGCATCGGCTCGCTGGTGAGCGGCAACACCTACCGGCACCCCGCCGTCCTCGCGAAGATGGCGGCGCAGGTCGACATCATCTCGGGCGGGCGCGCCGTCCTCGGCCTCGGCGCTGGGTGGCAGCGCAACGAGCACGAGGCCTACGGCATCGACTTCCACACGCTCGGCGGGCGCATGCGCCGTCTCGAGGAAAGCGCGCAGATCATCAAGTCGCTCTTTCAGAACGACCGCACCGACTTCCACGGCAAGGCGTACAGCATCACTGACGCCCCACTCGCGCCGAAGCCGGTTCAGGCCGGTGGCCCGCCGCTGCTCATCGGTGGCGGGGGCGAGCAGCGCACCCTGAAGATCGCCGCGCTGTACGCGGACGAGTGGAACGTCTGGGGCTCGCCGGAGACGCTCGCGCACAAGGGCTCCGTCCTCGAACGCCACTGCGAGGAAGTCGGCCGCGACCCGAAGACGATCCGCCACTCCGCCCAGGCGATGGTGACCATCTCGGACGACCCGAAGGTCGTCGAGGCAGCGCGCCAGCCGGGCCGCCCGGTCCTCGCGGGGAACGCCGCCGAGATCGTGGACACGCTCGGCAAGTACGCCGAGGCGGGCGTGGACGAGTTCATCGTCCCCAACTTCAACTTCGGCCGTGCCGCCAAGGAGACGTACGATCGGCTGATGTCGGACGTCATCCCGCAGCTCCGCTAGCGGCCCGACCCCTCGAGGAGACCCCGTCCCAAGACCCAGTCCAGGAGACACCGTGACCGCCCCCTCGGACCGCTACACCCACGGACATCACGCCTCGGTCGTCGGGCAGCACGCACGGCGCACTGCGGAGCGCGAGGCGGCGTACCTCCTGCCGAGGCTCGCGCCCGGTATGCACCTGCTCGACGTCGGCTGTGGCCCCGGCACTATCACCACCGGCCTCGCGCGCGCTGTCGCGCCGGGCGAGACCGTCGGCATCGAGGTCGTTCCGGACGTCCTCGAACAGGCGCGGGAGCACGCGGCCTCCGAGGGCGTCGCGAACGTGCGGTTCGAGGAGGCAAGCGTCTACGCACTGCCGTACGAGGACGCCTCGTTCGATGTCGCGCACGCACACCAGGTGCTCCAGCACCTCACCCGCCCGGAGGACGCCGCCCGCGAGGTGCTGCGCGTCCTCAAGCCCGGCGGCCTCTTCGCCGTCCGCGACGCGGACTACGCCACGATGATCGCGTGGCCTCGCTCGCCGCAGCTCGACCGCTGGCTCGAGGTCTACCACCAGGTCGCGACGCGGAACGAGGCGGACGCCGACGCCGGTCGCCGCCTCGGCGCCTGGCTGAAGCACGCGGGGTTCACCGACCTCGTCATTACCGGGGACGCAATGGTCTTCTCGCAGCCAGAGGACACCCAGAACTGGGGCCACTCCTGGGCCGACCGCACGGTGCACTCGAGCTTCGGGAAGCAGGCCGTGGAGTACGGCTTCGCCTCGGAGAGTGAGCTCGAGGAGATCGCCGCGGCGTGGCGGGCGTGGGCGGACCACCCCGACGCCTTCTTCTCGTACACGAACATCGAGGGCATCGGGGTGAAGCAGGCCTAGCGGCGCCAGCCCCAGTCAGTTCGAGCGCAGAACCGCCGCACGACCTCGTACATCACTTCGAGGCCGAGGTTGAAGTTCTCGACGGTCAGGTACTCGTCGTTCGCGTGGAAGCCGTCGCGCTCCTCCTGGCTGAGCAGGCAGGGGATGAACCCGTAGGACGGGATGCCGAGCGGCCGCAAGAAACGGTTGTCCGTCCCCACGATCGCCGTCGAGGGCACCACGACGGCATCCTCGAACGCCTCGCGCAGCACCGTCTCGATGAGCTCGGACATCTCGGTGCCCCAGTCGGAGACCGACGGCTCCGGCTCGTGGTCGTAGATGAACGTCACCTCGACGCGGTCGTCGTCGATGCGCTCGACGACCTGGCGACGCCACTCCTCGGGATCCGTCCCGGCGAGGAGGCGACAGTCGACCTCGGCCTCCGCGACCGCGGGGATCACGTTGTTCTTCACCCCGGCACGCAGGATGGTCGCGTTGATCGTGTTGGTGAACGCCGCCTCGGTGTCCGGGCTCTGCTTCACGTCCGCCTCGATCGCCGCGACGTCCGAGGCGTCCGCGATGATGCCGCCCGCCTCGAGTCGTTCGAGGTAGGCGCGGGTCGCGGGCGTCAGTTCGACGTGGCGGTCCCACGAGGTGAGTCGATCGAGGGCGCGGATGAGCGGCACGATCGGGTTGCCCGGCGCCGGCTTGCTGCCGTGCCCGGGGGTGCCCACGACGCGCAGTCGCAGCGGCGACATCGCCTTCTCGGACACCGCGATCTCGAAGAGGTGAGCGTCGCGGCCGCCGAAGTCCGGCATCCCGCTCGCGCCCTCGTTCAGCGAACACGCGATCACGAGTGGGTCGAAGAGCTCCGGTCGGTGCTCCACGAGCCACGCCATGCCGTGCGTGCTCCCGGCCTCCTCGTCGGGCGCGGCGAGGAACACCACGTCCCGCGCGAGGGGTAGCCCGAGGCGCTTCAGGAGCAACACGGCAATGAGGTGCATCACCCCGACGCTCTTCATGTCGATCGCGCCACGCCCGTAGATGCGGCCGTCGCGGACCTCGGCGCCGAACGGGTCGACCGTCCAGAACTCGCGTTGCACCGGCACCACGTCCAGGTGGTTCGAGAGCATCAGCGCCGGCCGCGACCCCTCACCCGCGAGGCGTGCGACCAGCGCGACGCGCTCCGGAGCGATCTCGATGTACTCGGTGGGGATGCCCTCGGCCTCCAGCAGCCCGCCGAGGTAGCGCGCCGCCGCCTCCTCGCGCCCTGGTGGGTTGGAGGTGTCGATGCGGAGATAGGCGCGCAGGATCTCGAGGGCTTCCGCTCGCACGGAGGCCCAGTCGACCGCTGACGTCGAGGATGGCGTTGGCTCTTCGGTTGGCATTGTGCGTCAGCATAAGGATGCTCGCATAGGATGCGAGCGAAGATGGGAGGTTTCGTGCCCGTTCCCGACGACATCGAAGTGACCGTCATTCGTACCCCCGAGGCGATGCAGGACGCCCTCAGCGTCCGCTACCGCGTCTTCGTCGAGGAGCAGCACGTTCCCATCGAAGAGGAGGTCGACGCCTTCGACGACCGACCCGGCGAGCGCGAAGACGTCGTGCACGTGCTCGTCCGCCTCGGCGGCCAGCCAGCAGCCACGGCCCGTCTCCTCCTCGGCCACCACGCGGGGGAAGGTGGGGGCTATCCGCACATCGGCCGCGTCGCCGTCCTCGCAGAGCACCGCACGACAGGCCTTGGCCGGGTGGTGATGGAAGCCCTGCACGAGGAAGCCCGCGCTCGCGGCGAGCGCGGCATCACGCTCTCCGCCCAGCTCCACGCCATCGCGTTCTACGAACGCCTCGGCTACGTCGCCCGCGGCCCGGTTTACCTCGACGCCGGCATCGAGCACCGCGACATGGACTACGTGTTCGAGGAATAGGCGCATGAGGGAGGCAGGGGAGTGGTGCCCTCGGGAAGATTCGAACTTCCGACCGGCGGATTAGAAGGCCGCTGCTCTATCCCCTGAGCTACGAGGGCGTGGCGTTGAGTTTACTGGGGTTTCCGCACCCGTACCTCGGCATGTGCAGGTCGTATGTGCTGGCGCAGTGCCCACTAGCCTAGAGAGTGTCACCTCCACTCGAGATGCGGCGCCTCAACTCGCTCCGGGATCGCCGACCCAGGCTCCGGAGCAACTATGGGCATGCGAGCCGCCAGAGCGCTGTCGATCGCCGTCGCAGCATCCCGCTTGAGTTCCTCGCCTAGGTGCGCGTACACGTCTCTCATGAAGGCGTAGGAGGTGTGACCTAGCACCTCTTGGATTGTGCTCAGTGGGACGGCTTGCGCGAGCAGCAGCGAGGCGCAAGAGTGCCGAAGGTCATAGAACCGAAGCCGGGGAAGCGGGCGGAACTCGTGTGCGGCTATGTGTCCCTCAGGGCCGCCAGCGCAGTCCTGGCAGCGTTCGCGAGTATCAGCTGGAACCGTCGCGTCACGAAGGGGCCGTAGAGCGGCTGGCCTTCTCACCCGTGAACACGAGCGTTTGGCGGATTGTCAGCGTGCCGGAGTCGAGGTCGACGCCATCCCACGCGAGGCCAAGCGCCTCGCCCGAAGGCCGACCGCCAGCGCTACGGTGAGGAGCGCTTCAAGCCCCGATTACCCTCCTCCGCTCGCAAGAGTTGCGCGGCCTGCGCCCTGTCGAGGTACGCGAGTTCCTTTCGCTTCCTAGCGGGCGGCTCGGCGAGCGCGGCGACGTTCCGTGTGACGACCCCCAGCGCATCGCCTGGTTCAGCGCTGCGCGAAGCACCGACCGCGTGTGCTGAGCCGTGCGGGGCTGAAGCCCTTCCCGGACATCGGTTCATCACCAGTCTATGACTCGCCGAACCGCTCTCCGTCCGAACGCGTCTTCGTTACAGGCTCACCGCTTCACGTATGTGATTGCGCTGGTTGGGTACCATTCCCTCGCTCGCAAGCCTGACCGTGCTTGAACAAAGCGGCTGGGGGATGACGATGCAGACGTATGGGACCGAAAACCTCCGCAACGTCGCACTGGTGGGACATACGAAGTCCGGGAAGACCTCGCTGGCCGAGGCCATGCTGCTGGCGAGCGGGGCGCTGACCCGCGCCGGGCGCGTCGAAGACGGCAACACTGTGTCCGACTCCGACGAGCAGGAGCACCAGCACGGCTACTCGATCTTCACGTCGCTGATCACGGTCGAGTGGCGTGGCCACCGCATCAACCTCCTCGATACACCGGGATACGCCGACTTCGAGGGCGAGGTGGTGTCCGCCGCCACGGTCGCGGACACAGCGGTGATCGCCCTGGATGGTGCCGCCGGCATCGAGTCGGGCACCGAGGCGGCGTGGGAGCACATCGAGGCCTGCCGCGTGCCGGCACGCATGTTCGCGGTGATGCGCCTCGACCGGGAGCACGCGGACTTTGCCAGGGTGGTCGACGCCCTCCGCTCGCGCTACGGCGACCATGTCGCCGCCCTCGCCATCCCGGACGCAGGGCTCACGCAGGTGGTGTCACTGCTGTCCCCGGCGGCCCCAACGGGCATGGAGGAAGAGTTCGCGGCGGCGCGCGAGCAGCTCCTCGAGGCGGTCGCCGAGAGCGACGACACGCTGCTGGAGCACTACCTGGAAGGCGAGTCGATCGGCGACCTGGAGCTCGCCGCTGCGGTGCGCGCAGGGATCGCGAACGGCGGACTGCTTCCGGTGGTGCCGGTAGCGGCGACCGCGATGTTTGGTGTCGAGGCGTTGCTCGACACGCTCGTCGAACTGACTCCGGCGCCGCAGTCGCGCGTCGAGCTGCGCACGGAGACCGGGTCGGTCGGGGTCGGGTCGGACGGCCCGCCCGTGGCACAGGTGTTCAAGACGGTGTCCGACCCGTTCGTCGGGCATCTCTCGCTGGTGCGGGTGTTAAGTGGCCGCCTCGCACGCGGCGAGCACCTCAAGAACTGGGGGCGGGAATATGAAGAACGGGCGGCGCACCTGTTCGTCCTCCGCGGCCACGAGCAGATCGAAATGGCAGAACTCCCTCTCGGCGACATCGGTGCGATTCCAAAGTTGATGCACACCGTGACGGGCGACCTGCTGGTGACTCCAGGGATGGAGCGCGTCGAGTGTTCTCCGATCGCCTACCCGGAGCCGCAGTATCGGAGTGCGATCCTGCTGCAGCGCCGCGACGACATGGACAAGCTGACGCAGGCGATGGCGCGCCTGCAGGAGCAGGACCCGACGGTCCGCATCGTGCGTGACCCGGAGACTGCGGAGACGGTGCTGTACACGCAGGGCGAAGTGCAGGCGGGGATCATCGGCGCACGCCTACAACGAGAGTACGGCGTCGCTGTCGACCTCGACGAGCCGCAGGTACCGTTCCGCGAGACGGTCAGGCAGAGCGCGCGTGCCGACTACCGTCACAAGAAGCAAACGGGCGGGCGCGGGCAGTTCGGCCACCTCGTGATCGAAGTGGAACCGCTCCCGCGCGCCGCCGGTTTCGAGTTCGCCGAGAAGGTCGTCGGCGGGAGCGTGCCGAAGCAGTATATCCCGGCAGTGGAGCAGGGCATCCGCGAGGCGCTGCTCTCAGGCCCGCTTACGGGCGCTCCGCTGGTCGACCTCAGGGTCACGTTGCTGGACGGCTCGAGCCATTCAGTGGACTCGTCTGAGATGGCGTTCAAACTCGCAGCGGAGCAGGCGCTCTACGAGGCGGTCATGCAGGCCGATCTGGTACTTCTCGAGCCGGTGATGCGAATTCACGTGCGCGTGCCGAGCGAACTGATGGGCGACATCAGCGGGTTGCTGACGAGTTCGCGCGGGCACATCGTCGGCTTCGAACCCCGGGGTGAGTTCACCATTGTGGAGGCGCTGGCCCCGCTCGCGGAAGTGCAGCGCCTCAGCCCGCAGGTGCGCAGTCTGACGCACGGCCGCGGTCGCTTCTCGATGACCTTCGACCACCACGCCGAGGCGCCGTCGACCGTGCAGGAGCGGGTGGTCGCGAATCACAAGCACGGCCGGTCGGCGGCCGCCGCACGCTAGCGTTCTCTACATGCATGAGAGCGGCGTCCCCCCGCGTTGATGAGACGCGTCGGCGAATACGACGCAGCCATAGAGTTGCATGTCCGCAGCCAGCCCGAACGCTGCAGACCTTTAGCACGGATTCGACTCCTGTCGGGCCTCCAAGCGCCTCCCTCACAGCTCCTGACGGCGTCCGGTTGCCCTCATGTGATAGCAACGGATCGAGAGATTGGCGCCCGTTGTCACGTCCTCGCCCTCGTTATGCTCGCGCCGGAGGCTCGAGGCTGATGTTCACCCTGATCGCCCACCGCGGGTACTCGGATCTGGCGCCGGAGAACACGCTCGCGGCGTTCGACCTCGCGGTAGAGCGAGGCTTCCCCCACATCGAGCTCGATGTCCAACTCACGCGAGACGGCGTGCCGGTCATTATTCACGACCCCCTGCTGGACCGCACGACGAACGGCTCAGGACACGTCCGTGACCACACGTTCGCCGAGGTGCGCGCGCTCTCCGCAGGGACCTGGTTCCAGCCACGCGACGGTGGCCCGGCAGGGTTCGAAGCAGAGCGCGTCCCGACACTCGCCGAAGTCCTTGACCGGTACCACGGCCGAACCCACCTGCACATTGAGCTGAAGTCTGATGAGCAGGAACTCGTGGAGATCATCGCTCGGATGATCTTGGATAGCGGCTGGGAATCCCCTGCCGAGCCATTCGGCATCCCCGGCGCGACCATCACCTCGTTCCACGTCGAGCAACTCCACCGCTCACGACTGCTGCTACCGCGGTTCCGGCATGGGTGGCTGCTGCCGCGTATCACGGAGGCGGACCTCAACCTCGCCACGACACTCGACCTCGAGGCGATCTGCCCTCGCGCCGACACATTGACGCTGGAAGCGGTGGAGGCGGCGTCGCGCGCCGGCCTGACGGTCCGCGCCTGGGGGGTCCAGGACGAAGGCGGGCTGCTCACGGCCTGCCACACCGGAGCGGCAGGCGCGACGGTTAGCTGGCCCGAGCGAGCAGCCAATGCGCTCCGGGACGCGGGACTTGACTGACCCGTCCCGGGCCATCCACCTCACAGCGATGAGACCTCGAGCGAGCCGGTAACGTCGTCCCGACTGATGAAAGCGAAGTCGCACCCCGATTCTCGGCCCTCAGCAGTCGGCATAAGGGGCGGACGCGTTTCCCCTGAACCAGGAGGAACCCGGCCCTCTCGGCTGAGGGAAGCTAGGTCTCGCCAGATGCTAGCCACACCCGAGGTAGGGCCCGGACGAGTTCCTGAGGCAGGAGGTACACCCCTTCCCGACTGAGGGAAGCTAGGAATGCTCCTCTTGCTCGGGAATGTTCCTCTCCTAAGCCTCTCCCCGCAGTACCGGCGCCCAGACAGGCGTGCGCTACTTGTGGTCTCTCACCTCGTACATCGTGCGAGTGATGCCGGGAATCGCCTGGTCGACCTCCGTGCGCAGCGGCGCTTCGTTGAGATAGCGCTCGGCGGCCTCACGGCCCTCCCACACGGCGACCACGAGTTGCTCCGCCTCACCGTCGGCGTGTTCTAGTGCGAACGCGTGCAGCAGTCCCGGTGTCTCGATGAAGCGGCGGAAGAACTTGTCCCCCTCCTGGTCTTCGGGCAGCGTGGGAGCCTTGAGGATGTACGCGAACACGATGTGCTCCTTCATTGGCGGCGTCGAAGAGTGCCGCGATGGTTGTGAGCGCATCGTGACGTCAGTCGAGGCGCTTGGAATCGGTAGCCCTGCCCATCTTCGAGACAGCTCTCAGATGTGGCCCGGGACGAGTCCGTGCTCGAGCGCGAACAGGGTGGCGCCGGCGCGCGTGGAGAGCCCGATCTTGGCGTAGACATGCTGCACATGGTGCTCGGCGGTGCGACGCGAAATCACGAGGCGATCGGCGATCTCACGGTTCGAGCACCCTGCTGCCACAAGGCGCAGCACCTCCACCTCGCGCTCACTGAGCCCGGCTGGAAGCTCACGGCGATCGATCGGGCGCTCGACACCGTCTGCGCGCAGCACCGCCGCCACCGCCTCTGCGTCTAGTCGCCCGGCTCGAGCCTCATGGGAAAGCTCGTCGGCCGCGCGCTCTGCGTCGAGGGCCGGTCGATGCGCGCGCTGCTCGCGCATGGCCTGATAGGCATCGGCTGCGGCAAGGATGCGCGACGCTAGCGGCTGTTCTCGCGCGAAGGAGCCGCGGTGGTAGCCGCTGCCGTCGATCCGCTCGTGATGCATTCCGGCAATCCCGGCTTCCGCCACGAGCAGTGGTGAGCGGGCGAGGATGCGCTCCGTGTAGTAGGCATGTAGCCGCACCCGCTCCCACTCGGCGGCGCCCAACGCGCCCGCCTTCTCCCAGATGCCAGCCGGCACACCGAGGCGTCCGAGATCGTGGAGCAGCGCCGCTCGGCGCAGGGTGACGCACTCCGCCATCGAGAGGCCGAGGGTGTCGGCCGCCCCCTCAGCCAGCTCGGCGACCCCGGAGGAGTGGCCGAGCGTGTGTGGTGAGAGCAGGTCGCTCATGTCGCCGAAGGCGCGGGCCATAACGTCGAGACCCTGCCGCGGCACGGTCCGCCACGGCTCCGGTTCAGCCTCGAGTGTCGCGGTGAGTGCGTCCGTGTCGTCCTCCGCCCATAGGAGGTCGGCCGCGTGGTCCAGGAAGCAGTCCGCGATCGCGGGATCCAGCCAGCCGCCGCGACTTGCTCGCACACCCTCGGCCGCGGCCGCGCCTCCACCGATCGCGCAGAGCGCGGCGGCGCGAGAGGCGACGTTCGCGACCCGGGCGGGAAGGGCGATCGCCTCGCCCCGTAGGTGGCGCGGTTCGCCTTTGCCATCCCATCTCTCGAACATCTGGCCGAGCGCCTCCTGGACAGCGACGGGCATCTCCAGCCGAGCGGCGAGGCGTGACGCGACCTCGCACACGGCGGCCTGCACGGGCGGGCCCCACCGGAACCCGGCTACGGCCCCGACAATGAAGCGACCGCGCTCGATGGGGCCGCGTCCCGCTCCGATCTGTCGGAGGAGCCCAAGTATTTCCGGGACGCGGACGAAGTCAGTGTGGCTATATAGCGGGCGTGCCGCCAGGTGGTCGCCCCCGGCGTGGCGGGCCTCCTCAACCGCCGTAGCGGTGCAGCCCAGATGTTCGAGAAGCGTCGCGTAGTAGATTTCGTGAACGGTCTCTTCGTCCAGGCCCATCGCCCGTGCGAGCCCGGTCGCGACGAGGCAGGAGCGCATCGCCTGCTCGTCGGGGAGTCCCATACCGAGGTCAGTGACGAGCGACAGCGGCGCGAGGATCTCCGCCAGGCGAAAGGGGTTGCTCGTGTCGTCTCGTGCGCGCGTCGCTGTCATCGGACACCTCCGACTGCTGCGCGTGCTCCTTATACCACCGCTTTCGACCGCGAAGCGCCGGAATAGGCAGCCCTACCGATGGCAGGGGTGGGAGGCGGGTGGACGTTGTCCGCAAAGGAGGCTGCCATGACCACTCACGCCACAACGCCACCCGCTCGCAACGAGATCGAGGCCTACTCGGGGCGCGTGCGCGCCACCGGAGCGCATCGCCACGTGCTCGTCCCCCGCCTGATCGCCGGCTTGCCGCTCCTCGGGGTTGGCCTCGTCCATATCATCGACCCGGCGCTGCGGATGCAGCCCCTCGTCGAGGCGGCGGGGTTCCCGCTGCCTGCATTCGTTGCCGCACTCGCGGTCGCCGCCGAGATCGTCGCCGGCCTGGCGCTGATCATCGGCTTTTGGGCACGGGTGGGAGCCGTCCTCGCCGTCGGTAACATGCTTGGCGCGGTGTACGCGCACCTCGCGATCGACGTCTGGCCGAACGGCGCGGAGAACGAGCCGCCCCTCGCGCTGCCGATCGCGGTGCTGCTCTGCGCCGCGTACGTGCTCTGGCGTGGGGCCGGCCGCTGGAGCCTCGACCACCGCGCCGGTGATGGCCGCCACGGGTGATGGAGTCCGGGCCCGGCTGGGGACGAGCGGCTCAGGCTCTCATGCTCTTTCCATGCCGGGGGTAAGGGGCCGGGCGAATGCCCGAGATTAGGTAGGGTGGCGCCGACGGAGCGGTCGTCCATGGAGGTGCCGCTAGTAGGCGACGGCGCAGCCATCGCCGCGCGGGTCCGAGCCACCCCACAGCACACCTGTCGCCGGATTGCGGACGATCACCTGTCCCCGCCCAAAGGGACGGATACGGTCGGTCCCGCTTGCCGGCACGACCACGTGGCCCATGTGAGCGAGTGCCGCCATCGTCTCAACGGGCACCGACTCCTCGAGGTGCACCGCACCTCTCGGCGGGTCTGAGTAGATCGAGAAGCGGGGCTCGTCGAGCGAGCGCTGTGGATCGAGGCGGTGATCGATGAGGTTCGCCAGCACCTGCAGGTGCCCCTGCGGCTGGTGATGCCCGCCCATCACGCCGAAACAAGCGAACAGTTCGCCCGCGGGGTCGGTGACCACGGCCGGCATGATCGTGTGGTAGGGCCGCTTCGACGGACCGACGCTGTTCGGGTGCCCGTCGTGCCAGACGAACCCGAAGCCTCGGTTCTGCAGTGGGAACCCGCAGCCACTTGGCACGATGCCCGTGCCGATCCCGTCGTAATTGCTATTGATGAACGAGCACGCGTTGCCCTCGCCATCCACGACGGCGAGGTAGACGGTGTCCGAGGAGGGCATCACACCCCCGCCGATCGTCGAGCGGTTCGGGTCGATCCGTGCGCGGAGGGCGGTCGCGTGCTCCTCGGAGAGGAGGCGCTCGACCGGAACCGGCTCCACCGCAGGGTCGGCGATGTGCGCCTGGCCCTCTTCGAACGCGAGGCGCACCGCCTCGATCAGCAGGTGCAGGTATGCAGGCGCGCGCCGGTCCATCGAGGTGAGGTCGAAACCCTCGACGATGTTGAGTGCGATGAGCGCGACGAGCCCCTGACCGCTGGGTGGACACTCGTACACCGTGTGGCCGCGGTAGGTGGTTGAGATCGGACTCTCGAAGGTGGAGCAGTGTGCCTCCAGGTCGGAGCGCTCCATCCACCCGCCCAGGCCCTGCACCACGTCGACGATCGCCGTCGCCGCACGACCGCGGTAGAAGGCGTCCACACCGCCTTCGCTGACCTCCCGGAGTACCGAGGCGAGTGGATGGTTCGTCCATACCTCGCCGGGATGGGGACCTCGACCGTCGATCAGCAACTCGGCGTAGTTCGGGCTCGCGTTGCGGATGCGGCTCGCCTCCGACCCCCACAAGCTCGAGATTACCTGGGTCACGGGGAACCCTCGCTCGGCGACCTCGATCGCCCGCGTGAGGACGTCGGTTAGCGTCATCCGACCGTGGCGCGCAAGCGTATCCGCCCACGCCGCGACGGTGCCGGGAACGGTGATCGTGTGGACGCTGTGCCTGGGTGGCGTGCCCTCGATACCGCGGGCGCGTGCGGCCTCGAGGCTGAGCGCGGCAGGGGAACGGCCGTGGCCGTTGAGGGCATGGACCTGCTTGGTGGCGCCGTCGAAGTAGAGCGCGAAGGCGTCACCGCCGAGACCCGTTCCGGTCGGCTCGACGACGGCGAGCACGGCTGCTGTCGCGATTGCTGCGTCAGCGGCATTCCCGCCGGCGCGGAGCACGTCGAGGCCGGCCTGAGCGGCGAGCGGCTGCCCCGTCGAGACCATGCCGCCGAGCCCGAGCACAGGCGATCGGCGGGATTCGAACGCCCAATCTGCTGCGTTCCATGTGACCGCCACCGTCTGCCTCCTCCGATGCCCTAGCCGGCGGCAT
>Ga0114916_1001643_pt1 | contig 12453 bp, 11 predicted proteins | sample MalvirAntarct_66_FD_83501 | JGI IMG/M metagenome (GOLD analysis project Ga0114916, IMG submission 83501) | Marine viral communities from the Global Malaspina Expedition - Malaspina viral metaG Antarct_66 | ecosystem: Environmental > Aquatic > Marine > Oceanic | place: West Anvers Island... | reverse complement strand
GTATATCGAGAAGTTATCAAAGATGGTTTATAACCACTATTAACATGCATTTATTAATAACTAAATGTAATTTTAATGTTAACTAGAGTTGTTTAATTGATGAAAATCATCTAACAGTTTCTACTATATAAATTCGAGTTAAGAGTTATAAAAGTGTAAGCAGATGTCAACTTTAAAAAGCAAATTTTTAAGCATATTTTTTTAAACATTTTATGCATCAAGTAATCTTTACTTATAAGATACTAATTAACAACTATTATTGTTTAGTCGATAACTAATGTTGTCAACTACTTAACTTTTGTTGTCAACGTCTGATTATTGTACCTTTAGCATTCATTTCAGTTGCCCCCACTGGATGTTTATAATGAACTTATTAACCTTTGAACAATACGCTTATGAAAATTGCCATAGGTAATGACCATGCGGGTACCGAATATAAATTAGCCATTATAGGTCTTTTAAAATCTATGCAGATAGATGTCATTAATTATGGAACCGATGGTACGGATAGTGTTGATTATCCAGATTTTGCGCATCCGGTAGCTAAGGATGTCGAAAATGGCACGGCAGATTTCGGAATTTTGATTTGCGGTAGTGGGAATGGTGCTTGTATGACAGCCAATAAACAACAAAATGTGAGAGCCGCTCTTTGTTGGAACAAAGAGTTGACACAATTAGCAAGAGAACATAATGATGCAAACATCATAAGCTTACCTGCTCGATATATAGCCTTGCCACAAGCACTGGAAATGATTTCAACGTTTTTGAATACTCCTTTCTCAGGTGGCAGGCATGAACGTAGGATAGAAAAAATTCCGCCACAATAAATAGTTATTACCTTATGTTCATAACCATAAAAGAATACCTATAAAGTGTTGTAATTTAATAGGTTATTATAAAATGGTTATCAACATACTTTGTCAAGTAAGAAAATATATGTTAGATATCAAAGTCAAAAAATTTGATGAATTAAGTTTACAAGAGCTTTACAAACTTCTACAACTACGAAGTGAAATATTTGTAGTAGAACAGAATTGTGTGTATCAAGATATAGACGGCAAAGATGAAAAAGCATTGCATATAATAGGATTTGAAAACGATGAAGTGGTTGCCTATACCCGAATATTTTCACCGGGAGATTATTTTGAATACGCTAGTATCGGTAGGGTGGCAGTACATAGTGACTATAGAAACTATGGCTACGGAAAAGTTATTATGAAGGCATCTATTAAAGCGGTGAAAGAAAGATATACCTGCAACGATATAAAAATTTCAGCCCAAGTATACCTTACTAAATTTTATAATGATTTAGGTTTTAAAGCTATAGGTGAGGGCTATTTAGAAGATGATATTCCACATATTGCAATGATTAAAAATTAAAAAAGGACCGCAAATAGCGGTCCTTTTTTAATTATAGGTTTACATGTTCGATTGCTAAATTTTGATAGGCGTTTTATTACTCAGATTAATATCCTCTAACATAGTGTCGGTGAATTTATAATGACCTCTAGTAGTAATAATTCTAAAACGGTTCGAGTTCATTCTACTTAGGGTATCCAAAAACAACCATTTAGACTTCAGTAATCTGGTTTTAGGAGATTTTAAACTTATATCAAAATAATATTTTCTACCATTTTTGATAGCTACAATATCAGGGGTAACGTTATCTTCCCTACCTTTTCTCAAATACGATTTAGGAGTTTCATAACCCTCCATATCGGCCTTAATATTCTCGAATCCTGTGGCTTCTAAATGTTGTATTGATTTTTCTAAAAATGCTGCGTTTTCTGACTTTTCTACTTTTACCATACCTAATAAAATAACAAATAAAAGGAGAATTCCAAATTTTAAACGTTGATTAACAATATGTTGTGTTTTTATACACTTTTATAAACCAGCGGTTTTGCGATGTTTTGGTCTATTAAAAATTCTAATCTAAGAATTAGGTTGATCGGTTTTTCCGCTTTGTTTGTCTTTGAAAAATAGAGATATCCTTCAGTTCTAAAGTTCAATTCTGCTAATTTTAATTTTCCATGCGTGTTTTTATGGGCAACACGATAATCATCTAAAACCAGCTTGGTTGATTTTCGCTGTTTTAAAAAGGAGCAAAGTTTATTTCGGTTAACCAAGGTTATTCTACAGCTTGTAAAAATTCCAGGTTCATCTTCATATATACCCGTAGCCAATGCATAGAAATCGGTTTTTTTGTTGGAATCGAAAAGCCAACCTTGTTTATACCTAGTATTCTTATAGTACCCTATTTCAAAAGCGAAAGTAGGTAGGTCTTCATTTACATAATCTAATTGTGCTTTTTCGTCGATATAAAAGTCTTCATTGGTATGTTTATGCGTAAAGACTATATCGACCCCCGCACGTTGACTTCTCCGATCATGGACACGAGTTGCAGTATAATGAATAAGTTGTCTTTTATAATACACATCTAAAAGTTGAGATAGTTGCTTCTCTTTCTCTAGGTCAGATGTGAAGGAGCTTTTCAAACGGATCCTATTTTTTCGGATAGGGCTTTCCCTATTTTTTGAACAACGCCGACTACCAATGCATTGCCCATAAAAAAAGCTCTTTTTGTATTCGAAATTCCATCAAGTGCTGTGTGGTTATCAGGAAACATATTCAAACGTTCCAATTCTACAGGGGTCAGTCTTCGCAGACCTTTGTTTGTTTGTATAACATGTTTGAATCGAGATGGACTTTTACCTCCTTCACCGGTAATTATTGTTCTTGATGCGTTGTCAAGGGCATCAGGAAAAATCATGCTACCTTCACTATAATGGTATGTAAAACCTGTTTTTGCCTTTCTAGTTTCTTTTTTAGCGCCTTTTAAATATTCCCATTTACCATAATCAATTTCTGAAATATAAAACTCCTCGGGAATTTTTCCTTTTTCTAATATTTCACCCAACACTTTTCTTTCACCAACATAGCTTGAAGTGGTCTTGGCAGTAACAACCGAACCGTTTATAAAAACACCGGTATTTTGAAACGGTGATAATTTTTCGCCAATATTAAAATTTTCTGAAAGTGAAACAAGGTCATCCGTAATTTCGAACCTTGTCATTTTTGAAGCGGTGTTAAGAACGGGTAGTACTGAAGTAATTGTTCCGGTATTAAATAACCATTCTTCGGGAGTATTTTTTTTAATGTGTCTATATAGCGCTGTTGATTTATGGTATCCTAGGAAAAAAATACGTCTACGGCGCTGAGGCATACCGTAATCAGCAGCATTAATGACCCTCCATTCTACCGCATATCCCAGATCATCAAGACTTTTGAGCATGATGGCAAAATCTCTTCCCCGTTGGGTGGAGGGTGATTTTAGTAAACGGTCTACATTTTCAAGAAATAAATACTTAGGTGGATTTTTCTTTTCGGATAAAATTCGATGGATGCTCCACCACAATACGCCCTTTTTACCAATTAAACCCTTCGAATTTTGTAGCGTAGTAGCGACTGAATAATCCTGACAGGGAAATCCCCCTACCAACAAATCGGCATCGGGAATATCCTTGGTTGCGACTTCAGATATATCTTGATTGCAGTGATTTGCTTTACCAAATCTAGCTTCGTAGACCAAGGATGCATGTTGCGTTTTTGTACTAGGCTCCCATTGATTGCTCCAAACTATTTCATAGTTCTCGGTATCTTCTAAACCTAAACGAAACCCACCTACACCTGCAAAAAGTTCTATGACCTTTAGTTTCTTCATTTGCGCTAAATTTACATAAATTCACAAGGCTATTACTACATGAAATTATTTTAGATATGAAGAGAATAACGTTACAGAGGGCTTTCTTATTGATTTTGATAGTTTTAAATATGGCCTGTGGTGTCAATTTAAAAGAAAAGAATATACTGATCAATGAAATTGAAAACACCAAGAACACTTTTGCACCTGATAAGCGAACAGCACTTTTCAATATAGAAGTATTGGAAGGACCTTCAGGTTTTACCCTGTTAGGTGAGAGTAATTTACCGATGGCGGTTGATTCTCTTAAGTCGATTTTAAAGGAAAAGAGTATCGATACGAAAGATGAAATAAAAATATTGCCATCGCCAGAACTAGAAGGTAATACAAAAGCAGTTATCAATATATCGGCGGCGAACCTTAGAAGTAATCCAAAGCATTCGGCAGAATTAGCTACGCAAGCCACCCTGGGTACCATTGTAAATGTATTGAAAAAAGAGGGGGGTTGGTATTTGATTCAAACCCCAGATAATTATTTGGCCTGGGTTGATCAAGGTGGAATTCATTTAACCGGTGAAAAGGAAAGTTTTGATTGGACCGTTTCAGATAAAATTATTTATACGAATACTTATGGCCACGCCTATGATTCAAAAGATAAAACTACACGTGTTTCTGATTTAGTCGCTGGAAGCTTATTGAAGCTTATAGGTAGTGAGGACGATCTTTATAAAATTCAATTTCCTGATGGTCGCCAAGCGTTTATAGTGAAAACTGAAGCTCAAGAATATAACTCGTGGTTGTCGAATTTAAGTTTTGAGGCAGATTCCCTAATCGAAACTTCAAAAACATTAATGGGCGTCCCTTATTTGTGGGGAGGTACCACGACCAAAGGTGTAGATTGTAGTGGATATACCAAGACGATTTATTTCCTGAACGGTATGGTAATTCCACGCGATGCCTCACAGCAGGTACATGCGGGTAAGTCAATCGATTCAATTGCAGATTTTAGTCAATTACAGAAAGGTGATTTGTTATTTTTTGGACGAAAAGCAACCGAAACTACTTCAGAAAAAGTGGTTCATGTAGGTATGTGGATCGGGGATAATCAATTTATACATTCATCGAATATGGTACGAATTAGCAGCATTGACAAAGACGCACCAAATTATGATGAATACAATGTAGGCCGTTATTTACGGACCAAAAGAATATTGAACATTGATGACAAAAAGGTTATTGACTTAAAGAAGGCCAATAGTATTAAGGGTTAGGAAGCGAAAATGCAATAATCTGATTACCTTTTTTTGTGCCTAATTTTTCTCCACCACAGGCAAGTACGATATATTGTTTTCCGTTATATTCATAGGTGGCGGGGGTGGCAAACGAAGCAGCCGGAAGTTCATATTCCCACAGCAGTTTTCCCGTGTGTTTATCGAACGCCCTAAAATACCCGTCTTTTGTCGCGGCAATGAGCAATAATCCGTTTTGCGTAATAATAGGTCCACCATAATTTTCAGTACCAGTTGTAGGGTAGCCTTTTTCTTTTAAAGATGGGGTTTCGCCAAAGGGGATAGCCCATAGAAAATCTCCGGAATTTAAATCAATCGCATTCAAAGTTCCCCATGGCGGGGACAGTCCGGGCAAGCCATTACTATCTAAAAATTTACTGTAGCCAGAATGCTGGTACCTTTCATTGGATGATTTGGAAGCAACCTCCATTTTATAGTTCGAAGCTGTTACTTCTTCATTGAACAAGAATTTAACTAAGGCCTCTTTTTCAGCATCAGATAATGTAGAAAAACCTGTCATCTTTCCTTTACCGTGGGTAATTATGGTAAGTACTTCTTTTTTACTTTTTTTAAGGTTAAGATCAATTAAGGAAGGGACACCGCTAGTGGTCATTCCTTTTCTATCCGACTGGTGACAAGTAGCACAATTATTGAGGTAAAGACTAGAACCGATGCTCATATCGTATGAAGCGCCCTCTTTTTCTTTCATCTGAAGGTTCCAGGCCATTTCGTTAGCGTTGATATAGATAATGCCATCTTCTGGATCTACACCTGCACCACCCCATTCTGCCGCCCCATCATAGCCAGGCAACAACAACGTAGGCTCAAGACTTGGAGGACTATAAATGTCTCTTGCCGCAGCTTTAAAAAAGGCTAATAGTTCATCCTTGTTTTCCGCATACGGACTAATATCGTTTTCTGTCAGTTCATTTGATTGTCGTGCAAATGGTTTAGGTTTTACAGGAATAGGTTGTGTTGGCCATGCATGCTCACCTGTTAATGTTGAGGGGGGCATATTTTTCTCTTCAATATCAAAAATGGGTTCGTCTGTCATTCGGTCAAAAACATACACATAACCTTGTTTGGTAACTTGTGCCACCGCTTTTATTTTTTGACCCTTTTGAGTTACTGTTAATAGATTAGGTGGCGCGGGAGGGTCACGGTCCCAAATATCATGATGCGTAAATTGAAAATGCCAAAGATATTTACCGTTGTTGGCATTCAGGGCCAATAAAGAATTGGCAAATAAATTACTACCTAAACGGTTCCCACCATAAAAGTCTGGTGCTGCCGAACCCGTAGGCACATAAATGATTTCAGCCTCTTCATCTAAGGCCATTCCCGCCCAATTGTTTGCAGCACCTATCAATGGACTTTTATAGGCATTTGGGTCTTCCCAAGTATCATGGCCGGGTTCTCCAGGGTGGGGTATTGTATGAAAAACCCATTCTGGTTTTCCGGTTATTATGTTGAAGGCCATTATATCTCCCGGGGCGGCATCTGCCCCCTCAGATATGCGCAATGGCATTACAATGATATCTTTAAATACGGTACCTGGAGTATTGGAGATGACAAATTTTTCTTTGGCCGATTCGGGCATTCCCGAGCGCATATCTATTTTGCCATTGTTTCCAAATGTTGAAATAGGTTTTCCTGTTAAGGCATTCAACGCATATAGCTCTGCGCCACGTGTATAAAGAATTCTTTTATCATTTTCTTTTTTCCAAAAAGAAACCCCCCTGCTAGTAGAGTGCCAAACTTGAATGGAATCGCCAAACTGCCAAAGTTCTGTTCCAGTTTCCGCATGAAGTGCCACAACTCGTAATGCAGCGGTAACCCCATAGACCATACTATCTACAACCAAAGGGTTCATTTGCATTTGTCCCCAATCCGATGCTTCATAACTCCAAGCAACTTGTAATTGTGAAACGTTGTCCGGGGTTATTTGATTTAAGGTTGTAAAGTGGCTTCTTCCTGCATCTCCTAAATAGGAGCTCCATGTTTCATATGTTTTCTTTTGCTTGACTTTTGTATCTCCTTGACAATTTATCAAAAAGAAAGTCGAAATTATTATAATGACAAATGAATATATCTTGGCCCTCATTTGGGGATTTGTTTAATTCTCATTCTGCAGTTATAAACTCACGTATATCTTTACTTAATTGAATAAGGTCGGGTTCATGGGTATACATCATATGACCGGCTTCGTAATATTTCATTTGCACCCGCTCTTTTACAATTCCGTTTCTGTCAAAGGTGTATTCTGCATCGAAAAACGGCGTAATTAAATCGAAATATCCACTAGCGACCATTACTTTCATAGCGGTATTTCTACGCATGGTTTCCCCAAGGTCTGGAGCGGTATTTACGGGCATCGGCTCCCAATACTGGCTATCAGGTACGGTTCTCCATCGCCAATTTGAACCACCGCCTGAGGTAATATAGGGCCTATCCATTTTTACCTTTAATACAGCTGCAAAATAATGGTTTAAACTCGCAGTATATGCAGCACTTATTTGATAACTGGCAGCATCACCCAAATGCGGTTTTTCAGCTAGCTTATCTTCTTCATCACCCATAAATCGTCCATCTAACCGTCCAATTGCCAAACCTTTATCCAACAATAATTGTTTTTGAAAACGGCCCATTAATATTCTAAGGTTCGATTGCAGAATATAACTTTTTTCCAACCCAGTGAAATAGGCCAGTTTTTCTGCAATGGCATTTTTCTCGTTTTCATTCAGCAGATTGCCCTTGTAAAGTGCAGGTATGTAGGTATCATAAGTGAAATCTCGGCATTCTTGTGCAAAGCTTTCTAATGTTTTACCTTGTCCTGCTTTTTTATGATACCAGGCAGTGGCAGCCATACTTGGCAAATAGGTGATAAATGAGGTTATATTATGGGGCACCGAAGTAGACCCGGCATAATCCAATGCCTGTGAAATCAAAACCATCCCATTTAAGGCCATATTTTGGCCAGAACCTTCCAATGCTTTTCCAAGCGCAGCGGCACGTGTGGTGCCATAACTTTCTCCTGCCAAGTATTTCGGAGAGAACCATCGTTCATTTTCGGTAACCCATTTTCGAATAAATTGTGCGAACGAATTCACGTCCTCTTTAAGCCCGTAGAAATCTTTTCCCTCCCCTTTTCCAACTAATCTACTATAACCTGTTCCAACAGGGTCTATAAATACCAAATCGGTAAGGTCTAACAAAGCATGCTCATTGTTGACTAAATTATAGGGCGCTGCACCATCGTCAGACCTCGCATCAGAATCTACCTTTACAATCTTAGGTCCAAAAAAGCCAAGGTGCAACCACATGGAAGCTGAACCGGGACCGCCATTAAAAATAAAGGTTACAGGCCTTTTGGTAACATCGCCCATATTTGTTTTTGTATAGGCAACAGACCAAAAAGTGGCAATGGAATCGCCCTCTTTGTTCGTTAAAAATGTTTCTTTTGCCGTCGCGGTGTAATCGATGGTTTTACCGCCAAAAACCCCTTGGTGTTTTGTAACAAAAGATTTTGCTTCGGGAATTGATTGCGGTGGAGTTTCTTTTTTGGGGTCTTGAGCTTGAGAAAATAGGCACCAAATAAGACCGGTTGTTATTAATAATCTAATACGCATAGTTGGAGTTGTTTTTTTGAATTGTTTGTTTTCAATTTAAAAGTAGCGATAATATATGAACAGAGTGTTCTGGCTTTTAATCAAATACATTCGGCTTGATGCCCATCTTTATTACATAACATTTATTATATTTAGATAGGCGCTACTAAAATGGAAACCATATGAAATTTAATAGAAGTATTATTCTGTCAATTATAAAACAAGCATCCATGACTCTTTTAGTGCTAACGATGCTTATGTTGTTTGGTTCGCACAATGTATTGGGTCAAAAACCCTACGAAGGGAAATCAATTTTAGCGGTATTTGCCCACCCGGATGATGAGAGTACGATAGCGCCAATATTGGCAAAATATAGTCGAGAAGGGGCTAAAGTTACTTTGGTAATTGTAACAGATGGTCGGTATGGTGTAAATGATTTTCATGACCATATAGCAGGAGAAACTTTGGTGGTAACTCGAAAGGAGGAAATGAAATGCGCCGCTGAAAAGTTAGGGTCGGATTTAATCCATTTAGAATATCATGATCAATTAAAAGCGGCGGAAGGGTATGATGGGCATGTGCCACATGCAAGGGACATGATATTAGAACTGAAGGGTATTGTAGACAAGTTGCAACCAGATGTTTTAATTACTTGGGGCCCCGATGGTGGTTCCACACATATGGATCATAGGTTGGTAGGGGCATCGGTTACACAAGTTTATTTAAGTTTAGATAGGCCATCGTCCGTGTCATTGTTTTACTATGGAACCCCTTTAGAAAATATTGAAGATGCCGATAGTAAAACCTTACGAGGTCAGAACAAAAAATATTTAAGAACAACTATTGCATATTCCGATGAAGATTTGGATAAAGCCTACGACTCTTATAAATGTCATTATAGCCAAATTGACCCCACATTGACAAAGCAAGAATTTAAAAATTGGCGTAGCAAAAATGAACAGGTCATTTACCTACGGAAATTTGAAGCCCCAACGAAAGATTCTGAATCTGTTTTTGAGTAACCATTGTAATAAACCGAATTCAACCAGCCTTAATACTTAGTACATGAGAACCCTATTTGTAAATTCGACTTTTTTCGGCACTGCACTACTATTTTTAATTGGGTGCGGAGTAATCAAATCGCAACAGACGGAAGACGGTTGGGAAACAATGTTCAATGGAAATGATTTGAACGGATGGACCACCAAAATACACCATTACGAAGTAGGAGATAATTATGGGGATACGTTTAGGGCAGAGGATAATATGATAAAAGTGAGATATGATAAGTATGAGGGGCCGTTTAATGACCGATTCGCTCACTTGTATTATGACAAACCGTTTTCCGATTTTCATTTGACCATGCAGTATCGATTTGTTGGCGAACTTTACATGGGCGCTCCAGATTATACCATAAAAAACAGTGGTGTTATGTTTCATTCACAAGACCCCAAAACAATGCTTAAAGACCAAGATTGGCCAATTAGTGTTGAAATGCAGTTCTTGGCAGGAGTAGAGGAAGGGAAAGACCGACCAACCGGAAATATGTGCTCTCCAGGAACCGATGTGGTGTACGAGGGTAAAATTGATCCCAGGCATTGTATCAATTCAAGTTCCGAAACCTATTTTGGCGATCAATGGGTTACGGCAGAATTAATTGTATTGCATGATTCATTGGTTACACATATGATCAATGGTAAGGTAGTTTTACAGTATACCAAACCACAAATAGGTGGGGGAGTTACCAATGGATTTGATCCGAAAATAAAGAAGGACGGTCAACCCTTAAAAGATGGAATGATCGCCTTACAAAGTGAAGGACAACCTATAGATTTCAGAAATATTAAAGTCCGAAATTTAAAAGGGTGTACCGATCCCAAGGCATCAAACTACCAAGACTACTATGTTGTTACCGATGCAGATGCGTGTACTTATAATTAGAGTCTTGATGAAAATTAGCAACTACACATTACTATTTTAATATAGTGCTGTACTTAGCGTTATTACTTAATAATTCAGTAGCCGCTAAAATCGCATCATCATTGGCTAAATAATATTGGTAAAGTCCATCCCTATAGAAATAACGCTTTACAATTTCATCTTCTAAATTCTTTTGAATCTCACTTTGATACTTGTCAAGTGCATTGATTTTACCTTTTTCGATGTTCGCTAGAAGTGTTATATAACTATCCTTTACATCTGACCCCAAAAAGTCATTTTCATTACCTGAGAGTGCTTTTTTGATTGCTTTTTCTGCCTTGGTCTCAAAAGAAAAGTTACTACTCTTTACATAGCTCTTAAATGCGTTAAAATCGGAATCTGAGAATTTAAAATCAGTTACCGATTCGTAATTGTGTTTATAATGGTAATCGGTCGCAAAATCAAAGATCACATTGTTCTGAAGTAATGCCAAGGTAAGATCGTTTGTTTTAGAGGTTGCCACTTCTATGTCTGGTAGAATTCCACCACCATCTTGCACCTTTCTACCGTTACGTGTGGTAAAATCGTTGAAGGTCGTATTTCGTACCGCTTTGCCGCTTTCATCCCTATTCCAGTAATCTAATGATTGAATGCAACGACCTGAAGCCGTGTAATATCTAGAAATGGTCACCTTTAGTTGTGTACCGTAAGTTAGTTTTAGGGGACGTTGAACCAAGCCTTTTCCAAAACTTCTAGCGCCCATAATTACAGCCCTGTCCAAATCTTGTAAACTACCCGAAACGATTTCACTGGCGGACGCACTGCTTCCGTTAACCAAAACCACCAATGGAATATCTTCATCTACCGGCTGATTGCTCGTATGATACTCTCGGTTGAATTTTTTTACCTTGGATTTAGTAGTCACAACTAATTCTCCTTTCGGCACGAATAAGTTGGTCACATTGATCGCTTCCGATAATAATCCTCCAGGGTTATCCCTTAGGTCTAATATAATCTTTTCGGCACCTTTTCCTTTCAGGTCTAGTAGTGCAGCTTTTGTTTGTTCCGTTGCTTTTGCATTGAACTTTGCCAATACAATATAGCCGGTTTTGCTATCGATCATTTTAAAAAAAGGTACGGCATCGACTTCAATACCCTCTCTTGTAATGCTTGTGGTATTTAATTTTCCTTGTCTTTTGTAGGTTACGCTTACCGTAGATCCATTGGCGCCTTTCAACAGTTCGCTTGCATTGTCCTCGAAATCGGCTACTTTAATATCACCTATTTGAATGATTTCATCGCCAGCTTTCAAGCCTGCTTTATCTGCAGGATACCCTTCGTGAGGCTCTACAATTAATAATTTATCCTTGAAAGAACGCACCATGGCCCCGATGCCCGAATACTCACCAGCATTGTTTATTCTATAAGTTTCAACATCCTGTTCGTTCAAGAATTTTGTATATGGATCCAGTTCCTCTAGCATATTTTTAATGGCGGTATCCATTAATTCGGCCGGGTTGGTTTCATCCACATAGTTCATGTTCAATTCCTTGAACAAAGTGGTAAAGATTTCTATTTGTTTGGCTATTTCGAAAAAGTCACTTTTATAGCTACTTCCCACAAACAGAAATGCGATTGCTATAATCGGTATTAAAACTTTTTTGCTAACTATTTTTTTCATCAATCCGGAGCTTAAATTTGTTTAAAATGAGCTTCATTTTATGATCTAATTGCTCAAAGGTGGGCATATCTTTACCAAGGTATAAAAATAGAAACGCAAAGTTAGCATCGGTATTGTTAAAAACCTGAGCTTTATTGCGTCTGTATGACTCTCGTAGCAGTCGTTTGATCTTATTTCTATCGACAGCACTTTTAAAATTTCGTTTTGATACGGTAACCCCGGTTTGGAGGGGCTTCTCTTTATGATCTGTAG
>Ga0114916_1001641_pt1 | contig 12456 bp, 10 predicted proteins | sample MalvirAntarct_66_FD_83501 | JGI IMG/M metagenome (GOLD analysis project Ga0114916, IMG submission 83501) | Marine viral communities from the Global Malaspina Expedition - Malaspina viral metaG Antarct_66 | ecosystem: Environmental > Aquatic > Marine > Oceanic | place: West Anvers Island... | reverse complement strand
TGACATTATTGAGTTAGCTGATACAGTAAGTGAAATTGTTCCGATAAAACATGCGTTTAATGATGGCATTAAAGCGCAGTTAGGGTTCGATTATTAATCATTGATGTTGTCGCTGAACCCATACATTGACATAATGTACCCATAGTTTGACAAATTTAACCCATCCAATGACATAAAAATGGTTTTTGTAATTATGTTCCAAAAGCCATTTTCTTTAATATCAGTATCTTGAACGATTAATAACCCATACATTGACAAATTTTTGCATCTTAGTACACTAAATATACTTTATTCGTGCGAATTTAACTCATGTATATAAGAAGCTTACGCAAACCATCACCGAACAAAAACGTATTTAAATTCGCTAGCGCAAAAGTTAGCGAAACGATAATGTGTGAGAGTTCATTGGAGTTTGATGCGTGCTTTCATCATGAATACAATGATTGTATAGAGGTGTTTGGTAGCCAGCCTGAAGGGTTTTATTACGATTTTGAGGGCAAAAGATTGCCCTATACACCTGATGCGATAGTTCACTTTATTGATGGGACTGTAAAGTTCCATGAATACAAACCTTATAGCAAAACATTCGATCCAATCTTTAGAGCTAAATTTGTAGCCAAAAAAGCGGCTGCTCAGTCTTTGGGTGCAGATCTTATCTTGGTAACAGAACGACAAATCCGCGTAAATCCTATTCTAAACAACCTTAAAATTTTGCACCGGTATTCGGGTATCTATGGCTTGAATGAAATGCAAATTGAATTGCTTAAGCTTATTAAAAAAATGGGTAAAATTAGTGTTAACGATGTGGCAGTAAAACAATCATTAACATTAGGAGAAACCCGCGCACATCTGTATTCCCTTATACATCAAGGATTGATTAAGGCTAACTTAAGCCAAGATGATCTCGATTGTAACCCAGCGGTATGGTGCATCGAATGATGGACTTTGAAGATGAGTTCAGTGAGTCTGAATTAGTCAAGAAGCCCGATACCCCTATTCAATATGTGAAGTTAGAAGATACTACATTAGTCAAAAGAGACTTAGATACCTTTCCTGACTTTTTAAAAAATAAAGCGCTCGATAAATACCAGCTTATTGCCTTCATCGAAAAAACAATCACTGGTGGATGGACTCAAAAAAACCTAGACCCAATTCTTGATGCTCTTTTTACTACCGCCATGGAAAAACGCCCTAATTGGTGAACGTTAGTACGTTGGCGTAAAAGCTACATTGACAGTAACGGCGATCTTGCGTCATTAGTCGCCAAGCGACACAAAATGGGCAACAGAACGAGTCGAGTTCAGGGTGATGAAGCATTTTTTGAGCAAGCACTAACTCGCTTTTTAGATGCAAAAAGACCCAGAGTATCTACAGCATATCAATACTATAAAGACGCCATCACCATTGAGAATGAAAACATTGTTGATGGACAAATTCCTATCATTTCTTACAAAAGCTTTAACCAAAGAATAAAGTCACTACCTCCTTATCCTGTTGCAGTGGCGCGGCATGGTAAATTTAAAGCAGATCAATGGTTTGCTTATTGCTCATCGCATATTCCCCCTACGCGAATATTAGAGCGTGTCGAAATCGATCACACACCGCTTGATCTAATCCTGCTTGATGATGAGTTATCTATCCCACTAGGCAGGCCATATTTAACCTTAATCGTCGATGTTTTTAGTGGTTGTGTTTTGGGGTTTCACTTAAGTTATCGGTCGCCTTCATATGTATCAGCTGCCAAGGCAATCGTGCATGCAATAAAACCTAAATCATTTGAAGGTCTTGATATAGAGTTTCAAAATGAGTGGCCTTGCTTTGGTAAATTTGAAAACCTAGTTGTGGATAATGGAGCTGAATTTTGGTCAAAAAGTTTAGAGCATGCTTGTAAAGAAGCTGGTATAAACATTCAATTTAACCCCGTTCGTAAACCTTGGTTGAAGCCTTTTGTAGAACGTTTTTTCGGGATGATTAACGAATACTTTTTAACTGAAATACCAGGTAAAACCTTCTCGAATATTCTAGCAAAAGAAGACTATAATCCTGAAAAAGACGCCATTATGCGCTTCTCTACTTTTGTTGAAGAATTCCATCGTTGGATTGTCGACATTTATCATCAGGATTCAAATTCACGTGAAACTCGAATTCCCATAAAACAGTGGCAACGTGGTTTTGATGTCTATCCTCCATTGCAGATGAGCATTGACGATGAAGAACGTTTTAAAGTGCTTATGTTCATCACAGATGAAAGAACCTTAACCCGAAATGGTTTTAAATTTGAAGAGTTGATGTATGACTGTACTGCTTTGGCCGATTACAGAAAACATTACCCACAAACCAAAGAAACCATCAAAAAAATCATAAAAGTAGACCCTGATGATCTATCAAGTATCCATGTTTATCTTGAGGAATTAGGTGGTTATCTTAAAGTCCCCTGTACTGACAATAGTGATTATGCCAAGGGCTTGAGCCTTCATGAGCATAAAGTCATTAAGCAAATTAATCGTGAAACAATACGAGAGAGTAAGGACAACCTAGGTTTAGCTAAAGCGCGTATGGCAATTCATGCACGAGTTAAGCAGGAGCAAGAAGCATTTATTGCATCCAAAACAAAAGCTAAAATTACAGCGGTTAAGAAACAGGCTCAACTGGCTGATATTAGTAATACTGGTCAAGGTACAATTAAGCTTGAAAACAATGAACCGCTGCCAGTAATATTCAATAAACCAGAGCCGAATATCAGAGATGTTCTCGATAGCTGGGATGATAATTTAGAGGCTTTTGAATGAATACCTTAAGTCCTATTCAGATTGAGCAATTACAATTATTTAATGACTGTATTGTGCTTCATCCACAAATTAAAATTATTTTTAACGATTTTGATGAGTTACGATTAAATCGTAACTTTCAATCAGATCCCCAGTGCATGCTATTAACGGGTGATACCGGCGTAGGTAAAAACCACTTAATTAATAACTACAAAAAACGTGTCTTTGCCAGTCAGACTTACAGTCGACAATCCACTCCTGTATTAGTAAGCCGTATATCGAGCGGAAAAGGATTAGATGCAACCTTAACTAAAATGTTAATGGATCTTGAGTTGTTTGGTAGTCATCAAAGGAAAAAGCGTGGCTATACGACAGATTTGAGTAAAAAACTAGTCGACAGTTTGATTAAAGCTGAGGTTGAACTGCTTATTATCAATGAGTTTCAAGAATTGATAGAGTTTAAAACCGCTCAAGATCGACAATTAATTGCAAATGCCTTGAAGTATATAAGTGAAGAAGCCAAGGTTCCTATAGTATTAGTAGGTATGCCTTATGCCGACCTAATCGCAGAAGAGCCACAATGGTCATCACGTTTAATTCGAAGGCGAAAACTTGAATATTTTAGTCTTAAAAAAGATAAGAAGTACTATCTCCAATATTTGATGGGGTTAGCTAAGCACATGCCCTTTGAGGAAGCTCCAAAGCTTGAGGATAAGCACATTGCTATTCCCTTATTCTCAGCATCTAGAGGTGAGAATCGTCCATTAAAACATCTCCTATCCGAAGCATTAAAGCTAGCAATAATAAGTGGTGCTAAAAATCTTTGTGTTCAACACTTTGCTCAAGCTTATAAGCAACTTAATAATAGTGCTTATGAGGAAAATTCTGCTTTTATCAACCCATTTACTCAGCCAATAGATCAGATTCTAATTTCAGAAATAATTAAACCCACTCGTTATAATTCTAATGCAATGAGTCCTGAAGATATGTTTATCAAGCCAGTATTTTCTAAACCACAAACCTTGGCTCAGCTACTGAGTAAATAATTGTCAAACATCCTGACGATTTGCTCTTTATATGAACCTAGCAATGCCAAATTATAAGTGTTCTCTTCGTCAATGGCTGACTTATGTGAAGTGCTAGCATGCCCATTAGTATTGGATAATGAAAAACCTGACAGGTCCACATGTAACTCATTACCGACATTCCCCTGAGTAGCTTCACTCGATGTTAATTGCGGTAACTCTAGGTCTAAATCCTGTGAGCCAGTCTGCTCGATAACCACAGATTGCTCTGGTAAATCTTGGTCAATTCTATAAGCAAACTCTGTCAGACTTGTTTCTGCTAACGTGAATAACCAAGCTTGTTGAGCCTCATCTGAATTAACTCTTAATATGCGACCTAGCACTTGTCGGTAATGCATTTCAGTTTTTATTCGGCTTAAATGACAACATACTTGCAGCCTAGGGATATCAGTGCCTTCAGAAATCATCCCTACACTAACAATCCACTGAGCGTTACTTTGTCGAAAGCCATCAATAATACGGGAAGGATGCTTTAAGTTAGATGTCACGATACAAGCACTTTGCTTAAGGTCAAATACAAGTATTTGGAGTAATCGTTTAGCATGCTTAATTGACGCAGCGATAACTAAACCACCCGCATTCGGATTACTCTGGCGTATTTCTGCCAATTTTGTAACGCACTTATTCAACATATAATGCATTATTTGATGATGATTAATTAACGCTTGATAGCTGTATCTTAGATCTAACAAAAGCTCAGCTATAGATGCAAATGTCTCAGTCTTTTGATCCGTTTCTAGTTTGATTTTGTTGTTATCAATTAAAACAATATTCGGCTGACGACATACGTTATCCTCTATTGCGTGCTTTAATCCATAGCTAAAATCACAGTGGATTGTATTATCTGGTTCAGTGAATCGCGAAAGTACTATAGGGGCCTTATCTGAGCGCCAAGGTGTACCAGAAAGCGCCAAAGTATAAGCTGCATTATGTTGAATGTTTAACAGCACCTCCTCACCCCAAGCATTGGCATTAGTTAGTAGACTGCCCTTTAAGTGATGTACTTCATCCATAATCACAAACACTTTATGAGTACGCAAAAGCTGCCAGAATGCTTCTGTTAATGAGGGCATAAACTGATAGGTATAGACACTACCAATTGCTCCCATAAGTCCATCAAAGCGTTTGTTTAAGCGTTTAGAGAAGGTACTTCTAATGCTATCGTTGACTTCTGAAGATGGAGAAAAACACAGTACAAAGTCAATTTTACCCATAGCAATAAGTCTTGCGGCTAGTTCTGCCGCCATAATGGTTTTACCCGCACCTGGTGTGGCTAAACACATGAAATGACTTTGAGTTTGATATCGTGCTAACGCAGCATCAACGCATTGGCTTTGCCATTGCCTTAACTTCACTGTGATAAGCCTTTAAGGTCATTAAGACAAGATTCTACAGCCTTAATCTTCCCCATCAGGGTTGAACTTTGATTGCGAGCATTCATGTATCTGGGATAAAGCCTAGGTTTTGAATTTGGGATTACTTCAATGAGGCGTTTAAACTCTTCCGCCTCCCCAATGTATCCAAGTAAATCAACCTGGTATTGATTGAGTGTAGCCTTGAGTCGCGTTAATTCTTGAGAGCTGGCCGATGTCGTTACTGTCGTTTTCATGCGCGCTTTACTGGGCACTAGTTGTGACTTATCGAACAGTGCAGTTTTATAATAAACATGCTTTTTTCCCTGATATTTCTTCTCTAAAAATCCAATATTTACCAGTTTTGCGCAAGCACGACGAACCAACTGATCTATATCTTTTGGTGAAACAGAGGAATTTATCTTCATTATCGAATTTTTTATCTGAGTAACAGTGAACTGATGAAGCTCTGCGGCAATGAGAATACTAAACAAAGTTTCATTTATACGGATTAATTTTATAGTCACGATTTTTACCAATAGTTTTTAATTTCAATGTTTAACGAGCCACTCCATGACATTTTTTACTTTTAAATCAACGGTACCTTCATTGATCGATAACTTGATATGACTTAGCTCAGATAAAAACTTGACAACAACGAGCAAAAAGCTAAGGATTCCTTAGTATACCTCAAGGCAAAAAACTAAGACAATCTAAGTTATCTGGAATTAATAATAAAAATGAACTCGTGTCAGAAAAACAGATTAACCCATTGCCGCATAGGCTTAAGCAGGCTAGAAAGGCTAAGGGCATTAGCCAGAAGCAACTTGGTATCCAATTGGGTATGGAGCCCGGTACGGCAAGCGCGCGCATGAATCATTATGAAAAGGGCAAGCATACACCTGACTACACCACCTTAAAGGCCATGGCTGATGAGTTAGGTGTGCCTGTGGCTTACTTTTTTTGTGAGTCTGAAAGCACTGCGGAGTTGCTGTGTTTGCTTGAAAAGATGAGTGAGGAAGATAAGATCAAGTTACTTAATAATGTTAAAAAAAACCAAGTACCTTAATAAAGTAAGATGCTAGAAAATATACAGTTTTATTATAGATTTTTCATTGTTTTCAACTAGCCTGTTAAAAAAATGTACTATTTCTAAGGTTTTTCTTCATCTATAAATGGATCTAAGCTAGTTGAAGAGTTTTGCTCATTCAATATTTTATTTTTCCACCACTTACTAAGTTTTTCAGAAAGTTTTTTATAAATAGTAATTAAATTTATTCCCCAGAATGTGCCTAAGATGTTCAATGAAAACATTATAATTGTTGCCAATCCTAGAATAAAATTAGTTTCACCGTTAAAAACATCTAATCCTTTCAGCGAACCATAGAAGCCTAAAATTAATGAACTGCCTAGTATAGCTGTTACTATTAATGAGAGTGTCCTGCTACTTTTATCAATAAAGGACTCAAACTTAATTACAGTTTCGTCACTTTTCGATAATTTACTAATTACCGTAGATAGCTTTTCTTGCTCAAGAGTAATTGCACTAGCGACAGCTAAGTTCTTAGCTTCCTCTTTCTGCGCTTCAATACGTTTAACAATCTCCAATACACCTTCATCAGAAAAATCATCGCCGACCTCAATCGAGCAATCATTGACTTCTTTAAGTAGACTTTTGTGATATCGAACTATTTCTACCGTTTCGTCATCAATCACTCCTTCTGCGTTTAATCTTTTAAATCTAGATAAAAAATTATCCCATACAGAATCTGATTTATTCAATGTCGCGTATGCATGAGATACTAATGAATGAGTTGGTAAATCTTTATAATTATTTTGATGTTTTAACCAAAAAATAGTTGTTAACCAAGTATCTGAAATTACTATAGGAATACCAGAATCAATGTCAGATGAAAAAAACCTATTTGCGTGCTTAATTAACGAAGCATTTGGCGTTACAAACACTGAAAAATTATCATTAAGCGATTTAGTCACTACCCCCGCTCTGGAATTATTGACTCTAGAAATACAAATGACATCGTGTTCAATGCTTTGCTTGGAAGTTGAGCTTACTGCTCGCATTCGTTTTAAGTGGCTTTCTAGTTCTTTTTCATCACATTGATGCTCTGGATTTATTCTCCATCCATATTTGACGTTGATACCTAACCCCGCTAGGTTTTTTTCAAGTAAGGCCTGTTGCGTTTCTAGTTGCGGGATATCAATATTTCTGCTTAATAAAAGATGAAGCGTTGCTGGATTAAAGTTATCTGCGCTACCTCTTTTCAAATCTCTTTTCCAAGCCTCAAACAACCCTTCAGTTTCTTTTAATGTTTTATCGAAAATATAAACATTAACTTCAAGTGATTGCAGCAGCTGTAGTAACTCTTGAATTGCATTTTTTGACAAATTACCATTATAGCCAAGCAACGCAACAATTAAAGGCGTATCAAGATAAACACTTATATTACAATAAGTTTTCTTAGCTGAAACTTTCGCTTTCGTATCAGCAAAAAATAAATAATTCGCCAATACGACACCTTTAATAACTGTCTGCACCTCTTCCCAGTCCCTTGAGTTTTTTTGATAAAGGTGAGCGATGTAACTAGCAACCAAGTGAGACTCATTCTTTATATTGTTTTTTGAGTCTCTTTTAGATACAGCTTTTTTAGAAATTAACGATGCTACATTATTTTCAATAAAGGTAAGTAATATGTTCTCGGCATATTCTGCTGTAATTATTTTATCGAATGTTGAATTAGTGAACTCAATAAAATCAAAAATCACAGATGCCAATGCATCTTCGAGGTGAGCTTTGTTTTTTTCGTATTGCTCCCGAAAAGGAGTTAAATTTTCGCTTATGGGTACGTATAAATGATTCTCAATTTTAACAAGCTTATTTTTTTTGGCTCTCACTAATAGTACTTTAACAACTGCTTCTGGCGGCTTAAATCCAAACTTCTCTTTAAATTTATTTGCTAGAGAAGGTACATCAAAAGGATAGGCTTCAATCTCTAAGATAGTATTGGCTAAAAATGGAATATAGAGATCGATCTCATCTTTGAAATCATGAGCTTTTAATGATTCAAGTAATGCTAAATTGACAATTGCACTCATAAATTATCTAGTTCCTTTAAATTATTACAACAATTTAACACCTTAAACGCTCCACCATTAAGCCGTCATAGGCTCTTCAGCCATAACCACGGCATTTGCATTCACTTTTCGTATCACACCAAACAACTCGACTACTTTGCCTTCATCAAAAAAGCCGTAGGCGCTTTCGCCGTGGTAATCGGTAAATGGCGGTTCGAATATTTGGGCCATATCGAGTACGCCGTTGTGAACAAGGTAATCAATTACTTGGTCAACAAAGTTGATTTGCTCGGCATTGTAAATGCCGTCATCTAAAAAGCTGCTGAAGGCTTCTTTGGCAGCATTTAAGTCTAAGCCTACTAATTGGCGAATAAATGCGCCTAAGGGCTTCTCCTGCAATATTTGATGGCGATAAGCCTCTACGTCACTCATGCCGCTGGCATCCAGCAGCAACCCATCGAGTACGTCTAAGTCGGTTTGGGTGATCGGCTTATTACGTTTTAGCTTTTGAATGGTTAACTGATCTTGATGATCTTTAATATACAGCTCAATTTTCTTGCGATATTGGGCTAAATCCATGGTTGGGCTTTGATAAACAGCGGTAACGTCATGTACGCCTTTTACGTCATCTTCAAAGTTGGTGTACACCACTTCTTTTTTTTCTTTATCGATAGCGAACATTAAGTTACGTAAACGTCTACGTATATCTTCAAGTGTTACTAGATGGATGTCTTGCCAAAACTCGTGAGTTTGTATGTCTTGGATCAGTTGTAACTGAGCCTGAATGGCAGGAATATTAGCTTTTTCTTCTAGTAACTGAGCAAACTCCATTACTCGTAATCGAGATTGTTCCGGCACCATACCTTTTTCAAGCAATGCCAGTTGCATGGTTAAAATAATATTATCAAAGCGGTTCGATAAGTTATTGGGTTGTTCGTCTTGATTAAAGGCTTCTGCTTCAGTTGGTAGCACAGACACATGACTTTCTAGCTCAGTAAACTTGGTGTCATCGATATTATTCCAATGGTGGCGGTTTAAAAAGGGTTCAACCGCTTGGCGTTTTGGTCTAACAATAAAGTTATCGAGATTCATGCCTATAACTTGATGATGCAACATATCAAGCTGATAGGTGTTTAAGCCACGCAATAAATTACAGTCTTCTGGGTGCTTGTCTTGGTAGCTTTTATCTTGCAGGCGACTGTTAAGCAAGGTACTAAGCTTTACACGTTTTTCGAACACTTGTTGAGTCACCGGCAGAGCAATACTTACGGGCAAACCAGTTGGGTTAGCATCAAAGTATTCGAAGTTCTGGCAATAATCGAATACTTTAAAAGTGGTTTTATGATCATTCGGGCCAAATAAATCGGGGCATAAGCGTGTGCCACGGCCAATCATTTGGGTAAATTTTACCTTAGAGCGGATAACTTTAAAAAACACCAGGTTAACCACTTCAGGCACGTCAATACCGGTGTCGAGCATGTCTACTGATATCGCAATGCGGCAGGTCGGATTTTTCGGGTCAAAGTCTTTACGATCGTTTTCATCGCCGCCAAATTCATCTATTAAACTTTGGTTATATTTTTCAGAGTAAGTGATAACTCGTGCTAACTTACCCGCCCATTTGGGGTAGTTCTTGTTAAACACGGTTTCTAAAAATATCGCATGGTCATTATTAGTCGCAAATATGATGGTTTTACCAATCACATCGCCGCCTTCAACATGTATCCCGCCAAGTAAATCTTTACTCATTAGCTGGGCGAACATCTTTTCTGCGGTATCTTCGTTGAACAAGAATTTATTTAACTCTGACGATAAAACCTCTTCACGATCCTCAAGCTCTGTTTTGCTTTCCCACTCTAATTGCTCATCTTTCGACAACTCTTTGTATTTAATACCATCTCGTAAAAACTTAGTTTTAACGGTTATTTTAGTCGGCGGGACTAAGTATTTTTCGGCATAGGCGCTGACATCTTCATAGGCGTAGGTCGGCATGCCTTTTTGTAAGTCAAAAATGCTATAGGTATCTTTTTCAACTTCATCTTTTGGGGTGGCGGTTAAGCCCACTAACAAGCCGTCAAAATACTCAAAAATTTGCCGATACTTTGAATACACAGAGCGATGGGCCTCATCGACAATGATTAAATCAAAATGCCCGACACCAAATGGGCGCTCATCTGCACCACGGTCGAGTAGGTTTTTCATTGTGGGGTAAGTGGCAAAATACAAACGGCTTTCAATGCTGTCTTTGCTTTGGCCAGAACTTAACATAGCGCAACTCACGCGGGGTAATAGCCTAACGAAGTTCTTTTTCGCTTGAGTTAATAAAGCGTTGCGGTCGGCTAAAAATAAGATGTTTTTAATCCAATCATTTTTAACTAGCAAATCAACCAGGCTTATTACGGTACGGGTTTTACCTGTACCGGTTGCCATGACGAGCAGAGCTTTGCGTTGATGTTCTAATTCAAAGTCCTGCAAAATATGAGTAATTGCCGCTTTTTGATAGTGACGGTTAGTGATGTCGTTATTGATATCAAGGTTTTCAGTTTCAACAAGCGGGGTGTCATTGCCCGTCATAAAAAAAGCTTTACGATCGCGGCGGCGTTTTATCATTAGCGCCAGTTCAGCCTTAGTATAAAAACCTTGTACCTTACGTGGCGGATAAAAATAGTCATCCCACAAACGAGTTTCATAGCCATTGCTGTAAAATATCACTGGGCGCACGCCACACTGTTTTTGTAAGCAATCGGCATACAGTTTGGCTTGTTGCTGGCCGTCTTCTGGGCGGCGACTAGTACGTTTGGCCTCTACCACCGCCAGGGCGGTGCCGTCATCACCCCACAGCACATAATCCACAAACCCATTACCATTGGGGTTAGCGGTCGATAGAGGCATGCTGTTAACCGGATATTCGCGGTCGCGCGCTTGGTTTAAAGGCCAACCCGCTTCATTTAGCAGGGCATCAATTAAGTAATGTCGGGTTTCGGCTTCGTTATAGTCGTGAGTATCAAGTTGCGTTTCTGCGTTTTGTTTGGCTTTGGCGATTTGCTCAAGCAAGGCTTGGTTCTCGGCCTTTAACGCGGCGTTTTTACTCAGCTGTTGCTGATAATCATCACGCTTAACACTGTCACTTTCTGCCAGTTTTTTTTCGAGCTCTTGCACCCGCTTAATGCTGCTCATCGCCTTAGTTATAAGGCCTGCATCAATGGCAAGCTTGTGGGGGATTAATGCTTCATCAAACGGGGCAACGGTAAATTGCTGTCTGTCTAGCCCTGGAGTATAGGTGCGCACAAACCAATACAGCACATGGTGCAGCTCTTTTACCGATTGTAAGGCATCACGTTGTGGCAGTGCGTTTTTGCCATGAACCGCCTCGTTACCGATTTTGATAATCAGTTTAAGCTTAGGGAACAAGTTACTGCTGAGGTTTTGCTTAAAGCCTTGCTCATGAATAAGCGACATTAAAGTCGCATCATGGCGTGGACGTTTTAGCCAGCTATCGATGTCAAATACAGTTTCAACCATTAACTCCAAGGCATTACGGGCATAAAAGCCGGCAATACGTGGGTCGCTTTTAATATTGGCTTCAGCGCTTTTAGCCCGCAGCTGTATTTCAGCGCAGCGCATAGAATACAGATCATTGGCTGCTCCATTTGCAATCGCCACATCCATAAAGTCAAAATTACTCATGCCAAGAGAGTTAGCGCCAAAAGCGCTAGCGTCATGTGTGGCTGTGGATTCTGGAGGTTGAACCGTATCTGACATGTAAGTTCCTTTTACATCTTATTAAGTGTTAGCGTTATCGAGGTTAAGCTCGCCATTGAAAGCTTTTTGCATTAGGGCGCTAAATAATAAATCCAACTCTTTTGAATGCTGCTTATGGGCTAAATGCTCATTTTTTAATACATTTAATGCCAATGTATATTTAGTCTGCAAAGCCTCTGAAGGAATTGGAACTTGAATCGAGTGTAGTATTTTTTTGTTTAAATTAGGCATCGTAGCACCTAAAGATTGTTCTTCTAACCACGATTTCATCGAGCTGCAGGACATAACAGAATTTAAATATACTGGCTGAATGAGTTTAGATTTTGGACGAATATATAAGCTACCCGTACCACAGAACCAACCTTTTGATGAGTCATCAACTAAAGCTGTTCGTCC
>Ga0114916_1001640_pt1 | contig 12458 bp, 16 predicted proteins | sample MalvirAntarct_66_FD_83501 | JGI IMG/M metagenome (GOLD analysis project Ga0114916, IMG submission 83501) | Marine viral communities from the Global Malaspina Expedition - Malaspina viral metaG Antarct_66 | ecosystem: Environmental > Aquatic > Marine > Oceanic | place: West Anvers Island... | reverse complement strand
TGTAAGGACAGATAAACACACAGAAGATAAGGACTACAAACCTGATTTTAGAGAAGATTTTAGAGGCAAAAGACAATTAGAATTTAAAATTAAAGATGAAGATGTAAAAATAATTCAAGAAAGCCAACTAAAAGGATATACTCCAGAATCAAAAAAGAATATGACAAAAATCTTAAACTATCAATCAATATCGGCTATTGAATTAAGTGGGCAAATTAAAGATAAAACCTTAACTATTGCAGAATTAATGGATGGTGATTATTCTATGAATTTAGATACTGAAAATGATTATAAAGATTTGTTAAAGAAATTTAACAAACTTGAAGCAAAAATTAAAAAAGACCAAATTGCTATTACTGAACATGAAAAAAGATTAAACGCAATAAAGCAACCAAAAGGGGATGAAGAAGAATGACATGGGATTACTACGAAGAAGGAAAAGAATTTATTATTAAGGCTGAAAAGAAGCAAGTGCCAAAGAAGTTACTTGATGGACTAGATTCTAAGCAAAAGAAAAGACTTAAGAAGGTTTTACAATCAGCACAACCTACGGAGTTTTTCGGAAAGGACTTTACTCAAATGGGTGAATTAATTGATGTTCTTAAAGACTTAGACTTAGTTAAGGCCGATACTAAACTCAAGAAAAAAATGGCATCTATGGATGACAGGAACCTTGACATAGTGGCGACCGCTACTGAACTTCGTAAGGACTACGAATTGCTGTATCGTCAATTGCGTGATTTAGTTTATCCTAAAAAGAAAGGTGGAAAAGATGAGTGAACAAAATATAGAGTTATTAGCCATTCTTAAGGCTTTGACTGAAAAGATTGAAAACTTAGAAAAAACAGTTTATCATCAAGATAACCTTTTAATGAAGTCCGGCTTAGTCGTGGCTCAAAGTCCTAGTCCAAAAATGAATAACACTAATGTTGCTTCTTCACCTATTGGTGATGTAGGAAGCATGGAATGGTCAGATATTCATAAAATGGTCGAAAAGGTAGGTGGACAATAATGAATTGGAAAGAGATATTGAAAATATATAAGCCTTTAGCACATAATGAACAAGCAAAGAAAGTAATGAGGGCAGACCTTCCTTACGGACAACGCCCACTTAATCCCGAAACTGGAGGCCAACAATATCGTTCTCAAGAACAAAGGAAAGGTAATTATATGGAATCACAGGGTAAAGAGTTAGGCGTAGGTTCAAAAACAAACCCCGATGGAACGGCCTTAACCCCACAACAAAAACTCCAAAGAATTAAAGATAAAACCTATTTTGAATAAAGGAAGTGAAATGAATGCCGGAAAAAGTCACAAGAGAAGAGAAGATTGTTGAATTAGCAATAATGAAAGCAAGAGAAACATTAGAAGCACTACGAGATGGAGAAGACACAAAACTTGATATTGTGAAACTTAAGCGACCAAAGGCTGAAAAGGCTGATAAAATTAAAAACCAAACTCAAAAGAAACAAGGCTATGGTCTTGCAGGTGATGAATTTAATGGTGAAGTAAAGAAAATGTCTGAGAGAGAGAAAGACCGCATGTGGTGGAAAAAACAACAAGATGTAGTTCACAAAAATGATGCTGTTATTAGAGAACTTGAAAGAAAAAACAAAGACAAAATGACACCCGAAATGGAAGCAACTATTAAAGAAATGAAAGCGAAAACAGAAGCGATGTATAAAGCATTAACATTACTAAAAAGTAAAAAATATAAAATGCCAAATAATGACGAAGAAAAGAAAGCAGAAGACCCTAGAGATGTTTCTTTTTCCCCAGAAGAACAAGAAAGTGCCGATGTTCGCTTTAAAGAAATTGGAGATGCAATTGACCATTACAGCAAAATGACAGGTTCTAATCCATCAATTAATGATTTAGGTAAAATAGAATCAGCACAGAAAAAACTTTTAGAAGAGTTAAATAAAATGACGACACACTATGGGCGTAGTTAATGGGTGAAATAAATGGCTTATCTTATTGAAAAAGATAAGTCCACATCGGATGACATTATTCGCTTATTTGAAAAAGTAAGAGTGGCTTATTTATCGGCTCGCACTGACCCCAAAGAATACGGGGCAAAGTGGCGTAGTGCTGTAAATATGGTAGTTGATGTTTATGAACAAACCAATGAATTTTCTAATGAGTTAAAAAACTTTATTGATAATGTTGATTTAGAATCAAATGAGGCTAAAGACCCCGAATCTAAAGATGCTGAAAAAATATACGAAGGAGTGAAGAAACTTAGGTATTCTTCCGAATCAATTGATGACCCCTTCGCTAAAAAATTCAAAGGTAATGTTCTTGAAGCATTACTTTCTTCAACAGGCAATATGGTAAAATTTGTCCATTATGCCATTAGGGAAGACAATAAAGCACTATCTCCCGACATCTACTCCGTTAAAGACATCGAACCCGATGAAATTACAGGGGGTCTTCAAGGACTTGACCTAGAAGTAGACGACATAGACCTCTACATTATTGAACATTACGGGGATGGAAAAGACTCAAACAAAGTAGAAACCAAAGTAAAGGCTGCTTTGAGTATATTAGAATTAATATACCTATCTAAGAATGATGAAGACGATTGGGAAGACTTAGAAGATATTGAAGGTATGCCCATTCAAAAGGCTGAAGAGAAGAAATCTACTGAAGAAAAGTCTCAATCTGATTTTATTGTCCCAAACAAGCCAATGTATAGAATCTTTGAAATAGATGATATGGAAGAACTTAAAGGCTTTACTGGTGAGTATTATGTTCAAGAGAAGTATGATGGCTTGCGTATTCAAATGCACAAAATAGATAAAAACATTAAGGTGTATTCCTTTGATGGTAAAGACATTACTTCTAAGTGCAAGGTTCAAGTTGAAGAATTAGAAAAGAAACACTTTGGAGATTGTATCTTAGATGGTTCTTTAATTCTGTTTAAGGGTGAAGAAGCACTCAATAGAGCAGAAACAATTTCTCATGTGTTCAGTGATAAAAATCCAGATGGTAAATTAAAAATGCATATGTTTGATTTACTTAGACATAATGAAAAAGCATTACTAGAAGAACCTTTAGAAGAAAGAATGCAATTAATGTTTAATAATTACTCAGTCCATTCTAGTGAGTATTTACAATTCCCTTCAAAGAAAGACACTAGACTTGCAGATACATTAAAAGATGTTGAAGAATACTCTAAGTTAATTATGGAGATGCCAACAGCAGAAGGAGTAGTAATTAAAGACTCTACTTCTACTTATTATGTTGGAACTAAAAAGAATCCAAAGTGGATTAAATTTAAGAAATTTGTTGATTTAGATTTGATTGTTCTCGATAAAAAGTCATCAAAAGGCAATTACTCTTATACTCTTGGTGCAGGGCCAACAGAAGGTGAAGGAAAGCATTATCAAGAAATAGAGGGTAAAACTTACATGGTTGTTGGAAAGGCTCTTAACACTAAGATTTCTGCCGACTTAGGAAGCATCGTGAGAGTCAAAATAGACCAAGTAAAGAAAGAGGGAGAGCGATATATTGTTCACTCCGCTAAGGTCATAGAGGTTCCCGAAGCCATACATCCCGACAAGTTAATCACTCTTGAGATGCTATCCAACGATGAAAAGAAGTCATTGAATTATAATGTAGAAGCATTAAAGAAAGGAATTAAAATTACAGACCATATTCACGGAGAAGCCTCTATTATTATGAAAGGAGACATGGATGGATTTACTATCTATGGATTTGAAGAAGATAATTTAATGGCTAAAAATGCTTTGGCTGATTTAGACATGTGGAAACAACAAGCAGAAGAGATTATGAAAACAAAACAATCTAGGCTAACTGTTGCAGGTTTTCAGTTTATGAAAACTAAAGGCCCACAAACTATCAAAGCACTACATAATTATTTAGTTAAGAATCATAAAGACATTTATGAAGATATTCTTGAAAGTAAATTAGATAAACTTAAGGATTGGATGAAGCAAAGAGATGGTATTTCATATGATGAAAAGACTAATAAACTTTATTCGGAAGATGATAAGATAATGCAAGAAGAGAATATCCTAAAAGCATATAAAACTCCAAAGGAATATCAAGAAGGAAAGTTTAGATTATACATAAGAGATGATGAAAATCTTAATTTAGTTATTAAACTAAAAGACGAAAATTTAAATTGGTTAATCCAATTAGAGAAAGATGATGATATATTCGAGTTGTTTGGTAAAGCAGGTAAGTTCCCTGCTATGGTTGCCAATAACATTTCTAAGAAAAAATTACTAGATGAAGGAGATATTAAATTAGGTGTTCAAAAGCATGGCTATCACGAATATTTCCTTGAAGGAAACAAATTTGATACTAAATTTAACATTAGACGATTAAAAGCAGAAGGCAAAGAAATGTGGTTAGCATGGTCTGGATATAAACAAAGCCCTGCTGATGATGAAAGTGATGCAGGAATGTGGAATATATACGAGGATAGGTATAAAGAATTACCCCTCCCTTCTAAATAGAGCCGTGTCTATTATATAGTCAAAGTGAATAGGAAGGTTTGAGCAACATGAGTATAAGTATCATGGCGGCAAGGAATGATGAGTTTAGCATTCTTAAAAGCGGTGACGACTTAATGATTGGCGGATATGCGAGCATTGAAATAGTAGATAAGCAAAATGACTTAATTACATTAAAAGCACTCAAAGATTCAGTTAAAAAGTTCATGGAAGAATCAAAATATAGAAATGTAATGTCCAACCATTCTAATGTTCAAGTTGGAGAAGTAGTAGATTCATATAGAGATAAAACTGGAAAATTATGGAAATCCGAAGTAGATGATGTGGGATTCTTTGTAGTAATTAAACTAAGAGATGACATTGAAAAAGCAAAGGAAGTAGGAAGAAACATTCGCAAAGGTTCATTAAGGTCATTTAGCATTGGTGGACAGGCATTACAAAAAGTAAAGAAAAGTCATAACGATTTAGGTGATTATAACGAAATTAGTAAACTTGAATTACATGAAGTAACAATATGTGAAAAAGGAATCAATCCAGAAGCAAAATTCGATATTTTAAAGCAAGACAAAGGAAGTGAAAAAATGAGTGAAAAACTAGAAAAAGCCCTAAGCGAATTAGATACCTTACTTGAAGAAGTTAATACTCTTCGCAAGGAATCCGAGGATGAAGCAGAACAAATGAACCCAAACATGCCTGAAGAAAAAGGTAATTATGAAATGGCTGATGAAGAAGAAGACATGGAAATGGCTGATGAAGAAATGGCTGATGAAGAAGAAATGGGCGAATATCAAGATGGAGAAGCAAAAGCATACTTAAGAACTCTTGATGGCGCAGGAAACCAAATTGGAGAACCTGCTGACCGAATCGTTATTAACAACGGTAAGCCAACTTCAACTGATATGCCTGTTGTTAAGGCATTCTCAAACAATGAATTTGATTCACTTGATTTGTCTAATCAAAACATCGAGAAGGCTTATGAAGCATTCCGAGAAGAACAACTCGAAGCACTTGCTTACGATAACCTCCGAAAGTCCTTTGACTCTCGATTCAAGTCCGAAAGAAACTCCCGTGAGAACATTCTTGCAAAGTCTCAATATGACGCACAGGCTGAAATTGCTTCTATGAAGGAAGAATTTACTCTATTGCGAAAGTCTTTGACCGCAGAGAAGGATTCAATTATTAAGGCACAAACAGAAGCAACAGTAACACTCCCATCATTAGATGACCTTGCAGAAATGGAATGGTCGGATATTCATAAGATGGTAAACAACATTTGAGGTGATTTGAATGACAGGATATATTAATACAATAGCAGACTTAGAAGCACAGACATACGGAATTAACAACTTACCAGCCGGTAATGCTTTATTGAAGCAAGCCGGTGCAGTAGGCGGTATTCATACCGGACACGGAGCCGCACATACCTTTTCAGGTTCAGCAGTTTCCGATGTTTCAGCACTTTACAATGTAGTATATGGACAAAAGGTTTGGTCTATGCTAAACCGAGAAGTTAATGCACTATCAATGATTGCAAAGCGACCTTATACATCAAGTGGATGGAGAGTCCTAAAGAGCCGACCTGCGGGCGGTTCCGGTAATCTCTTTACTGTTGATGCGGCAGGAACAGCGAACCTTGCTGAATTAGGTTCCGATTCCCCAAGAGCAGATTTAATTGGTGGTGTTCCTGAGAATGCCGGTCTTTCAACTGCACAAGATGGATTAGGCCCAATTGCTCCAACTTACGCACAACTCTTTATGAGTCCTAAGACCGTTGCACATCAATTCGATTTCAGTGAATTGGCTATGGAAATGGCACAGATTGATGATGGAATTGGCGATATTAGAGCGCAAATGCGTGAAGATATGGGCAAGCATCACGCTGAAGTTCAAAACAAGATGCTTGTTATGCCTTTGCAACATTATGGTGAAAGTGCTGCTATGCCTAACATGTCAAGTAATTATACTTCTTTGTTGAAGGTTATTACATCAAGAGCAGAATTACTCCTAATTGATGGTGGAGTTCTTGCTACTGATACTGCTACCGCTACAAATGCACTTGGTAAAATCTATGGAGAAGAACGCTTCGGTGCCGCTTCTTTCCTTGATGCAGAAGTTGATTTCGGAACCGATTATACTGCCGGAAATGTTCGTTCTTTAACACTTACACTTCTTAACAATATGATTCGTAACTTGCGACTTGCTGGTGGTTCACCAAAGGTTATTCTAACTGGATATGATACCATTCAAGCACTTGCTGACCTATTACAAAGCCAAGAGCGATTCATGGACAGAAAGGAAATTGTTCCTACTGTTAATGGTGTTCGTGGAACAAAAGGACAAGAAGTTGGATTCCGTGTGGCAACATACTACGACATTCCTTTGATTCCGGTTAAGGACATGACCTCAACTGGTGCGGCTTCTGCAAAACTAAGTGATATGCTTTTCCTTGATACTGACCATTTGTGGCTTGCTGTTATGAAACCGACTCAATACTTTGAAGACGGTATTTCTAACGGTAATCCATTTGGTGTTGGAACACTGGGCAATCGTGCTCTTTACCGGACTATTGGTGAAGTTGGTTGTTCTTTCTTTAAGGGACAAGGTAAAATAACAAACATACAATGAGGTGATTTAGAATGGCATTTGCAACAATAATAACATTAGACATGAATTTAGAAGGAAACCGTAGATTAGTCTGCGGTCAAACAACGACAGACGGAACAGATGGTGACATTGTTACGGGTTTATCCCGATTAGATAGTATTATCATTTGTCATAAAGGTGATGCAGTAGAAGCGGCGGCGGCGACAATTAAAAGTGCTATGCCACTAGCAACCGGAACTGCTAACTTAATTTGCACTAGCGGCGATGTAGTGTATTTCCAAGCAATCGGACAATGAGGTGATTTAGTATGGGACAAGTTCATACAGTCACACTATTAGCCGACCATAAAGGAAATATCCGACCGAAGGCAATTGGCGACGAATATGTAGTAGATGCATTAGTAGATGTTACTTCACATTTAGCGGCAGGAGCAGTAATTACAGCAGCAGAATTGGGATTAAAAACAATTCACTGTGCAACAATCTGTGGTAGTGAGGGTGCAAACGCTCATGTTCCATCTTTGCTAACAACTGCAACAGGGCTGTATTCTTCATCAACAACAATAGCACTAATGTTTACGGCATTAGACGGAACAAACGCTACCGTTGCTAATAATGGCGACCCTGCTTGTGCTGTTAGATTGCGAGTTTGGGGCAACCTTTGAGGCGATAACATGGTAACAGTCAGATTAAGTGATAACTCATTTACTCATAGACTTTACATCAAACCAAAAGAAGAAATTACAAGAACTGATGGAGTAGCCGTTTCGGTAAAATGGGCGGCTACTCGTCTTTCTGACAGTAATCTTTTCTTTGTTTTTGATGAAGAGGATAGAGAGGAATTGTTGGGTTTGAACGAAAGATTCGTAGGTATTTTATCTAAGGAAATGGGAGTAGAAAGTCTTTTAATTAAAGATTTAGTTGAAAAACTACTACCAAGTCCAAAAAAGACAATTCTTCCAAAGATGCCTCTTAAGAAAACAAAGGCTGTAAGTAAGCCTAAGTCTTCCTTAAAGAAGTAATTGAACCGACACATTAAATAGGAGGGGCTTGCATCCTCCAATTAGCGAAGTGATATTATGGTAGCAGGTTGTAGAAGTAGCGGCGTTTTAGTAGGAAATACATTAGTTGTATCGGGTCAAGTAAAATTGATTAGCATTCATGCAACGGAAGTTGCAGGTTCGGCGGCAGTAATTAAAGTATTTGATAATACAGCAGCAAGCGGTAAAGAACTTGCTAGACTTACTTTAGCGGCTAATCAAACAATTGAATTTGACATGCATGGTGTTTTAGCCATGACTGGACTATATTTTCAAGAAGTTTCCGGTGCAGTAGCAGTATCAATTGAATTTGCTTGAGGTGATTTAATTGGCGGCATTAAATAACGATACTCGATTAGTTATGACAATTTTATTTGTCGGAACAGTTAGCGGTGCTAATGTTTATTTTTACTCGGCTTATGGGCTTAACTTCCCTTATGGCCCTTTAGCCCATTCCGTCTTATTCGGTTTAATTACCGTTGGTGGAATCATGGTTATGAAAGCATTGTTTGATTTATCTTTGAACGACCGTATAGAAATACGATTGCTCGATAGACAGATTGAATCTCACTTTCAAAGGGTTGCTAGAGAAGAACAAATTAAAACCAAACTTCGTGAAAGCATGAAACAATTCGGTATTAAAAAGAAGGAAGGTTGGAATCAAGTCTATCAAGAACAGCCTTCTTATGAAGAAAGTCAAATACCAAACGAATTTTTAGCCACCATTCAATGAGGTGGGCTAAATGGTTTTAGGCGACATAATGGGGTTCTCGGACTCGGATTACGCTTATAATCAAAGCAGGGCGCATTCTGCTGATATGTTCTTTATTAAGATGAGAGCATGGTTTTGGGGTTCTTTCTTTTGTTTATCAGGTTTTCTTTTAGGTAATATCATGGGTGTCTTTGATGTTAATATCATGGGCTATCTTGTTGATAAACTTTGGAACAGTTGGGGGCATTAATTATGTCAGTAATGGCGGGATTTGCTATATTGATTACAGAAGCAGTAGTCTCTTTTTACAAAAAAATACATGCTATTAACTTTGGTGTTTATGGTGCAACAATGGTTGGAAAAACTACTTTAAGTCATCAGTTAAGAACAAGGGGAGAAGTCCAACAAATAAACAAAAGAACAGTTGGCACTGAAAGAGCAAGTAGAAAAGTAATTAAATTTGATGGTGACTCACATACTTTGCGAAGTGCTGATATTGGCGGAGAAGCAATCTATTGGAAAGAATGGGTTAAAGATATGCAAAGTCGTAAAGTAAAATATGTTATTTTTATGATAGACCATAGGCATTTAGATTCACCTTCTAATTTAGACCATCAATTAACATGGAAATTCTTAGTAGATACTATTACATCAAATACTTGGTCTAACGGTAAGAAGAAGAAAGAAGCAGATTATCCAATAGCAGTTAGTATTTGGGCAAATAAATATGATATATGGGGTGAAAAATACCCATTAGCAGAAGGACAAGGAATAGATAAGCATTTAATATTTGAACCATTTAAATACGGAATGAGACAATTAAATGATAAAGGAATACCAACATTCAAATATATTGTTTCGGCAAAGTCCGACCCAGAAATGGTTTACAAAGGAATTACAACTTTAATAAAGGATTACTGAGGAATAATTATGTATCAACAACCAAGTTTAATAAATAGCCCGACCGCAAATAATTTATTTTTGCCTAAAATACAACAATTTAGAGCCTCCGGCCCTATTGAAGAATATGTTTTTGATTCGCTTAAACCTAAAAAGAAATTAAAAGAAATTAAAAAAATACTATTACCTGAAAAAAAGAAATTTATTTTTAAGTATGGGTATAAATTTAATTTAAAAGATAGATGTGTTGTTTGTGGAATGCATCATATTTGGGAATCAGGTGAGTATTTAAGACCACCAATCCCTTTAGACAATGTAACTAGAGGAAGACCACTAAGAGGAACTTATTGTCCAAAACATGCAGGTGTTCATAAACAAATGGAAATGCTACAACAACAAATTTTAGCAGATGAACACGGATTAGATTTTAAAGCCTTCATTCCTAAGCCAAGAATCCCTCAAATGCTAAAGAGTGGGCCTTTGACTAATTTAACGAGAGAAGATGTATTATCCTTGTCGTCAGCCGGATGGGTTATAAGTCCACCCGTAGTCAAGGATAATGAGAGCGAGATGGCTGAAGCAATTCGGTTAATTACAGAAATAGAAATCAATACTAAAAGACTACATTCAATGATGAGTAATTCAAAGGAGGAATAATTATGGGAGTATTTGGAACAAGCAACGGTGCAGTAATGGGTGCGGTAAATGCACAAAACGACCAACAGTTCAAAAATGTAAATAATTTACTTTCTTTACAAGACAACCATGTAGAAGAGTTTTTTCAGTATCACGGTGAACAGTTTCTTTCTACATTAGAAAAACTAATGGAAGATGTTACAGAAAGAGTAGTTTCTCAAATGCTTGCTAAGTTATCATTTACATTAACTGGTTCAAATATGACAATTAACCCAGATGCTATGCGTGAGTTTGAAAAAGTGACTCAAGAGAACATTGATTTAGATATTCAAAAAATCCTACATTCAGCAATTAACACAGAAGTAGTAAACCAAAGGAAACTTGCGAAGTCCCAATACCTTGAGTCTCAAGGGTTCGGGAGTGGAGCCGCAATGGGTGGAATGAACCCCGTTGCGCCCTCGGCAGGTATGGCAATTGCCGGTTTAACAGGACAAACAGGACAATATCAACAAGGCCAACAAGCCATGAATAACGGTTCGGGCTATCCTATTCCCCCAAATGGAACAGACGGATATGGAAGACCTTACTGGATTGACCAACAAAACGGACAAATGAGTTATGAACCTCCTTCAAGTGGATTACATTTAGGTTCAGCCATTCAAAAAGGTGCTGCTTGGGCTAAATGGTTAATGTGAGTTGATTAACTTTGGAAGAACAAATTATTCAATATAGTAATACTGAAAAGTTTGTTTGGAATGAAAATTCTGCAAGAAAAGAATTGCTTGAATATATGTTAATGGACTATTCTTCTAGTGAACCAGAAGGGGTTGAACTAATTCCTTCTAGGTTAAAACCTGAAAAAATGGAAAGTGAAAACATTAACATAAAGGGTAAAAAGTTTGAAAGAATTAAATATGGTAATATTTTAAAAACAGGTTTTAAAAAAGTATTAGATACTAAATTAGATGAAATACATGACTTAGTTAATTTAAAAGAAAAAACTATTTCATTATTAGAAAAAGTTGATGGAAATTTAACTTTAAAAGATTTAACAAATAAGAAAACAGCCGCTATCGCTTTAGGCGATACTAATAATATAGTTAGTGTGTCGGAAGAAGCCGAAGAAGGCTTTGAAGGTGAAAAAGCAGTTATAAGTTATAATGCTATTTTAGAAAAAATAAATGTAAAAACAATTACAAAGTCTAAAAAAGAAGGTGAAAAACTGGAAGGCGACGATGCTGAAAAGAAAGGGATTGAAAAAGAATCCACCGTTGAAACTATTAAATCATGGTCTTTTGATGAAGATGATTTAACAATCAATGGTATGACAATAGAAGAGGCAAAAATAAGAACTCTTAAAAAGATTGGATATAGTCAAGTTAATATTAGAAGTCCATTTACAACTAAAGTGGCGCTTAGAAGAAAAATATTCACTGGTAGTGAAGGCGAGGGTAAAGGGTCATTTGGACAAAAACAATCGGGTAAACTAGCCGAAAGTGACAAAAATCCTTTAGCAGCAACAAGTAGTCAAACAGACATGTCAAGAAAAATGGGCCGTCAGTGGTTGGACTTACCTTCATGGGAATACAAAGATGCCAAAATGAAAGAAGAAGACAAGCCTACTAATTCTTCGATGATGAAAAAAGTAAAATCACAAATAAAACTAGCAAACAACTTATTAATTATTTTACAGGAATTATATGAATTTGAAAGTGCAAAATTCAAATCTGGTAACAAATTTCAAAAAAAGACTGGAAATTTAGATTTACTAGTTAGGTCAAGTAAAACATTAAAAGGCTTTAAGCAATTGCAAAAAGATATGGATAGTCCTGAAGATAAATCTAAATCTGAACCAATAGACTTAGAAAAAGATGCAAAACAACTTTATGAATATGCTGATAAATTAAAGCCACTTTTAGAAATAGATAAAAAAATAGACAAATGGTATGGTGAAGATATAGATTTTGACTCTAAAGAAAACAAAGAACTTAATGAAATTATTAAATTATTAAAAAACGAAGATGTAGAAATACCTAAAGAAATTGAAATGGGTATAAAAATGAAAAGTAATAAAATGTTAGAT
>Ga0114916_1001638_pt1 | contig 12465 bp, 11 predicted proteins | sample MalvirAntarct_66_FD_83501 | JGI IMG/M metagenome (GOLD analysis project Ga0114916, IMG submission 83501) | Marine viral communities from the Global Malaspina Expedition - Malaspina viral metaG Antarct_66 | ecosystem: Environmental > Aquatic > Marine > Oceanic | place: West Anvers Island... | reverse complement strand
TTAAAAAGTATACATTATATAAACTTTCAGGATTCACGTAATATTTTTATTTACTTTGCCACTTCAAAAATATCCAAACAATGACAATAGCTCAATTCATCAAACAACAATCTAGTATTAGTGAAAAACAGATTAATGCTGTATTATCACTTATTCAAGAAGGTGCAACAACTCCTTTCATTGCCAGATATAGAAAAGAAGCTACAGGTGGACTAGACGAAGTAGAGATAGGAACAATTCGTGAGACGGCACAGCAATTTGAGCAAATCACAAAGCGACAAGAGACAATTCTAAAGGCAATAGAAGAGCAGGAGCAATTGACGACTGAACTTAAAAACCAAATAGAATCAACATTTGACTTAAATGTACTTGAGGATTTGTACTTGCCTTTCAAAAAGAAACGTCAAACTCGAGCTGAAAAGGCCAGAAAAAATGGTCTCGAAGGGCTTGCTAAAATCATAATGTCTCAAAATAATCAAGACATTGTGGCAAGCGCAGAACGATTTGTTAAAGGTGAAGTAAAATCAAGCGATGATGCGTTGCAAGGTGCGCGTGACATTATTGCGGAATGGGTAAATGAAAACACTGTTTTAAGAGCGAAAATCAGATCAATGTATCAAAATAGTGCTACGTTGCAATCAAAAGTTGTTGGAACAAAAAAAGAAGAAGCTTCTAAATACAATGATTATTTCGACTTTAAGCAAGCGCTGAATAAATGTCCTTCTTATCGTTTTTTAGCAATGCACCGTGCTTCAGATGAGGGGTTATTGCGTATCAAAGTATTAGTTGACGAAGAACGTGTTTTTCAATTGTGTGAACGTTTTTTTGTTAAATCGAACAATGAAGCTTCGGAGCAGGTAAGGATCGCTTATGAAGATGCTTATAAAAGGCTGATTCATCCTTCTATGGAAAATGAAGCGCTTTCAGAAAAGAAGAAAGAGGCTGATGTTTCTGCAATAAAAGTTTTTGCTGATAACTTGAGACAATTGCTTCTTGCAGCTCCTTTAGGTAAAAAGCGTATTCTTGCTATTGATCCTGGTTTTAGAACGGGTTGTAAGGTGGTCTGCTTAGATGAATCGGGAGATATACTGACCAACGAAACAATCTTTCCACATCCGCCGCAAAAAGAATCGAGTCGTGCGATGAGTAAAATTGGACAATTAGTCCAGGCGTACAATGTTGAAGCGATCGCAATTGGAAATGGTACTGCGAGTCGTGAAACAGAGCATTTAGTAAAACGCGTTCACTTTGATCGAGATGTTGAAGTGTTTGTTGTTTCTGAAGATGGTGCATCCGTATACAGTGCAAGTAAAATAGCACGCGAAGAATTTCCTCAGTACGATGTTACGGTAAGAGGAGCAATTTCGATAGGTCGAAGATTAATGGATCCTCTGGCAGAACTTGTAAAGATTGATCCTAAATCCATTGGAGTAGGGCAGTACCAACACGAAGTGAATCAACAACTGCTAAAAGATAGTCTAGATGAAGTTGTAATTTCTTGTGTGAATCAAGTTGGCGTAAATGTAAATACTGCTTCTCCTTATTTGTTAGCGTATGTTTCAGGATTAGGTACTTCACTCGCTCAAAGTATTATTGATTATCGTAAAGAAAACGGTTCATTTAAGGATCGTGCTACATTAAAAAAAGTACCTCGTCTAGGAGAAAAGGCATTTGAACAGTGTGCTGGATTTTTGCGCATTCCGGACGGAAAGAACATTCTAGATAATTCAGCCGTTCATCCAGAATCCTATCCAACAGTGAAAAAGATGGCAAAGCAACTAGAAATCAAAGTGGAAGATTTGGTTGGGAATCAAGAAGTACTTACTAATCTGAAGCGACAAGATTTTCCTTATATCGATAATTTCTTATTTGATGATCTTATAAAAGAGCTAAAAAAACCAGGAAGAGATCCACGTAAAAGTATTAAAGTTCTAGAATTTGATAGTACGGTAAAAACTATAGACGATCTCTCAGTAGGAAAAACATTGAATGGAATTGTTACCAACGTAACTGATTTCGGTGCTTTTGTAAATATCGGTATTAAGCAAAATGGCTTGATTCATAAATCGAATTTGGCAGATACTTATGTAGAGCATCCTTCGGATTATATTAAACTGCACGAGCATGTTACTGTTGAGGTGATTCAGATTGATGCTGAGAGAAATCGGATTGGGTTAAAGAGGGTTTAGGGATATTTTGATAGTAAGTGTTGTACGCGTGTCCTCCCCCTATATCCCCCTCCAAAGGGGGAAATGTGATCACGTCAATAATTTGATTCGAATTTACTTTTCCATTGTTATAGAAAGTGTAAATTTTAAAAAGAGAATTCAATCATAAGGGAAAGAGTTTCTCCCTTCGTTTCCCCCTTTGGAGGGGGCTAGGGGGAGGACTCTCGAAGTCCCAAGCCAAATAACCTATCACTCATCTAAAACATCCCAACATAAATCTCAAATCACCTTTTATTTATCCCAAACGACCTTTTATATATTTAAATCAACCCAACACTCATATCAAATGAGACAATACCTATCTCAACTATCCTTTTATACACTCTCAAATTCATGATATTAATAGAGTAAGTCTTTTTTAAAATGTAGAGCACCTTTTAGACATCTGCGTACACCTTAGAGTTATTTCAGTTGACCTTAAAGATATCTGAGGTGTCCTGACACTCATCTCAAATAGCCTGTTAAACAACTGAAAAATTGAGTAGTGAATCAAAGGATGCCTTTTGTGAATTTTAGTTTGTAGAAAGCGTAGGTTAAACCTCCGAAATATTGAATTAATTGGCAGCAATCTAATTTATAAAAGTACAGGCTTTATTTTCCTAAGGTTATGTGTCTTTAAAATTACCTACTTTCCCTTCCTACGTCTCCATTCCTTAGAAATCAACTGCAACTCTCTTCCCGTCTGCCCGGCAACAGAAGTGTTTTCATCAGCTCTTCTTAATAAATAAGGCATAACTTCTTTTACTGGTCCATACGGAACATATTTTGCTACTTGATACCTATTGTGGGCGAGATTAAACGAAATGTGATCTGACATTCCCAAAAGTTGTGCATAGTAAATACGATCATCATTTTGGTCTATGTTGTATTCTTTCATTAATTCCGTTAAGAGAAGGTTACTGTCTTCATTATGAGTTCCACAACAAAAAGCGCAGTGATCTAAATTTTCGATAAGAAGTTGTAAAGCCGCGTTGAAGTCGTTATCGCATGAAACTTTGTCAGGCTGAATAGGTGAAGGATAGCCCATTTCTCCGGCGCGGTCGCGTTCTTTTTCCATGTATGCTCCTCGAACAACTTTAGCACCTAGTTTAAATCCTCCTCGTTTGGCTTCATCAATTTTTTCCTTCAAATAGTCTAGTCGATCGTGGCGATACATTTGGAATGTGTTGTAAACTATACACATCTCTTTGTTATATTTTGCCATCATAGATTCAGCTAATCGATCAATTGTGTTTTGAATCCAAGACTCTTCGGCATCAATGAAAACAGGAGTTTTTGCATCGTGCGCGTAATCGCAAATTCTATCTACTCGCTTAACGATATCGGCGAATTCCTTTTTTTCATCTGGAGTTAGCTCATTTTCTGGATCATTACATTTCTCCAGTAATCCATGGCGACTGATGCCTGTAACTTTAAAAACAGCGAATGGAATAGCTGGATTGCCTTTTGCTTTTTTAATCGTTCCAACAATCTCATCGCAAGTCGCATCGAAATCGTCTTCTTCAATTTTACCCTCAACTGAGTAGTCTAAAATCGTCCCTACACGATAATCATAAAGCGTTTGAATCGTATCAGTACATTCATCAATTGACTCACCTCCACAGAATTGTCTAAAAATAGTTGCTTTAATGATACCTTTTATTGGCAATCGAAGTTTGAAAGCAATCGGAGTGATCCACTTTCCAAATCGAACCAACCAAGCTTTACCCACGAGTTTAAACATGGTGTAAGCACGCCTTAAATCTCGAGTCGACTTATATTTAAAGGCAATTTCTGTATTATCAAATGATATCATGGCGTAAAAATAATTTCTCTTTGATAAATATCAAGACTATTTTAGAACAAGTTCCATTTTTCAGCGATAAATTCATAATATTGTTCGTTTATTGTTCATCAAGTAACAAGGTTTATGGTAAAAACAGTAGAATCAACAAAGAATAGAGTAGAAGTGGGATCGATTTTAGAGTCGAGTTTTCAATCGATGTTAGATAATGAGTTTTCTAACTCGAAGAAAATTGTCATGGTTGATGAAAATACTCAGGAAGAATGTTGGCCTTATCTTCTTACAATTTTTGAAGGATTGGAAGATGCTGAAGTGATAGTTTTGCCTTCGGGTGAAGAAAACAAGGTGATGGAAGTATGCTTTCAAGTTTGGGAAGCTTTCACAAACTATGGAATCCAGCGCGGAGATCTGATAATAAACCTTGGTGGTGGAGTTATCACAGATATGGGTGGATTAATTGCTTCTCTTTTCAAACGTGGATTAAGATTTATTAATATTCCAACTTCTCTGCTTGCGATGGTTGATGCTTCTGTAGGAGGCAAGACAGGAATAAATCTAGGTCAGTATAAAAATCAGTTAGGTGTATTTGCTTTTCCTGAATTAACGATTTGTGATCCAATATTCTTAAAGACATTATCTGAAAAAGAATTGATTTCTGGAACTGCTGAGATGTACAAACACGCAATAATAAGTTCCGAAGAACACTGGAAAACATTAAAAACATTGAGTGTTAATAATGTTTCATCTGATGTTATCTATAACTCAATTCAAATCAAAGCAGAAGTTGTCGATAATGACCCCACAGAAAAAGGACTGAGAAAAGTATTGAATTTGGGGCATACAATTGGTCACGCCATAGAGGGTTTCTTTATTGAGGACCACGTTTACACTCACGGCCAATGTGTCGCATGGGGGATTGTAGTAGAATCTAAAGTTTCAGAACAATTAGGGCATTTATCAAAAGAAAATTTTAATGAAATATCTGATGTTATTCGAGATAAATTTCCTCCAATGACTATAGCGAAAGAAAACTTTGATGTGTTAATAGCACTAATGAAAAACGACAAGAAGAACAACTCTTCAAAAATTAACTTTTCGCTTCCCTCTAAGATTGGCGCTGTATTAATTGACCAGCAAGTTGATGAAGACACCATAAGAAAAGCTTTAGAATTTACTTTTATAGAGAATTAATAAACTATGGAAGATTTATTTGAAATCGAGGAATACAAACAAAACCATTTATCTCAAAAACGTTTAGATTTTTTGTTTGATAATAATTGGTTCAAAATGTTTGTCCCTAAAGATTACGGTGGTCTTGAATTGAGTTTAGAGGAAGGAGCGAAAATTCTCACTAGAGCGGCAACTTTACAAGGCGGACTAGGTTGGACCTTAAATCTTGGAGCAGGTGCTAATTGGTTTTCAGGATTTTTTAATGATGAAACCGCAAAATCGTTGTTTTCTCCATCGAAAGCAGTGATTGCAGGCAGTGGTTTTGCCAGTGGAAAATTTGAAAATAACGACCTATGTGTGATTTTAAATGGAAAATGGTCGCGTTGCACTGGAGCTGCTCATGCTACTTTATTTAGTTTGAATGCTAAAAGCGAAACGGGAAAGATTACTTCATTTGTTGTCCCAAGAGATCAAGTAAAACTATCTGAAGATAAATGGCCGATTTTTGGTTTAAAGAATTCATCTTCTTATTCGATTCAATTGAATAACGTTGAAATTCCAAAAGAGTTTGGTTTTCAGATTAACGACATTAAAAATCATCACGAGTATCCCCTTTTTCATATTCCTTTTGAATCTTTTGCTCGAATTTGTTTAAGTTCCTCCTTTATAGGAATTGTAAAATGTTTGGTGCGATATATTGAATTAGATTTACTTCCAAATAAGCCTGAGCTAGTCACAGATATTCAGAAAATTTTAAAGCTTATTCTAAAAGCTGAAGCCAAACGTAATGACTTGAGTGAAGAACTTACTTTTTTGTCCTTCGATAAGGAAGTTAGCGCCAAGTTTGAATCCCAATTGAGACAACAACTCGGAGAAAATAATGAGTTGTTATTTGAATTAGTTCAACAGATTTTCTTTAAAGGTGGACTCGCCTTCGTTGAAGAAGATCAATTGATTCATTGGGCGTATCGCGATGTTTTGACAGGGGTGCAACATTATATGGTCAAATCCTAGGGAGATCATTACTGCGCAACTATAAATCTAGAGTTTAATAGTTGCGCAGTTCTAATTTTTAATACTCTATTAGTTTGCCAGCTCGTCAGCCATTACTTTATATGTAGGATCTTCTAAAACATTGACATCAATAATCTTGTCGGCATTTTTCAATAGCTTTCTGCAATCTTGACTCAAGTGTTTTAAGTGAATCTTTTTGCCAGCTTTTTGATATAACTCGGTAAGTTTATTTAAGGCTTCGATTCCTGACATATCAACAACCCGACTTTCAGAGAAATCAATTACAACTTCTTCAGGGTCGTTAGCAATATCAAATTTCTCATTGAATATAGAAACCGAACCAAAAAACAGCGGACCGTATATTTCGTAATGTTTTACTCCATTTTCATCAGTTCTTTTTCGAGCACGAATACGGGTCGCATTTTCCCATGCAAAAGTCAATGATGAAATAATAACCCCCACTAAAACGGCTAATGCTAAGTTATGGAAATATACGGTAACAAACATTACCACTAGCATTACAATGATGTCTGTTTTAGGCATTTTATTAAATGTTCTCAAACTTGCCCATTCAAATGTTCCAATGGAAACCATAATCATTAGTCCTGTTAACGCTGCCATGGGTAGTTGTTCAACTAATCCCGAGCCAAACATTATAAATAGTAAAAGAGCTACTGCAGCTACTATTCCAGACAATCTAGCTCGAGCTCCAGAGGAAATATTAATCAAACTTTGTCCGATCATCGCGCAACCGCCCATTCCAGAGAAAAAACCAGTTACGGTGTTTGCAGCTCCTTGAGCAATACACTCTTTGTTAGTACGACCTCTTGTTTGAGTTATCTCATCAATTAAATTTAAAGTCAGTAAACTCTCTATTAATCCAACACCAGCCATAATTACAGCATAAGGAAGGATAATCATAAATGTATCCCATGTAAATGGAATTTGTGGAACATTAAAAGGAGGGAAACCCCCTTCAATAGAACCACCGTCTAAGGTGTCTTTTACGGTTGAAACGTCTATACCAAATCCCAATGTGATTGCAGCTATCACAAGAATTGCCGCCAAAGAGCTAGGAATAACTTTTGTTATTTTTGGCAGTCCCCAAATGATTAACATGGTTAAAATAACAAGCCCTAACATAATCAGTAAGGGTGTTCCTGTCATCCACTCTAACTCACCAGATTCTCCTCTAGACTTGAAATAGTTGAGTTGAGACATGAAAATGACGATAGCTAAACCATTCACAAATCCATACATCACTGAATGAGGAACCAGCCTAATGAACTTACCTAGTCGAAGAAAGCCAATAATCATTTGAATCACTCCTGCTAATACTACGGTGGCAAATATGTACTGCGCAATTTGATCTCCAGTCACGTCAACCTTCGATTTTAACTCTACAATCATTCCTATAAATACAACGGCAACTGCTCCTGTAGCACCAGAAATCATACCTGGTCTCCCTCCGAAAATGGAAGTGATTAAACCAATTGAGAATGCGGCATAGAGTCCAGTTAATGGAGATAATCCTGCTAATAATGCGAAAGCGATTGCTTCAGGTACTAATGCGATTGCTACGGTAAGTCCGGATAGAACTTCGTTTTTGTAATCTACTTTCTGATTTAAATCAAAAAGATTGAAATATTTTTTCATCTAAAATTGAATATTAAAATTTACTAAATTGTTAGGAGATAAGCTTGTTTTTAAAAGCTTGATATCAGGGCGGAGTAATTTTAAAATTCATACTTTATTTTTTTAGAAGTTGCAAAAGTAACGCTTTCTTTTTAATGCTGCGATTAATTTGAGGTTTAGTTTTCTCATCCTTGAGTTAAATTATTGCGCGGTAGTTTTAATTTAGATCAAAAAGAGATTTTATGCCTCAATTGGTGTTGTCAAATTATTGTTGATTCAACTTGGAATAGTGTTTGCCTGAATCCTATTAATATATTATTATATTTAAACATTATTTAAAACTTTACTTATGAAATTAATTTTACTAATAACTCTTCTAACGATCTCTTCTCTGAGCTATAGTCAAAAAGTGTTTACTGTGGATTATGAAAGTCGTGCAGATGTTAAAGTATTCGTTGTGGATTACGAAAGCAGAGCAGACCTTGTTGTATATAAAGTCGATTATGAAAGTCGTGCTGGAGGCAACGATGGAAACTGGTTTTTCGTAGATTACGAAAGTAGAGCTGATAAAAAAATATTCTTTGTGGAATACGAAAGTCGCGCTGACCTTAAGATATTTTTCGCCGATTATTCTAGTCGTGCAGGTTGGAAAAATTCATCCAAGAAGCACTTGATGTATTAGTTTAGTCGGTAAGATTTTATACTTCAGAGCTATTTCGTTAATAGCCTGACTCATGCAATATTTTACGAACTCTTTGTATAAATATTTATTTCCCTAATCGATAGCTTACTGAAAACCTATGGTATAAAGATTTATTATGTAAAGAGACACCAACATTATACCCCAAATGAAAATTATCAAAAACTCTTACACCTCCTCCAACAAACAAACTATTTCTATAACCATATCCGACATTCCACCAAACTCTATTATAGTGTTCACCTCTTAAGTTAAAGTGAGAATGAGCACCAGTAACTACATTTGGAGATAATATGAAATTATCACTAATCTGGAAATCATACCAAACATGTATGTTAATAGGGTTGAAACGGTTCGGATGTAACTGAACTACACTGCTGTGAGAATCACTTAAAAGATCAATGTTAGAGAAACTAACACCCGCATTTAAACCTTTCCACTTTACAGCTGTTCCCAAACTTAGTTTCAAGTAATCCTTATTACTAAAATCATTATACATAACATGAGAGCCACGATTATCTTGTAATACATAATTTAAGGAGGTACCCACTGCTAACTTAAATGTTTCAGAAAATTCAAATGTATATTGATAACTTCCGCCTACAGTAGTGAAATTACTCCAATTATATTGACTTTGATTGAAATTTAAACCAACCCCTGAATTTATTTGATCTGCAGAGTAATTGAATAATCCACTAACTCCATTATACTGTGCTTCTTCATTGAAATTATGATTACCATACTGGATGTGACCAAACTTCTTATCGAGAAAGCCAGTCATGGCTGGGTTTAAAGTGGATATGTTACTTGAAAATTGGGCAATACTAATGTTCGATATAAACACTAAACAAATTGTGTAGATGACGTGATTCTTCATAAAGTTGATTTTTAAATTGTTCTGTCAAAAGTATTTAATAACTCGTTACTTAAATATTAAAAAAACATAAAAAAGCCTGACTCCTGTTCAAAACGCAACCTAAACCCAATGAAACAATATGAACAAGAATCAGACTTTATGCTAACTACTAACTATTATGAAAAAAACAACTTGGTAATTGTCTCTTTCAAATATACAAAGTCATTATTAGTATTTGTTACTAAAATGGTGAAGGGTATATTTGATTTATTGAAGTACCTATTTGATTGATTGAAATATTTGAGAATATTGTGAAACTTCCTTGAAATTCGGTTTTAGTTTCATTTTATCCTTTATTTTTGGTAAAAATTCACGCTTTGAAAAGAATCACAGAGTCGGCAAGTAATTATGATCATTTAGAAGAAATGTCAATGAGAGAAATTCTCGTTGGTATGAATAAAGAGGATCAATCTGTTCCTTTGGCTGTTGAGAAAATTATTCCAGAAATCGATGCGTTTGTTTCCAAAGCATTGGAATGCATGATTAAGGGTGGAAGACTTTTTTATCTTGGTGCAGGAACAAGTGGTCGACTTGGAGTGGTGGATGCTTCAGAATGTCCTCCCACATTTGGTGTCGATCATGGTGTTGTGATTGGGTTAATCGCTGGAGGTGATGATGCCATTCGAAAAGCGGTTGAAAATGCTGAAGATAATTCAGAACAAGGATGGCAGGATTTATTATCCCATGATCTTAGAGAAAATGATGTTATCGTTGGTATCGCAGCTTCGGGAACGACTCCTTATGTTATTGGAGCAATCGAAAAAGCAAATAAAAACGGAAATCTAACAGCAGGTATTACATGTAATCCTGGGAGTCCTTTAGATGAGGTAGCCAAACATTCGCTTGTTCCTATTGTAGGACCTGAATTTGTAACAGGAAGTACACGACTAAAATCTGGCACTGCTCAGAAACTTGTTTTGAACATGATTTCTACCAGTCTTATGATTGGTTTAGGACACGTGCATGGAAATAAAATGGTTGATATGCAACTCAGTAATGCGAAATTAATCATCCGAGGAACGCAAATGGTTGCAGAGGCTTGCGATATAAATGAAGATGAGGCAAAATCACTTTTGATTGAACATGGTTCGGTTAGAAAGGCAGTTCAATATTTTAAAGAAAGAAAATAAAGTATTTGATGAAAGATAAAATTACTATAGCCATAGATGGATGGTCTTCTTGTGGTAAAAGTACTCTTGCTAAAGCTTTAGCGAAAGAATTAGAATATATCTATGTAGATTCTGGTGCTATGTATAGAGGGGTTGCGCTTTTTGCTCTTAGAAATGGCTGGGTTTCTTCAAGTCATACTGAAAGAAATAAGATAGTTAATAATCTTGATAAAATCCATATTGCTTTTGAATCAACGAAGCCTGGGAAAGCCGATTTGTTTCTAAATGGAGAAAATGTAGAAAATGAGATTCGTAAAATTGAGGTATCTAATGTTGTAAGTGCAATTGCTACAATTAGAGAGGTGCGTAAGCATTTAGTAGATCTCCAACGTAATCTTGGAAATTCAGGTGGTGTAGTTATGGATGGCAGGGATATTGGCTCTGTTGTTTTTCCAAATGCAGAGTTGAAGTTATTTGTAACCGCTGACGAAGATATTCGAGCTCAAAGACGTTATGATGAACTGCAATCAAAAGGTGAAAAGGTAACTCTTGAAGAAGTGAAGCAAAACTTAAAACAACGCGATAAAATAGATTCAACACGAAAAGAGAGTCCTTTAATTCAAACTGATGATGCTATTGTTGTAGATAACTCTGAACTATCTCCTGAAGAACAATTGGAAGTGGCATGTAATTTAGTTAAAGATCGATTAAAGTCGTAACGATTTTAAATAATTTTCGTTATTATTGTATAAATCGTTGTTAAAACATGCTCAAAAAACTAGTTACTTGCGTTGCAATATTTGCAGCATTTTCCGCTTCCGCTGATTTAAATGACTCTATTCCTGTCTCTTGGAAAGATGAAGTTGTTGAAATGCGTCACTTGAATGATTCTGTAGATGTTGCTTATCTCGATAATTCATCACTTTTTATTGAAAGATGGGACAAATTGGCTCAACCTATTTTCTGGAAGACAGTTATGACACTTTCTTCGGATTCTTGTGTTGTCAACATTGCAAAGTCAAGAACGATTATAAAAAAGATGAGTCTGGCAGATTGGGATCAATTTTCTGATTCTGAAAAAGATCGAATGAGAGATTCTATTCGTGAAGCTCATGGTTTGAGCAGTGATGACAAAATCTACATGACTTCCGGGAAAAGTGATTTTTATGCATTTGATAAGGTACTTCCAAGTATGGCAAAGGGTGTTGAGGTTTTTGTGAAACAAGATGTGGATCCTTGGTATGCTCAAGCAATTTTAATGATTGAAAGCCCAGGTAAATTAGCAAAATCTAATGTTGGTGCATACGGACCATTTCAGTTGATGCCTTCTGTAGCACGGAGTCATGGATTGACTGTAAATCGTCACGTCGATGAAAGACAAGATTTTGTTAAATCGGCAGAAGGAGCAAGTAGTTTAATTGCTAAAACGTGTATTCCAGAAGCAAAGGAAATACTGGAGAAACATAATATTTCCTACAATGAGCAGGATTTGTGGTTTAGATTGTTTGTGTTACATGTTTACCATGCCGGCGCCTATAATGTTGGTGCAGTTATCAATAAAATTAATCCAGACAAAGGTGGGTCTGAACTCATTCAAAAAATGTGGCAAACCGAAGCAGGGAAGTTTAGAAATGCATCACAAAACTACACTCAACTTGCTTTAGCTGCAATGCTAATTTTTGATGAGATTATTTGGGCAAAATGTGATTACTTGGTTAGTGAGGAATGATATAGTGACGAGTGACAGCATCTCGCTGAGCGAGATTTAGTGACGAATTTACCGAACGGTCGATACTTAGTGTGACAGTGTTAGATTTTAGTACTCATTTGTTTTCCTGAGAATTATGATTGTTAGATTGTGTGCGTCATTTCTTCTTATTTATATATCATTTGGTTGTGAGGATATAAAT
>Ga0114916_1001633_pt1 | contig 12494 bp, 8 predicted proteins | sample MalvirAntarct_66_FD_83501 | JGI IMG/M metagenome (GOLD analysis project Ga0114916, IMG submission 83501) | Marine viral communities from the Global Malaspina Expedition - Malaspina viral metaG Antarct_66 | ecosystem: Environmental > Aquatic > Marine > Oceanic | place: West Anvers Island... | reverse complement strand
GTGTAGACCGTGGCCCCGCGCAGGGACCTGACCGAAATCGAATCGGCATGCAGCGACATGAGAAGATCGGCGGACTCATCGCGCGCCCGCCGCACCCGGGCCGAAAGCGACAGGAAGCTGTCATCGGTCCGGGTCATGGCGACGCGAATGCCGTCCTGCGCCTCCAGCGCCGTCTTCAGGGCTTCGGCAAAGGCCAGCGTGATGTGCTTCTCCATCGAGCCGGCGGGGCCTTCCGCACCCCCGTCGATGCCGCCGTGCCCCGCATCAATCACGATTGTCAGTGTGTCGCCGGGAATTTCCGCCGCCTGCCCCTGTCCGCCATCCTCGCCGGCCTCATTCCACTTCGATGCCGAGACCTCTTGCGAGAAGGCTTCCGCCTCAAGCGTGGTGATGTCGAACACCATGCGGTGGATGGCGCCGGAGATTTCCTCGGAGGTCTCGACCAATTGCATGCTGACCGGCCCGGCAAATTCGAACACCATTCGCGCGCTGCCCTTGCCCGCATTTCCATAGCGAACCGAGGACACGAGCCCGCGCGGCTGAAGCGATTCCTCGTCGAAAGCGAAGACCGTCTCCGGCAAATCAATGACCGCCCGGTAGGGATTTTCCAGATAATGCAGGCTGAACTCGGGCTCACGCTCGAAATCAAGCACCAGGCGCACGCGGCTGTCATCGCCCGCCAGCCGCGCGGCAACAGCGACAAATCTGGTTTCCGACGCGGTGTCGGGCATGGCGCGCGATGGGGAAACAAACGATAGCGCAGCCACCGCCAGCACGAACGCCAGCACCAGCGGCAATGCATGCCGCGCAGACGGAAGGCTTTCGCCGCCGCCTCGCAGAAACCGCCCCGTTCTGGCAATTCGTTGCATTTGTCTGCTTCCAGCTTCCCTTGGACGCCGCTCAAGGTCGCCCGCAGCCCTGTTCCTAGACACAAACAGCGTCAAGACAATGGCACGTTTGGCCTTGCATATCCGGATCCAGCATGACGCATCGAGGTTAACCATTCGTTCACCATGATTGCGGAGCCTGCACCTTACCTTGTGTGGCGCTACGTCAATTTCCAGAATTGCTCAACCAGGTTCGCGGATGTTTTTCAGTTGCCAGATCGCAACTCAGCCCATAAAAGCTTTCTTAGGGTAAGTATATTGACGGGATAGAACTGTCACCCTTCCGGCCGCCGCCTGTAACAGGCCTAGGGCGCCAGGAGTGCGGATCGTCCGTCGTCCAATAACAAACCTTCCCCGGAGCGGCCAGCTCACAGTTTCCACGTCGGGAACCAAATCTGACTGCTCCTGCCAGGCAATATGGCCGTAATGCGCAGAGGCTTGTCAGTCTCCCTCAGCACCAAGGCCACGACAGTGATCAAACCCGGCAGGCGAGGACTCCTGCCACAACCTTAGCGGCCCTGTTGCCGCGTGCCCTTCTGGGCTTTCATCGGTCCGCAAGGACTACACGCAAATGAATTTTCGGCCGGCTTTTATGGTGCAAATGCGGATTTCCCCAAGTGTTGACAGGCCCCGGGCAAAGAATGCCCCGGTTACAGCCATGTTGACCAATGCCCCATGCCGAGTACCGGAATATCTTTCATCCGGCGTACAATCGACAGGCCATCCCCTGCCCCGGTTTTCGGGAGAGCGGAGTCTCATGTCGAGCGCGCGCCGAGGAGCTACTACTCAATGGCAGAAAAAATGCTTATCGACGCCTCCCATCCCGAGGAGACTCGCGTCGTTGTCGTTCGTGGAAACCGCATAGAGGAATTCGATTTCGAATCGGAGCACAAGAAACAGCTCCGCGGAAACATCTACCTGGCAAAGGTCACACGCGTGGAGCCGTCGCTCCAGGCCGCTTTTGTCGACTATGGTGGAAATCGCCACGGCTTCCTCGCCTTCTCGGAAATCCACCCCGACTACTACCAGATCCCGCTGGCCGACCGTCAGGCGCTGCTTCAGGCGGAAGCCGAAGACGCGGAGAACGATCCGGACTTCGAAAGTGCCGACGAAGCCGACACAGGCCCGGCCAAATCCAGATCGAAATCAAAGTCCAAATCCGAAGCAAAAACCGCCGAGGACGAGGAAGGCAGCGAAGACGGCAAGGGCACGAAATCACGGCCACGCCGCAGCCGCCGTGGCAAGAAGACCGCAGACCCAGCCAAGACGTCAGATGATGCAGAGGCGACTTCAAACGAAAGCACTGGCGATAGCTCCGGTGCTATCTCCGCCGATGAGCTTGCAGCAGCCGCGGAGGCAAACGAGGCCGAAGCAACGGCTGAGACCAACTCCGGCAAGGATGACGACGACAAGCCGACCGAGATGGCAGCGGACGTCGAAGCCGACGAAATCTCCGAGCCGGTTTCGCGCCGCAAGCGCAAGGGCAATGATGACGACGACGCTTCCAGCGACGACGAATCGGTCGAATCGGTCGGCTCCGAAGATGCCATGGAAGAGGTTCCGACGCGCTCGCAGCGCAAGCCGCGCAAGCAGTACCGCATCCAGGAAGTGATCAAGCGCCGCCAGATCCTGCTGGTGCAGGTGGTCAAGGAAGAACGCGGCAACAAGGGCGCTGCCCTGACGACTTACCTGTCGCTGGCCGGTCGCTATTCCGTGCTGATGCCGAACACCGCCCGCGGTGGCGGCATTTCGCGCAAGATCACCAATCTGCCCGACCGCAAGCGGCTCAAGGAAATCGCACGCGAGCTCGAAGTGCCGAAGGGCATGGGCGTGATCCTGCGTACTGCCGGCGCCAACCGCACCAAGGTCGAGGTCAAGCGTGACTTCGAATATCTGATGCGGCTGTGGGAGAACGTTCGCAACCTGACGCTCAAATCAACGGCGCCGAGCCTCGTCTACGAGGAAGGCAGCCTGATCAAGCGGTCGATCCGTGACCTCTACAACAAGGACATCTCGGAAATCGTGGTTTCGGGCGAGGAAGGCTATCGCGAAGCGAAAGACTTCATGAAGATGCTGATGCCGAGCCATGCAAAAGTGGTTCAGCCCTATCGCGACCTGCACCCAATCTTCGCGCGTTCGGGCATCGAAGCCCAGCTCGACCGGATGCTGCAGCCGCAGGTGACGCTCAAATCGGGTGGCTATATCATCATCAACCAGACCGAGGCTCTGGTTGCCATCGATGTCAACTCGGGCCGCTCGACCCGCGAACACTCGATCGAAGACACGGCGCTGCAGACCAACCTGGAAGCAGCCGAAGAAGTGGCCCGCCAGCTGCGCCTGCGTGACCTTGCCGGATTGATCGTCATCGACTTCATCGACATGGAAGAAAACCGCAACAACCGCGCGGTTGAAAAGCGGATGAAGGATTGCCTGAAGAACGACCGTGCCCGCATTCAGGTCGGCCGGATCTCGCATTTCGGCCTTCTGGAGATGTCGCGGCAGCGGATCAGGGCTTCGGTTCTGGAAAGCACCATGCAAATCTGCCCGACCTGCGGCGGCAACGGCCATATCCGGTCGCAGTCCTCCGTGGCGCTGCACGTGCTGCGCGGTGTCGAGGAGCATCTGCTCAAGAACACCACCCACGACATCATCGTCCGTACCACGGCCGACACCGCACTCTACATGCTCAACCACAAGCGTGACACGGTTGTCGATCTGGAGAAACGCTTCGGCGTCTCGATCAGCTTCTCGGCAGACGAAACGGTGGGTGCAAACCACTTCACCATCGATCGCGGTGCAGCGGTGGAATCGCCGGTCAATATCGACCACATCACCATCAATTCCCCGGCCTATCCGGAGGATGACGATGACCTGGACATTGTCGAGGAAGTCGAAGACGAAGCCAGCGAGACCGAAGACACATCGGAAGCCCGCAGCGACGACCGGGGCGAACGCGAGGATGGCCAGGGCAAAAAGCGGCGCAGGCGCCGCCGTCGCGGCGGCCGCAAGTCGGACGGAGAGAATGGCCAGGGCGACGGTCAGTCCGCCTCCGCGGACGATGGCTCGGACCAGGACGAGGCCAGCGACGAGAGCTCTTCGGACGGCGAAACCACGGAAGCCACTTCGGACGGCGATGGCGACGACCAGCGCCGCGGCAAGCGCCGCCGCAGGGGCAAGCGCGGTGGCCGGCGCAACCGCGAGGAAGACGGCAATGGTTCAGCAGAAGCCGCAGACGAAACCTCGTCTCCCGACAAGGTAACGGCTTCATCCGACACCGCGTCCGATGAGAACGAAGCGCGCGCCGACACCGCCCAGACCGGAGCGGTGAGTGAAGACGCGCCGGCGGCAGAGCCGGCACCGGCAGAAGCTGCTGATGCGACTGAGGACGAAAACCCGCAAAGCCGGCTCGCAAGAAGCGCCGGACGAAGGCACAGATCGCCGCAGACAAGGCTGCGGAGGAAGAAGCCGCCGCAGCTGCTGCGACTGCCGAAACCGCCCCCCGGACAGACGCCGAAACCGGTGGAGACGAACCGGCGGCTGCGGCTGAGGCCGCTGTCCAGACATCGGAAACGGACGCCGGGGAAAGTGAAGAGACCGGCGAGGAAACACCGGCCGAACGCCGCGCCCGCACCAATCTTGCAGCGATCGCGACCGCACCGGTTGTCACCTCTTCCTCGCCCGAGGCGGAGGAGAAAAAACCCAAGAAGGCCGGATGGTGGCAGAAGCGCGGCTTCTTCTGAACCAGCGATCCAGAAAACCAGAAAGCCGGCGTTCATCGCCGGCTTTTTTGGTTGAGGGAACAAGCTGGCGTGCTCTGAGAGCCAATGAATATCTTAATTCAATTAATTAGCATGTAATTACAATATATTGTAATCACTTGTTTATTTGACCTAAATTGGTTGGCGATGCTTGTAGCGCTTGGCCTGCCGGGGTTTCTTGCTACACAGCACCAGTCACGCCTACTTGGCTGCCGGCAAGCCGGCAGAGCCCATGCGGAGGCACAAGCCTCTCCGCGCAGATACAACGGGAAAATCCGGAATGTCTGAATGATGTCAGAAACACGGGCTCTTTCGAGGCCAACCATCATCTAAGACCGAAGCGGCAAGCCAGGAGGTCATCTTATCAGTATTGGGCTGCGGGGTAGCTGTTTCAGATCTGTTCAGGCCGCCGGATTGAGCCGCTCCATGATCAAGACAGTGCTGCCGCCGAGTTCACCGGAACAGCGCTCGACAAAGCCATTCTTGGCCGCAACGCGGATCGATGCGCGGTGGCCGGGATCCATCAGGCAGACGGTCCGGTCTGAAGCCAGCATCCGGTCGCTCCAGTCGAGTGCAGCAGCGACAGCCTCAGTCGCCAGACCGCGCCCCTGGGCATGAGGGGCAAGAACCCAGCCCATTTCAGGCCAAAGTTCAATTGATGGTGTCATGTCGCGTTTGTAGTCCGCTAGACCGACCTCCCCGAGATACTGCCCGGTCATGCGGTCCTCGACCACCCAGTAGCCGAAAGACAGCGCCTGCCAATGGCCGATGTAGCGCAGCAGGCGCGACCAGGATTCGGCGCGTGTGGAGGGTTTGCCCGAGATGTACCGGGTAACATCGGGATCGCTCCAGAGTGCTGCGGACTGGTCGAAATCGTCAATCGTGTGGCGTCGCATGCGGGTTCGTTTGGTCAGGAAATCGGGTCCGGCCGCATTGGCGGAGCAATCGGACACCGCTGTTTTCTCTCCGTCGCTCATCGAGGATCAATCCACGCTTCGATGCGATCCAGTGCAATCTTCATATCGTCATGGCTTCCCGCATAGGAGAAGCGCATGAATCGCGCCCCGTCGACAGGATCGAAATCCCTGCCGGGAGTGGCTGCTACATAGATGTCGGAGAGCATCTGCCGGGCAAAGGTCATCGAATCATTGGTGTGACGGGACACATCGACCCAGGCATAGAACGCCCCGTCCATAGGCGCGGCAAACGGCAGACCCAGGGCCGGGAGGCGCTCGGCCAACAGTGACCGGTTTTGCCGGTATCCCTCCCTCACCCGCTCCATTTCGGCGGTGCCTTCAAGGGCTGCCTCCGCAGCAATCTGGGAGAGTTCGGGCGCACTGATGTAAAGGCTCTGGGCCAAGCACTCGACCGGCCGCACCAGATCGTCTGGCAGCACCATCCAACCGATGCGCCAGCCGGTCATGCAGAAATACTTGGAGAACGAGTTGATCACCACCGCATTGTCGGAGACGGAAAGTGCGGTCGCTTCCTCGCCGGTCCAGGTCAGGCCATGATAGATCTCGTCCGAAATGAAGGCGACGCCGCGGGCGGCACACCAGGCATCGAGCTCGGCTATGGCCTGCCGGGAATGAACGGCGCCGGTGGGATTGGCCGGGCTTGCAATCAAGACACCGGAAACCCTGGCACCGGCTTCCCGCTCGGCCGCTTCGATCGCGGCGGGCGTCAACGCGTGCCCGGTTTCCTCGCCGACAGCAATCTCGATCACCCGGAGCCCGAGTGCCGACAGAATGTTGCGATAGGCCGGATATCCGGGCCGGGTTATCACGACCAGGTCTCCGGGATTGAACAATTGCAGGAATGCCAGGTTGAAACCCGCGGACGAGCCGGTGGTCACCGCAACCCGGCGAGGATCGATGTCCACACCATATTCACTTCTGTAGCGTGAAGCGATTGCCCTGCGCAGGCTCATCAAACCGAGCGCATCCGTATAGCCCAGCTTGCCGGTCTCAAGGGCGCGGCTGGCGGCGGCACGGGCTGTTGTAGGCGCCGGGTGGGCCGGCTGGCCCACCGCCATCGAAATGACCGGCTTGCCCTCCGCCTTGAGCCGCGTCGCTTCGGCAAGGACGTCCATGGCATGAAACGGCTCGACCGACGGCTTGCGCTGATTTGTCAAATCCTGAACTCCTGTCGCTACCCGTCCGGGCTGCAAATGCAATGTCTTGTCTTTACGAAACTCCGTGACGGCATTGGCGCGGCATCATTCGCTCCAAGCCCGAAGGACCGCTGGTGGCCGCACAAATGCCCGATTGTCGTGTCCATCACAAGAGCGAGAGATGGGCAAGTTGTGCCGGCCGGGCGATTGCATTTCCGGGCCGACCCATTACTTTCCGGTTCCATGACAAGGACATCATGCAGCATGGCCACATATTTCCTTTCAGGCAGTCGATCCGACCCGAAGCCGGGATGGCTGCGGCGCTCGGTGGCAGCACTCACCGCAGCGGCGCTCTCGCTCACCCTGGCAATGCCTGCCCACGCCCAAGGCCGGGTCGCCGTGGTCCGGGACGCGGAAATCGAGACCCTGCTGAGAGATTACGCCAACCCGATTTTCAAGGCCGCCGGCCTGATGACAAGCCGGGTGCAGATCGTGCTTGTCAACGATCCGAGTTTCAACGCCTTCGTCGACGGGCAACGGATGTTCATCAACACCGGGGCGCTGGCCGATTCAACGGTTCCGAACGAGATTATCGGCGTGATCGCCCATGAGGCCGGACACCTTGCCGGAGGCCACCAGCAGAGACTGCGCGAACAGATCGCCACCGCCCAGACGCTGGCCATCGTCGGCGGCCTGCTCGGCATCGGTGCGCTTGCTGCAGGCAGCATTTCCGGTAGTGACACAGGCGCCCAGGCAGGCGGTGCGCTGATCACGGCTACGCCGACGCTGGCGCAACGCAATCTGCTGAGCTACCGGCGGTCCGAGGAAATGAACGCCGATCAGGCCGCGGCGCGCTATCTCAACGCCACCGGACAATCGATGCAGGGCATGCTGACGACGTTCCAGCGGTTCTCGCGCAGCCTGTCATTGTCCGGGGTTCAGGTGGACCCCTATCAGATCAGCCACCCGCTGCCGCGCGAGCGCATTGCGCTGCTCGAGGAACTGGCACGCAAGAGCAAGCATTTCGACGCAAGGGATCCAGCTGCCCTGAATCAACGGCATCAACTGATGCGAGCCAAGATCGCCGCCTATACGGGTGGTGCACAGGCGGTGGCCAGGATGTTCTCGGACGACCGTGGCTCGCTTGCGGCACGCTATGGAGAGGCCATTGCCACCGACCTGTCCGGCAATTCGGCCGCTTCCCTGCAAAAACTCGACGCCCTGATCCGGGAACAGCCAAACAATGCCTATTTCCACGAATTCCGCGGGGAAGTGCTGCTCAAGCTGCGCAGGAGCGACGAGGCGATCAAGGCGTTTGCGCAGGCGCTCAAGCTTGATCGCAGCAAGTCGCCGCTGATCCGCGCGAGGCTTGGCTTTGCACTGGTGGCGTCAGGGCAGCCCGGCAACATGAACCGCGCCATCGAAGAGTTGCGGGTGGCCTTGCAGGCCGAGCCGGACAATTTCAACGCCTACCGCCATCTTTCGCAAGCCTACGGCCAGACCGGCGACATTGCCAATGCCGAACTGGCCATGGCCGAGGGCAACTTCAGGGCGGGAAACCGGCGCGAAGCAAGGGCATTTGCGGCGCGCGCGCTGCAGAAGCTGCCAAAGGGGTCGCCCGGCTCGATCCGGGCAAATGACATTTTAACCATCGGAAACTAGAAAGTATCCGCGGCGCGCAGGGCGCGACCGTGTGGACAGGCAGAAGGAACAATCGACATGGGATTTAGCAACCGCAGGGGCCTGGTGGCCGCTCTTCTTATTGGCATGTCGACCGCACTGCCCCTGCCGGCCGCAGCACTTGACGACGCGCAGAAACAGGAATTCGGCGCCTTCATTCGTGAATATCTGCTGGCAAATCCGGAGCTCATCGAAGAGATGAGTCAGGCTCTGGAGATCAAGAAGGAAGCCGAGAGCCGAGTGATGGCACAGGCGGCGATCTCCGAAAACAGCGAGGCGATCTTCAACGCACCCGAAGACATCGTGCTCGGCAATCCCGACGGCGACGTGACCGTGGTCGAGTTCTACGACTACAATTGCGGGTTCTGCAAACGGGCCATGAACGACATGGTCGCCATGCTGGACAAGGATCCGAACATCCGCTTCGTTCTCAAGGAATTCCCAATCCTTGGCCCCGATTCGCTCGCGGCACACCGGGTGGCGATGTCATTCCGCATGCTCGCGCCGGAAAAATACGGCGATTTTCACATCGAACTGCTCAGCTCGGACCTCCGCGCGACCGAGGCACGCGCCATCGAGGTTGCCAAGTCGTTCGGCGTCGATGAGGAAGCCCTCAAGCAAGGCATGAATGATCCGGCGATCGACCAGTCGATCCGCCAGACATACGATCTTGCCAACGCGCTCGGCATTTCCGGAACGCCTTCCTTCGTGATCGGCGACGAGGCCGTATTCGGCGCCGTTGGCGAAGATGCGCTGCTTGCAAAGGTCGCCAACATGCGCCAGTGCGAGAGCACCGTCTGCTGACAGGAGCTCAATCCCTGAACCGCCGAGAGACCGGAATCGCGGCTTGCCCGCGGATCACCCGGGCCAATCGCTTGTGGACAATCCTGCGGGTCCACGAATGGGTTCCCATGATCTCCGCCAGACAGTGTATGGATGACGGCTGGAGGGCCAGCCCCTGATACCGGGTTTCGGTCCTATTCGCGGCTCCGAACGCCGCCCGGGCTTGTCACCGGGCCGTCAGGGGCTGTAAAGGACAGTCAACCAGCGGGGCGGCGCAAGTTGCCGCCCGCAACAACAAAAACAAAGGCAATAGTCCGATGGCAACACGAAAACCGTCGATCGACCAGGAACTGATCCGGGATCTGGCCAATATCCTCAACGAAACCGATCTCACCGAGATCGAGATCGAACAGGATGATTTGCGCGTGCGGGTCAGTCGCGCGGGAACGCCGCAGATGATCCATGCACCGGTCGCCCAACCGCAGGCTCCGGCGCCGCAGACTGCCGCAGCACCGCAGGCCGAAGCCGCTTCTGCAGCCGCAGCCCCGTCTTCGGCAAATGCAGTCACCGCGCCGATGGTCGGAACAGTCTATCTTTCGCCCGCGCCAGGCGCCAAGCCTTTTGTCGAGATCGGCCAGTCGGTCAAGGAAGGCCAGACCATCCTGATCATCGAGGCGATGAAGACCATGAACCAGATCCCCGCACCGCGCGCCGGCAAGGTGGTGAGCGTTCTGGTCACCGACGGCGACCCGGTGGAATTCGCCGAACCGATGATCGTGATAGAATAAGTGAGCGAGCCTATGTTCTCAAAGGTTCTCATTGCTAATCGTGGTGAGATCGCGCTCCGGGTGCTGCGCGCCTGCAAGGAGCTCGGCATCAAGACGGTCGCTGTGCACTCCACCGCTGACCAGGACGCCATGCATGTGCGCCTTGCCGACGAGAGCGTTTGCATCGGCCCGCCGCCCTCGCGCGACAGCTATCTCAACATTCACCAGATCGTTGCCGCCTGCGAAATCACCGGCGCGGACGCCGTGCACCCGGGATACGGCTTCCTGTCCGAGAACGCCAAATTCGCTGATATTCTTGATGCCCACGGCATCACCTTCATCGGACCGACCGCCGATCACATCCGCATCATGGGTGACAAGATCACGGCAAAGAAGACAGCCGAGGCCCTTGGCATTCCGGTGGTTCCGGGATCAGAGGGAGAGATCACCACGGACGAGGACGCCGCCAAGATCGCCAAGGAGATCGGATTTCCTGTGATCATCAAGGCGACAGCCGGCGGCGGCGGCCGCGGCATGAAGGTGGCCAACAACGAGGAAGAACTCTCGCTGGCGCTGTCGACGGCGCGCTCGGAAGCCGGTGCGGCGTTCGGCAATGCGGCCGTCTACATCGAGAAGTATCTCGGCCGTCCCCGCCACATCGAGATTCAGGTTCTGGGCGATGGTGAAGGCAACGCGGTCCACCTCGGCGAGCGCGACTGCTCGCTGCAGCGGCGGCACCAAAAGGTCTGGGAAGAAGCCAACTCTCCCTCGCTGAACGAAGACCAGCGCATGGAAATCGGCGAGATCTGCGCAGCGGCGATGCGCAAGCTGAAATATCGCGGCGCGGGCACCGTCGAGTTTCTCTACGAGGACGGCAAGTTCTACTTCATCGAGATGAACACGCGCCTTCAGGTCGAGCATCCGGTCACGGAAGCCATTACCGGCATCGATCTGGTCAACGAGCAGATCCGGGTCGCCTCCGGCGCCGGTCTGTCGGTGACCCAGGACGAAATCAACTTTCATGGCCACGCCATCGAATGCCGCATCAATGCCGAGGATCCGGACACCTTCGTCCCCTCGCCCGGCACCATCACTCACTACCATCCGCCCGGCGGACTTGGCGTGCGGGTCGATTCCGGCGTCTATCAGGGCTACAAGATCCCGCCCTATTACGACAGCCTGATCGGCAAGCTGATCGTTCACGGTCGGACGCGGGTCGAGTGCATGATGCGGCTCCGGCGCGCGCTTGACGAATTCGTGGTCGACGGGATCAATACCACGATCCCGCTGTTCAAAGATCTTCTGGCCAACCCGGACATCGCAAATGGCGACTATGACATCCACTGGCTTGAAAAGTTCCTTGCAGCCAAGGCAGGGAAAAAATCCTGATCTGAAACCGGCCCAGGGAGGCTGAGGTGCGGCACGGCGCCGATCACAGGATCACGCCAGATCTTCTGCTGCGCGCCTATGCCTCGGGCCTGTTTCCGATGGCGGATTCGGCTGACGATCCGGATCTTTTCTGGGTCGAACCGGAGTTGCGCGGCGTGCTGCCGCTCGATGCGTTCCACATCCCCAGGCGGCTCGCCCGCACGGTGCGGCAGGCCCCCTTCGAGATCCGGTTCAACACGGCATTCGACCAGGTTGTTGCGGCATGCGCGGAAAGCGTCGAAAACCGTCCTTCGACCTGGATCAATTCAACCATTACAGACCTTTACGGCAAGCTGGTGGGCGGGCTTTACGGCGTGTCGTTGCGTCGTGCGTTCTTCGGCGAAAGCATGTTCAGCCGCGTCACCGATGCCTCGAAAATCTGCCTCGTCCATCTTGTCGAGAAACTGCGTGAGCGCGGGTTCGTGCTGCTCGACACCCAGTTTACCACCGAGCACCTGAAGCGCTTTGGCGCCATCGACATCCCACGGGACGATTATTCCGGTATGCTTGCCGAGGCGCTCGAGGGACCCGACCTGCCGTTTCCGTGACCGCAGGTCTACCAGAACCATGGCAAAGCGTCGGGAAATGCCTTTCAGGCGGCACATTCCAGTGGAAAGAGCATGACGTTGTCCACCGGATGCACCCTGATCGCGCTCCGGAGTGCGCGCGGTCCGCTGAGGTGGCGGCCGTTCGATAGCATTTGACATCGGCGCCAATGGAACCGCCGGGCACACCCAAGCGTTGACAGCACGAAGGAACGATCACCTACAGGAGATGCCCTCGTGACATCAACACGAATTCTACTTGCCTCCACCGCCATCAGCCTTTGCAGCATAGGCTTTTCCCACGCGCTCCCGATGAGCCCGAGCAAGTCTCTGGGCATGAGCGAACCGATGGTGGCGCGTCACCTGATCAATGCTCAATCAAGTGTTGCCGACGCGCAAGCCGCGCTTGAGGCTGCCATCGAGCGGCAAGCAGATGCCGAATCCTCCGGTGGCGATGTGGCGCAAGCCCAAGCCGACGTCGCAGCCGCCCAGGCTGAACTCGAGGCCGCCCAGGCCGCAGCCCAAGCCACTAC
>Ga0114916_1001632_pt1 | contig 12495 bp, 11 predicted proteins | sample MalvirAntarct_66_FD_83501 | JGI IMG/M metagenome (GOLD analysis project Ga0114916, IMG submission 83501) | Marine viral communities from the Global Malaspina Expedition - Malaspina viral metaG Antarct_66 | ecosystem: Environmental > Aquatic > Marine > Oceanic | place: West Anvers Island... | reverse complement strand
GGGGGTCAGAGACGGGGCGCGTCCTGTAGGGTCGGGATCGCGAGGCGAACCGCCCAGTCTCCGCGCAGACCCTCACCCCCGGCCCCTCTCCCGGAGCGGGAGAGGGGAGTCGGAACTGATCGCCGACCTTCTGGCAGAGGAGAGGACAGCGCCAACTCCGGCCCCCTCCCCCTGGGGGAGAGGGCTGGGGTGAGGGGAGGCGTCAGGAGTGGGCATCCGTGCGAACGCTGCCACTCCCCACTCCGGCGTCGGACGGCTGACGCTCACCCCCCGTTGTGCCACCGCTCGACGAGGACCAACAGCTCGGCGAGGTCGGTGACTCGGCCGTCGGGTTCCACCTCGAAGGAGGGGACGTGCGCGTTGGGGCGGTGGACGGCGCGCATGCCGACGCGCTGGGCGCCGTGGATGTCGTCGTAGAGGCGGTCACCGACGTAGACCGCGCGGCTCGGATCGGACACGCCGACCGAGGCGAGGGCTGCCTCGAACGCGGAGGGGTGCGGCTTCGCGAACTCGAGGTCACTCGTGTAGACGCGGGCGTCGAGGAGGTGGGCGAGGCCGTCGCGCTCCAGCATGCGCTCGTGGAAGTCGGCGGGCCAGTGGGTGTTCGAAAGCAGGCCGGTGCGGATGCCCCGCCGCTGCAGCTCGGCGAGGACGGGAGCCACCTCCGGGAAGTGCTCGATGTGGGGGACCCACGACTCCAGGTAGTGGTCTGACGCCTCGTCGATGATCGCGTCCGCGACGTCGACGCCGAGGGCGGACGAGGCGCGGTCGACGAGCTGGCGGAACGTGAACGCGCGGTGGTCCTGATCCATCTGCGACCAGGCCTCGAGCTCGACCTGCGCGAGGCGTGCGGCGAGTTCGTCCTCGGTCTCTGCCATGTGCGGCGCGAGGTGCCTCGCGGCCATGCGCCAGACCTCGTTGAACTCCACCAGTGCCCAGTTGGAAAGCGTGCCGCCCCAGTCGAAAATCACGGCCTCAACGGGCACAGGCGCTCCTCGTTCTCAGCGGTCCTCGGTCGTGGCTATCGTCGTCGAGGCGCGGGCCTCGCTAGGTCGTCGCCGTCTCGCGCTCGATGGCTACGAGGGTAATGCGGCGCTCGTCTCGGTCGAGGACGGTGAAGCGGATGCCCTCGTGGGTGACGGTCTCGCCGAGCTCCGGGAACCGCTGCAGGTCGAAGAGGATCAGCCCGGCGACAGTGTTGGCGTCGACATCTGTGAGGTCCACGCCGAGGTCGTTCGAGAGGTCGACGAGGAGCGTGGAGCCCTCGACGGTCTCGCCGCCGACGCCGGAGATGCGTGCCTCCTCCGGCTCGGAGCCCGTCTCCGAGCGGAGCTCGCCCACGACTTCCTCGACGATGTCCTCGAGGGTGACGAGCCCGGAGGTGACGCCAAACTCGTCAACGAGCATCACGAGGTAGGTCGCGTTCTCCTGCATCACGTCCAGCACGCGTGCAATCGTCGCGTGCTCCGACTCGTAGAACACCGGCCGCATCACCTCGCGGATCGAGGGGTCGGGTAGCGGTTCGACGTGCAGCATGTTCAGGTCGGTCACGTGGAGGTAGCCGATGACTTCCTCTGGCACCTGGTCGAACACAGGGATCCGCTGGAAGCCGTAGTTCGCCATCATCGCGGCGGCCTCGTCCAGGGTGCGGTTCACCTCGATGGAGACGATCTCCATGCGCGGCACCATGATCTCCTGCACCTGGCGGTTCGTGAGGTTGAGGGCGCCGAGGAGTTGCGTCGCGTGCTGAGTCTCGATCGAGCCGGCCTGCTGGCCCATTCGGATTGCGGTGCGGAGTTCCGCAGCGCTGATCGCGTCGCCGTTCTCCTCGCTGGCGCCGGCCACGTGGAGCAGCCCTCGTGACAGCGCGTCGAGGCCGAGCGTGATCGGTCGCGTCAGCCAGATCCACATCGCCATAGGGATGGCGTACAACCGGCTCATCCCGAACGAGTGCGCGAGGGCCATCGTCTTCGGGCCCACCTCGCCGAAGAGGACGAGCAGGATCGTGACGGCGATGGTGGCGGCAGCGACAGCGGTGCCGCCGCCCGCGAAGAGTTCCGCCGCGAGGGCGGTGCCGACCGCAGCGGCGGCCGTATTCACCAGGTTGTTCCCGAGCAGGATCGCTGAGAGCAGCCGTCGGGGCTGCTCGATCAGCACGGATACGCGCCGGGCACCGGGTACGTTCTCCTCCACGAGGTGCGCGAGGCGCACCCGTTGGAGGGTCAGGAACGCGGTCTCCGAGGATGAGAAGAACGCGGACAGGAACAGCAGGATGACCAGCAGGACGACGTAGGTGAGCAACGGGGTCCTTCTTCGCGCGCGTTAGCGTACCGGAACGCGCCGATCCCGTCCGTCCGGCACGACACGCGCAGGATGCCCGGGCGCAGACCGGAGCTCAGGCCGGTCGCGATGCCTTCAGCGAGTACATCAGCGGCACGATGTCTCGGAGCGCCTCGGGCAGTTGCCAGGCGACGCGCCGCTGGTGGCGCGAACCGTCGGCGACACCATCCGTCGGTTCCATCATCGGGAGGCCCTGCCACGCGAGCGTCTTATGCTCGTGTAGGAACTCGATCCGCAGGCCCGCCTCGATGAGGGCGGTCACGATCTCGCCGAGGCCGTGGTTCCACTCGTACCCGCGCGTGTTCTTCAGCTTCGGACCGTCGGTGTAGGTCTCGTCCCAGTCCCACTCGTTCGGCCGCTCAGATTCGAAGTAGTCGTACTTCACCTGGAACGGGAGCTCCGCCCGATCCTCATCCAATGCCCAGAGCATCGGGTGTCCCTCGTACACGTAGAGGAAGCCACCGGGCTTCACATAACCAGCAGCGACGCGGGCCCAGTTCCGGATGTCCGGCAGCCAGTTCAGTGCGCCGATGCCGGTGTAGACCACGTCGAACTGCTCATGCAGGACGCTCGGGGCGTCGTAGATGTTCGACTCGATGAAGCGCGCATCCTCGATGCCGATCTCGGCGGCGAGTTGCCGAGCGCGGGCAACCGCCTCCGGCGAAAAGTCGATGCCGGTCACGGTCGCGCCGAGACGTGCCCAGTTCAGGGTGTCCATGCCGAAGTGACACTGCAGGTGGAGCAGCGCCTTTCCGGAGACATCGCCGACCTCGGAGGTCTCGGTGGCAAAGAGCGCCTTCTCACCCTTGAGGAACCCGTCCAGGCCGTAGCCCTCCGAGGCCGCATGGATCGCCACGGACTCGTCCCATCGGGCGAGGTTGGCGTCGAAGTACGGCTCGTGCTCAGGGTTGCGGGGCATGGGGCGCTCCTCGGACGAGGGCTACCCCCTGGGTGGCCCTCGATGCGGCCGAGGACCCATTCGGCCTCGTACGAAGGCTGATAACGCCGGGACGGGACGAAGGCTAACGGGGCGGTGCTCGCCGACGTGCCTCGGGCTAGTCGGGGTTCCGTTCACCCGCGCGGATAGCCACCGGGAGCTTGTTCTCCATGGGCGGGATCGGGCAGGAGTAGTGCGGGTTGTACGCGCAGAACGGGTGGTACGCGTAGTTGAAGTCCAGCAGCAAGCGTCCATCGTCCAGCACTGGGACTTCGAGATACCGACCGGCGGGGTAGGTCTCCTGACCGCTGGTCTCGTCCTGGAACGGGAGGAAGAGGTGGCCGCTCTCCGGATCGCGGTAGAGCGTGAGGGCGACTGACTTCCCGTCGACCTCGAAGGGGAGGTTCGCCCACCGCTCGTACGTGCGAGTCGTGGCGTCCGAGGTCTGGAGCACGACGTCCTCGGGGTCCTCGTGGAGTTCGGGCATGACCTCGAACGTGAGCGCGTCGTTCGGCTCGTAGTAGGCGAGGCCGGCGAACGACTGGCGCTGTTCGGGTAGCACGGGGGACATTGGATCGGTGCGGAAGAAGGCTTCCTTCTCCCGGCGGAACTCCTGGAGTTCGGCGAGCGTTTCTGGGTCCATGCCCTCATCGTAGGACGTGGTCGCAGCCCTCCCATTGAAGACTCGTGAACTAGTGAGGAATGGCCGTGGCGGATGTGACCGGGATCGTCCTCACAGGTGGTCGTTCCTCCCGGATGGGGCAGGACAAGGCATCGCTCGTCCTCGGCGGGTCGACGCTGCTCGAGCGTGTCGTCGCGGCGCTGAGCGCGGTCGCGGACGAGGTCGTGATCGTCCGCGCTCCGGAGCAGGCGCTCCCCCTCGTCACGTCGTCCGGAAGCCTCGTCGTGGTCGCCGACCCGATCGAGGGCGCCGGCCCGCTCGCGGGCATTGCGACAGGCCTCGAGGCGGGGAGCGCGCCGCGTGCCCTCGTGGTCGGCGTCGACCACCCGTTCCTGCGTCCCTCGCTCCTGAGGCTGCTCAGCGAGCGCGTGCGGACCGGTGCGCCGTGGGCGCTCCCGGAGTTCGAGGGGCACCCGCAGCCGCTGTGCAGCGGCCTCTCGCGCGATCTCCTGGAGGGGATCCGCGCGCGCCTCGACGGAGGCGAACGCTCCCCGGTCGGCGTGGCGGAAGTGCTGGGCGCGGTCCGGATCGGCGAGGCGGAGTGGCGCTCGGCCGACCCGGACGGACTGTCGTTCCTCGATGTCGACACGCCCGAGGAATTCGCAGCCGCCGAGCGCCGTCTGCAGCGCTAGGCGGGCAGCACTCGGCATCCGAGTTCTAGGCGGATGCGGCCTTCGCGCGCTCCTCGCAGAGGGCGGTGAGGCCGGCCTCCTCGGTCTTGAGGACGCGCCGCAGCGCCGGCGCGAGCATCGGGTACATCAGGATCGCGCCAATGCCGGATGCCTCGATCGCGAGGGTCGCCCGCGTGCCGGTCGCCGTCGGTTCGACCTCGTGGATGCCGGTGAACCTCGCGCTCATGTTCTTGGTGCTCCAGCGGAAGGAGCGTCCGGGGACGACATCGGTCACGGTCCAGACGGCCGCCTTCTGCATCGGCTGCTTGGTGCGTGCGCGGTTCCCCACGGCAATCGAGTCGCCCTCGATCCACTCGATGGAGGTGATGGTGTCGGTCCACTGGTTCCAGTGCTCGACGTCCGAGGTCACCTCCCAGACCACCTCGGGCGGTGCGGCGATGTCGAAGGTTCGTGTCAGGTACATGTGAGTGCCCTCATCGGCGGCTCCGCCGCCTGGACTACTCCTGCATGGTGCTCTTAAACGCTGCCCTCGCGTGCTCGGTTCTCGACGGGAAACCTGCACCCAGAGAGACGCCTACAGCGCGCGATAAGCCGAACGCATGTCGGTCTGCTCGAATCCCATCGGCGTCGATCCGGTCGCGAAGTCGTACAGGGCGGCCTTGAAGATGCCCTCGAGCGCCTGCACGGTCCCCATCGCGAGCGCGACGAGCGCGACACCGACGGTCAGGCCCAGCACCGGCGAAATGGAGAACAGCAGGGCGGCCGGCAGGAAGGCGACCAGCGCCGCTCCGATGTAGAGGAACATGAACCCAAAGTTCGCTGTCACCTGGTTCCCCCAGGTGCTCTTCAACAGCGCGCCGGATCGCTTGATCGCGGCGATCGGTCCGAGGCCCTCGATGATGAGCACCGGCACGACGAAGAACGTCATGTAGGCCCAGACGCCCCCGGCGATCGCGAGAGCGATCTGCCCCAGGAACCCGTCCGTGCGGTCGCGCAGCGCGTTCAGGATGAGGCCGACGGTGGCCGCGATGATCGCCCACCCGATGATCGCCGGGATGTGACTCGACGCCTTCTGGATGCCGTAGCCCACGGTGGCGGGCCGGCCGCGGAGGCGCTCGATCGCGGTCGCGATGAGGGCTGCATTAAAGAACATCACGACGAAGTACGTGGTGAACAGCAGCAGGCCGGAGAGCACCATGTCGGCCGGCGTAGCCTCGGTTTCCGCGCCGCCGACGGCGGTGTCGATGCGGTCGAGCGAGCCAGTCGTCGCAGCGATCCCGGCGAAGACGGCCAGGACCAACAGCAGAGCCGCGCCGCCCATGATCGGGAACAGGATCAGCTTGCGATCCTGCATGAGCACGCGCCAGGACTGCTTAATAAGCGAGAAGGTGTGACCGATGTTGGCGAACATATTTGACCCCTAGGCTGTCGCGAGGCTGGCCCGCGTCGCACTGATCGTAGTTTAGCGCAGGGTTGGGCTCGCTTTGATCCTCTGATAGCGTCGCGGCGTGGAGTTCGGACTGACCCAGGACGAATGGATGGAGACGGTGGTCGCTTCGGCGATCGCTGTCGGCGCGATCGGCGCGGCCCTCGTGCTGGCCGCAGTGACGACTCGCATCGTCCACTACTTCACCCATTCCACCGAAACCCACCTAGACGACATGATCGGTGCGGCCCTGCGTCGCCCGTTCGTCATGTTCGTCGCCATCTGGGGCATCGTCGTCGCGCTGCACACGCTCTCGTACATCGCGCGCGGGCACGACATGATCACACGAGCGGGAATCGCTCTCGCCGTCCTCGTAGTGATGCTGGCGGTCCGCCGCATCCTGGTCATCCTGCTCGAGTGGCAAGCCGCCCGGCCGGGCCTGAGCCACGGCAAGCTACACCCCGGCTCGATCCCCCTCATCCGCCGAGGCATCACGATCCTGGTCTTTGCGGCCGGGTTCCTGATCATCCTCGACACGCTTGGGCTCGCGATCAGTCCGCTACTTGCGGGCCTCGGCATCGGTGGTCTGGCGGTGGCCCTCGCGCTACAGCCGCTCCTCGGGAACGTGTTCGCCTCGTCCTACATGCTGTCGGACTCCTCGATCCGCATCGGCGACTGGGTCGCGATCGAGGGCGGCCCGACGGGCGTCGTGGACGACATCGGATGGCGGGCGACGCGTATCCGCTCGTTCGACAACAACGTGGTCATCATCCCGAACTCGATGCTCGCGGACTCAACGGTCACGAACTACACGCTCACGACGCTCGAGGCGGACGCCCGCGTCGAGGTCGGCGTGGCGTACGAGGAAGACCTCGGACGAGTGGAAGCCGTCTGCACCGAGGTGCTGACGGCGCTACGCGACGAGTGGGAGACCTCGGTCAAGGAGCACATCCCCGTCGTGCTCTTCACGAACTTCGGCGACTCCAATGTGGACGTGCTGCTCAAGCTCCGTTCGCACACCTGGTCCGACTCGTTCGCCCTCAAGCACGAGATGATGAAGCGGATCCACGCACGCTTCGTCGCCGAGGGCATCACGATCAACTACCCCGCACGCCGTCTGTTCCTCCAGCACGACGACGTGGACGGCCTCGAGCGCATCAGCATCGAGACAACGGGCCGCCAGCCGAACGGCGCGACCGAGGTCTAACGAGGGTCCAACGAGCCCGGGGCACGACACCCGCGTCCGCTAGCGCCACCACCAGGGCCACCACCACGGATAGTCAGGCGTCGGCTCGGGCGTCGCCTCGGGCGTTGGCGCCGGAGTAGGCGGTGCCGGCGTCGCTGTTGGGCTCGGGGTGGAGGGCAGTGGCGTCGGTGTCGCCGTCGGCGAGACGGTCGGGGCCGGCGTGACCGCCGGCGTGGCGGTCACGGTTGGAGTCCCTGTCGCGTTCGGCGTAGCTGTCGCGCTCGGCGTGGGCGTAGCCGTCGCAGCGGGCCTCGAGGTGGGCGTCGGAGTCGCAGTGGCACGCGGGGTCGGTGTCGGCGTCGCTGTCACCCGCGGGGCCGGCGTCGCCGCTGGCCTCGGGGTGGCCGTGGGTGCCGCCGTGGACGCCACGCGAGGTGTCTCTGCTGGCGTCGCGGTCGGCATTGGTGTCGCGGCGGCGCTGTTCCGGCCACCGGACTCTCCGGAGCCACCCCGCAACAGGTCGAGCAGTCGCTCGATCCGCTCCCGCCAGGTCGGCGTGCGGCTCAAGCCATCGTCGGCGTCAGCCTCGGGCTGACGGCTGGACTCCTCACCTCGGCCGTTATTGCCTCGGTCGTCGCTATCCGACGCGCCTCCCCTGTTCCCGGGCGCGTTTCCGCTATTGCCCGGGGCGTTGCCGCTGTTCCCGGGTGCGTTCTCGCCGTTGCCGGGCGCGCTGCCTCTGTTGTCGCGTTCGCTCCCGCCGCGGTCCGACGATCCGCCACTTCCGCTGTTGCCCGGCGTGTTGCCGCTGTTTCCGGTGTTTCCAGGGGATCGGTCGCCGTCCTGGTTGCCGGGCGCACTTCCGCTATTCCCCGGTTGATCGCCCCTGTTGTTCGGGTCAGGCTCCCGCTCGTTCGGCGCTGGCGGCGCGAAACTCGAACGGAGTCCGTCGGCGAGTCCGGGGGTGAGCTCGTTCGCCTCCGTCGTGATCTCCTCGACGAGACGGCGCTCCGCCTGGGCGCGGATGCGAGCGGCCGCGGAGGGCTCCGACATCACGGCCGCGAGCAGGGCGAGACGTGTCGCCCGCTTCGCGTCGTCGTCGGTATCGAGGATCTCGTCGAGGACGGCGGCGAGGCGCCCGTCGTTCCCTCGCGCGAGGGCGTCTTGCAGGCGGCCGGCCCATGTGTCGGGCGCACCTTGCGGCGCCGCGGTGGTGGCGGCGGTTCGTGGGGTTCCCGTGGGCGTGGTGGTGCCGGGCGCCGTGGAGTTCTGGCCCCCGGAGCCCTGCTCTGCGGCCGGCGGCGTCTCCGCCGCGGCGGCCGGACGCTCGGTCGCCCGTGGCGTCGCTGCCACCGTCTCAGCCCGACGCGAGCGCTCCGTCTCGACGACGCGCACCGGTGGGACCTCGCCGACCGACTGGAGCTCAGTCGCCAGTGCACTGAGGGTCAGCGGACCGCCGGCCGTCGCGCTGACCTCGAGCGGGAGTCGCGCGATCGCCACGTTCTCGGGGATCGCGACCTCGACGCTGCCCGAGGCCGTCTGCACAGTGACCGTGCCCTCGCCGGGCGCGTACCGCCGCAGCACGAGTGAGTATTCGCCCTGCTCCGCATCACCGAGGACGATGCGCTGGAGCTGAGTGTTGTCGGAGTCCTCGGTGGCTGTCGTGGTGATGCCGGGGATCTGGCGGAAGACGAGGCCGTTCATCAGGACGCCGGTCGCGGCACCCTCCGGCGACGTGAGATAGGCGGACACGGGGCCGCTGACGCGGACTTCGCCGATGCTCGGCGCCGACTCGGGCGCGCTGATGCGCTGCGCCGAGGCGCGCACGACCTGGCCGGCGAGGACATCGACGCGGAACTCATCTTGGGCGAGGCTCACGAGGCCCTCGGCGGTGAGGACGGCAGTGTCGCCGTTGACCGCGGTCTCGAAGACCGTCCCGTGTGCCGCGACGACCGCGTGCGGGGTGCGGATGACGTAGGAGTCGCCTTGCTGGATGGGGACCACGTCGTTCCAGATGCGGCCACTCATCTGCACGAGGCTGATCATCCGGTCGCCGTTCACAGAGATGTGCTCCAGCGCCACCTGCGTCGACGCGTCGACGGTGGCCGTGGAGCCGTCCGGGAAGGTCAGCATGGCGAGCGCAGCATCCAGGGTGCGGATCGTGACGCCCTCGTCGAGGGTCGAGCCGTCGGCCACGGGGAGCCAGTCGCCCTCGACCTGTTGTTCGACGGAGCCGGCGAAGACGGTCAGCGTCGCCGCCGACGCCGTGGAGGTGTTTCCGCCCCAGACGAGCGCGAGCGCGATGAGGGCCACGACCGCAGCCGGTGCGGCGACCGAGGCGAACCGAAGCATGGAACCGCCGAGGCCGAACGCGGGAAGGCTTGGCATCCGGAACCGCGAGCGCTGCTGCGGGGTCGCCCGGAGTTCGGCCATGAACGCCGCGCGGCGGGCCGGGTTCGGCTGCACGCCCGGTACCGGGATCAGGGAGACGGCAACGGCGGCGCGGAGCAGCGGCTCCAGTTCGACGCGGAGTTCCGGCCACCGGTCGAGGCACTCCTCGACGGTTGCGATGCCGAAGAGGACGTCCTCGATGCAGCCATCGACGATCGTGGCGAGGGTCTGCTGGTCGGTCATGGCAGCCCCCCTTCCGATTCGATCTCGCGGCGCAGGGCCTGCAACGCGCGCATCTGGAGGCCACGGATGGTGACCTCCTTGCGGTCCATGATTTCGCCGATCTCACGCGCTGACTTTTCCATCAGGAAACGCAAGACCAGTACCTCTCGATGATCCTCGGACAGTCGTTCCAACGCACCGCGTAGCAGGTCGTTCGTTTCGGCCGTGAGTACGCGCGCCTCTGCCTCTGGATCCTCGGGGAGGTCGACACCTTCGAGGTCGGTGGTCGGGCGGCTAGTGCGGAAGTAGTCAACCATCTGGTTGTGGGCCATCCGATATAGCCATGCTCGGAAGGGGGCTCCGCGGTGCTGGTACCGCGGAATCGCCTGCCAGGCCTTCAGGAACACCTGCTGAGCGAGGTCCTCCGACACATCCCGGTCGCGAGTGCGCACCAGGAGGTAGCGAAGGATCTCCGGCTGGAAGCGGTCATAGAGGGCTCCGAATGCATCGGCATCTCCCTCTTTTGCGCGGTCGACGAGAGGACGGATGACCCCCGCTTCCTCATCCGCCGCCGCGGCGGCACGCCTTCGCGCTTCCGTCTGATCCAACGAAATTGGCCCCATTCCGTTCGTTCAGACGGCGCGCCCGCGAGGCATTAGCCCGCGCGTTTGAGCGGTTGCCTGTGATCACGGCTGCGATGGACGGGCGCGACACCTGATGGTGGGGAAGGCGTCGCCCGGGGACGTCCAGACCGCTCTTTGAGCCTAGCGTTTGTAGAGGCCCCGGAGACAAGCGATGACTTGTCTCGATGGGTTTGTTATGCGCGTTCGGCATCGCGCTTTCTGCTGTTACCGAACGGTCGAGGGAAGGTCGCGTACCGGTCGGTTCGCTTCACCTGCGCGCTCTGTGCGCTCCGGGCGTTCCGGGCGCTCAACCTGCCTCGGGGCGCTCAACCTGCCTCGCGGCGTCCGAGGAACGCCCCGGCGCCGCTGCGAGGATTGCGCGACAGCGCTCGATGGGGTCTGCATCTACGGATTCCGCGTTCGCGATACGGCGGCAGACTGCGAAGCGACCGGCGGGCGGTTCACCCTCGGCGCTCAACCACGTCCGGCAGCGCTCGACGAGGGAGTCCGCAGGGTCGGTGGCGGCCGCCACGCGCCGGCAGGCCGCGCCCGGCGAGAGCGACTCGTCGTCCTGGTTCGCCTCGCGACAGCGCTCGACGAGCGAGGCCGGCGGGTTCTCGGCGTTCGCGACGCGGCGGCACAGGGCGCCTGGAGCGACGTGCTCCGTGTGCTCGAGTCGGACGCGCACGAGGGCGTCGCGTGCCTCGGCGGGCAGGACGCCGATCTCGACCAGGCGGTCGAGGACCGTCGCCCCGGGCACGAGGGCCGAAGGCGTTGCCGAGTCGGTCTCGGCGGCGGCGGTCATCACGATCCCGAGGGACATCATGACCGCGACGGCGGCGGGGAGGAGGGACTGCAGCAGGGTACGTCGCATGGGCTGCTCCGTAATCGTCAAAACATCGATCGATGTGCTTGCTCGTTTCATGCTCTGTAACGGGTTGGGAAGACGTTGCGTTTGCGTGCCTGAGAGAGTCGTCAGGAAGTGTTCATAAGTCGGTGCCGGTAGGGACAAGACACCGCGCTGACAATGTGCGTGATGGGTCGCAGTCCGCCGAGGCGGTCCGCCGCCGCCGTACGATGGGCGCTATGGCACTGGGCCCCGAATTCGACCAGCCCGCTGGGCGGTCCTTCCAGCGGTTCGACAATGCGGTCAGCCGGGGGCAGGACCGGCTCTTCCGCGTGCTCTGGTTCGCCGTGCCGCCGCAGTCCGTAGCGAGAAACCTCGACTTCCAGGCGCTCCTGGCCTCGCGGTTCTTCGCGGACATGGCGCTACAGGCGCTCTACTACGCGGCGCTGATCGCGAGCGCGCGAGCGGGCGACCAGGCGATCCAGGCCGCGATCATCGGCGTCGCGTTCCTGCTGCCCGGCCTCGTGCTCGGACCGTGGGGCGGCTCGGTCGCCGACGCGATGCCGAAGCGTCTCGCACTCGTGGCGACGTACCTGGCGATGGGAGTGCTCGCGCTGCTCGTGCCGTTCGGGACGGGCACGGGGTTTATCGCGATGCTCGCCGTGATCTTCCTCGTGCGCGTCCTCCACCAGGTCTCACAGCCCGCCGAGGCCGCCGCGGCGCCCCTCGTGGCAAGTCATGCTGAACTAGCTTCGGCCAACTCCTTCATGTCGCTCGCCTCTTCGACGGGCGAGGTGACGGGGAAGGCGCTGCTGGCGCCAGCCATCGTGCGGTTCTGGGGACTGCGGCCGATCACGATGATCGCGGGCCTGATGTTCATGTTCTCCGCGCTGCGGGTCGTGAAGTTCCAGCCGGAGAGCGAGCGGGACGCCAAGTTCGACAGCGGGAAGATCCGGCGCGCCGGTGTCGGCGAGGCGCTCCGATGGCTCCTCGACGAGCCGGGGGCGTTCTGGATGCTGCTCCTCGCCGGGATGGCGAGCACGACGAACGTGGTGCTCGGCACGCTCGGGCCGCAGTACGTGCGGCAGGTGCTGGATGTCGACCCGACGTTCACGTTCTACGTCTTCGCGCCGGCCTCGCTCGGCGTCGTCGCCGGCCTGTTCGTCGCGCCGCTCACGATCCGGCTCTTCGGCGAGCGGGCTGTCGCCG
>Ga0114916_1001631_pt1 | contig 12495 bp, 17 predicted proteins | sample MalvirAntarct_66_FD_83501 | JGI IMG/M metagenome (GOLD analysis project Ga0114916, IMG submission 83501) | Marine viral communities from the Global Malaspina Expedition - Malaspina viral metaG Antarct_66 | ecosystem: Environmental > Aquatic > Marine > Oceanic | place: West Anvers Island... | reverse complement strand
TTTCTGTAATGTATTTAATTTTTACAGAATAATTGTTATACCCAAAATCATTTTCATAATGATATTGGTTAAGAACAAAAGCCTTTACAGTCACCTTGTCACCAACAGAACCAAAGTGCTTGTTAGCATTCTTAGGAATGTAAATAGCGTTAGGCTTACATACGTTGCTCACTGCTTCATGAACCTCACTTTTGTACTCAGTAAGACCTGCCCAGTAATTGATGCTTTCTTGAGACATGTGATCGAGAGGAGCATGATCTATTACATGACCACCTGACCAAATTTTATCAAAAGGATTTTTGCCATTAAATAACACTTCTAAAGAAGTCACAATCCAATTAGCAAGGTTCTTTTCTTTTCTTCTGAGGTTGTCAGCTTCGATTTGATCTTGATTTCTTCTGATGATGTCGTTGAGGCTTTCATCAGCATATGATGTGTCAAGAGGGTCAGTGTCACCTGACTTGTTGACATAATCCATGGCTTTCTCTACTGCTGTCTTAGGATCAGTAGAAAGATTAACAATGTATTCACCCTTAGTGTCTACACCATAACCAACACAAAGTGTGTACATTGCAGTCAATGATCCACTTGCGATGTAATATCGTACATATTTTTCCATTACGCTACCTCCTTGTCTAATTTTTTAATAAATGTATCAAGTTCTAACTCCTTGGGAGCAAACAAATTGCTCATGCCTTCGAAGACTGTGTTGTAAGCATTTATTTCGATGTAGTAACCATCTTCAAAATCCTCATTGTTTAAGTTCTCGTAAAACTTTTTTTTGAAAGCCTTCATGCTGTCAAGAAGATCGTTCTTGCCATAAGTAGTCATGGTGTTGACAGCATGTTGGAAAGTGATGTCGTGTTGATTAAAGTCTGAAATGTTTAACATATTTGCTCCTTTTTTGTTATTTAATTTATTTCCCATATACTTAATATACACAAATTTAGACAAATGTACAACTATTTACACACTTTATTTCATTTATTTTAGACCAAAAAAAAGGGAGCCTAAGCTCCCTTTAAGGTTATTAAGAAACTTACGCTCCTTGTGAACCATAGATACCACGCCAGTTTGAAAAACCGAAGCTGTATCTTTCTCTAGCTTTGTAACGAATGTTACCAGTAGAGAAGTCAGGCTCCATGTTAGTCTCCATGCCAGTTCTTTGGAACATTTTTAGACCTTCGCCTTGATCTGTAACAGATGTTAGCAAGAAGAAAGCATCAGGATCAGTTAAATAATGATTAACTGTATAGCCACCGGGTAACACACCTGTGTTTTTGATAGCGTTTACATCATTATCTGCTGTACCTGATCTTAGAGTGCTGTTCAATATTCTGTCAGCAACAAAAACTAATTGTGGTGGAACCACAAGTTTTGAAGCATTAACAGAGATTGTTAGACCTCTATCGTCTGTAAATGTTGAGATATCAATAAGTGCATCCTCTAATGAAGTTTCATTAAGGTCAGCCATGGATGTAGCTCTATTTGCTGCTGTTCCACCACCTGCGAGGGGGTGAGCAGTTGCAATTAAAGGTTGTCCATCACCACCAGTAAAACTGGATGAAAATGCGTTATTAAGTACATTGGCACCTTTCACTTCTTTGGTGTTAGCCATTGATCGTGCTAGTGCTTTTGTATATCTTTTTCCTAAAGAATCGTAGAGGTTATCTTCAACTGCTTCTTCAGTTAGAGCAAAAGCTAACGCAATCGTGTCATGCGTATATCTTGCTGTGTAACTTTCAGAAGAGTTGTCAAAGACAACGCCTTGACCTTCAGACTTAGTTGGTGCTGAACCAAATCCCATAACTAATACTTCTTCTTCGAAAGCCTTTTGAGAGTCTTCGATGGAGAAAATTTCAGTATATTCTTGTTGGTATGTATCATACTCAAGTCCAAATAAACTGTTTAAGCCGGGTTCTAGTTCTTTTGCTAATTGTGCTCTTGAAATTGCCATAATTTATATCCTTATGCTAAACCAGCACCTTTCTGCCCACATATATGATTTTGAATCACACAGAGAACATTAGTGTCAGTCGAACTTACATCCGAGTTATCAGGGTCTTCAGAAATATCTAAGACTTTCAGTGGTAGTGAAGCAGTGGTATTACCAGTACTAACAGCACATTCAGTATTCGATCTTCCTGACTTAGTGTCGCCTACAGGTGATCCATCAACAATGTCGAAATTTCCGAACAAGTCTGCAACTGGAAAAGCTGCATTACATTGTACTTCGAAAACAACATTAGGATGATCTATCACTGATGCGATTATATCAGAGGAAGTAATACTTCCTTCGTATGAGTTACTAAAAACTTGTTCGCCACTAGAGTTTGTAAAGCTTACGCCATTAAAAACTCCAACGATAGGTACAGCTCCAGAAGCGGCGTGTCTGCCCAAAACACCAGCAGTAAGCTGGGTAACCAAGTCGCCTTGGAAAATTGGGGTAGTCGCACCACTAGCGATTCTGTATCTTGATTGTCCACCTGAATAAGGTGCACCACTCATCATACGAACAGGTTTTAGTCCAAATGGAGCATTTTTATTTGCCATAATTTAGTTTCCTGTTATTTAGTTACTTTTCTTTCCAAAAGTAACTTGAGATTCTCGTTTAGAATCATACTTAACATAGCGATTGTCTTTTCCTGAATCATTAAACATTGTGTTGTCTAACGCTTCATTAGCAAGACGAGTTCTATCTTCATAGTGCTCTCTTCTTTCATTAACAGTCTCTATGGGCATTTTTGCTAAAACGAGTCCTTCGTTATGTATTACGCCTGCCATCCTACCTTGTTCGATAGTAGGAAAATGCCAACCTGCTGGAAGCTCAGAACCTTGTACAAGTTCCCAACCTTCTCTTAGTCTATAACTCATGTTATTTGCATCTTCTATACCTAAAGTTGCTTCTCTTATCCACCTATATACAAAGCCTTCAGGTGGTGGAGGAGTTTCAAGTTTTCTGACTGGTCGCCATGGTTTTCTACGAGCTTCTTTATCGTGTGTCTCGGAATCACGAACATTTCTAGTCATATCCAATTTCTTATCGTCTATCATTAAATCACCTCTCTTTGTGAAATTTTTTGTTTCTCTTTGGCTACTCTTTTCAACCAATCATCTTGTGACATGTTGTAAGGTTTTAACCCTGAGAGCCGATCTACTTCAGACTTAGAAAAAGTCACGCCTTTCTTTTTTGCTTGTGTTTTTTGCCGACTTCCTACGGAAGCAGATGCGACTCTTTGCACAGAGGGTCTGTCATCTTTTTTATTGGCTTTTTTATCATCACCCAAAGTTGGGTAAACTTTAAAAACTCTTTTATTTAATTCGCTGTAATAATCGTCTGAATCAGCTTCAAACCCTTCGTTTACAAGATTAAAATGTGTGAAATAAGCAAATTGAGTAGCTTCAACATTGGTTTGATCTGATTGATCTCCATACCAAGTGTTGTTACTTGCCCAATCTAAAGCCTCATCAGTAGGCTGAACTTGTTGCTGTTGTTGTTGTTGTTGTTGTTGTTGTGGCTGTGCAACTTGTTGTTGTTGTACAGGTTGTTCTTGTCTATTCTTAGCCATTCTTACTTTTTCTTTTTGAATGGATAGATCACTTTTTAAAGTGTCAGCTTTGGACATTAATTCAGCATCACCTGATTCTACAGCTTTTTTATACAACTCATTGGCTTGTTGTTCTTTAGCATTAATTGATTGTTCTTCAGCCAATAATACATTTTGACCTAACTGAGAAGTATGGGTTCGTAACGCATTAATTTCAGCATCTTTTTGAGATGCTACTTGCTCAAGATACTGTGCTCTTTGTTCAGCCTCTTTTGCTCTTTGTGTTAATTTGTTAACTCTTTTAGATACACCTTTAGTGTATTGATCTAATTCGTCATCAGATGTAACAACTGGATCACCATTTTGATCTATCGAGTCCTCAACAATTTGAATATTATCTTCTTCTAGTTCTTGAGAAACAACTTGTTCTGTTTGATTATCTATCATTTATAAACTCACTATATCATCAGGATTAGAAATTGTCGCAATAACTTCGTCATCGTTTATTATTCTGACTTCTGCACCATCATCTAATTTAAACCTAGCACCTGCGTAACGACCAATCAATACCCATTGTTTTTCGCCACACCATGGTGCTCCATATTTTTCTCCACTATAACAAAGAGGACCACACTTAACCACATAAGCTACAACTGTTGCCAGTTGCTCCTTATCTTGTGATTCTTTTGTGAGAAGGATTCCTCCCTTCGTTACTCCCTTACCACGATAAGGAAGAACTAAGATTTTCCAACCAGTAGGTTGAGGCATACGCTCTAAAACAGAATCATCTAATTTGCTTGGGTCTAATACAACCTCATCAGGTTCTACATAAGCTGAGGATAATTCTACTGTTTTTTTATTCATTGTGTACCTTAAAGTAATTTTTTATAAAATCTTGTATATAATACAACGCTTGTAGTTGTCCTTGCAAGTATTTATGGTGATCCATGTCATTTAATCCACCACCCATGTAAGTCTCACTAATAGCTTCTATCTTAGAATCAATTTCTTTTTGTAGTTTTTCAAGAAAAGTTAAATCCATTAGTCTCTTACTTTAAATTCAAGACCTTGAGTAGCTGCTCCACCACCTCTAATTTTAACAACCCTAACATCTCCACCTTTATTCATTTTTTTTGGTGGTCTTCCTTTTTTGGTTCCATATGTTCCTTTACCTTTTGGCATATTAATCTCCTATTTAGATTTTTTAACAGTTTTAGTTTTTTTAACAGTTTTAATTTTTTTGACAACTTTAGGTTTTTCTACTACCTCTTCTTCTGCCTCTTGTTTCACTTCTTCTGCTACTTTGACTTCAGCTTGCATTTCTTTAGCTTCTATAACCACTGAGACTTCGTTGACATAAATGTTGCCTTTATCAATGGCTAATTGTTTTTTTGCAATTCTTTCGTCAGAAACTTTCTTTTTGTCTGCTAGTAACTTTTCGTTATCTAGTCTGTCAGTTTCTTCTTTTTCTTTATTAATTTTTTTTTGAGCTTTTAGCTCGTCAATTGCTTCTTTCACATATGATGTTGTCATATTAATTCCCTCTCATTTTGGATTGTAACTCCATTAGTTTTAATTCTGCTTGCTGTTGCATTCTTTCTACTGCTAATTGGAGTTTATCATCAGCAATAGTTTTTTGTATATCTAAGCGTTGTTGTTGCATTTGTGTATCAGCCATATTAGATTGAGATTGCAACTGTTGTTTAGAGTCAAATTGTTCTTGATCCATGTCTAATTCTTTGTCTTTTAATTCTAACTCTTGTTGTCTAATCGCAACCAAGGGATCGCCTTGATTTGTGTCGCTAATAGATTGCATAAATTCTCTAGTAAGTTCAGCCAAGATAGGTGAACTCATTTGATCTAACATCATTTGTATTTGAAGTTGTATTTGCTGTGCTTCTTCAGGACTTACTTGTTGCATTTGTGCTTGAACCTGTGCAATTTGTTCTTGCATTTCAGGTGGCATTTGTTGTTCAGCTACTTGAGCTGAAAGAAATTGTAAATGTTGCATTACATGGCTAATAATTAACGATTGTAACTGTGGGTTTTCTTTAACCACTTGAGTTAAAAATAAACTTTGATGAGCCTCTACATGTGCTTCATGGTTTTGTTCAGCAAATGCTTGTGCAGGTTGACCCATTAATAAACCACTGTTTTCCAAACCTGCATCAATTGGCTTAGGTGTATTGTCAGCAGGTGGTTGCAACAATGAGTCTACATTATCAACACCTAATGCACTGTACATTCTGTAATAGGCTTCATATATTCCTGTAGGACCATGTATTTCAGGATTAGATTGAACCATTTGCAACAATTCTTGTGCCATAGTTATTCTTTGGCTTTGTGAAAATATGTTTGGATCAGAGACAGGAACTATGTCAATTCGATCATCAAAGTCACTAACTTTTATTTCTCTTGCACCTGATCCTGTGTCAAATGGGTATTCAGGTGGTAAGTAATCTGCAAAAACTTTAGCCAAAAGATTAAATTCTAATCTTTGTGCGTAATGCAATCTTTTGTGAATAGCACTCATGACTTTTGTGCCACGCTCTAATAAAGCTACTGTAGTTCCTACTGGCATGGCTTGATTCATGTCACCAACATTCATATCACCAATAGAGGCAAATCTTTTGCCTGAATCTACCAGTAAACCAAGTAATTGCATTAATACATTACTAGGTTCTTTGATTGGAAGTGGTATTAAGTTTTCTCTTAATGAGCCACCTGTGGTATCAATGTCTCTAAATTCACCGGGTTGTAATGGTTCAGCTTCATCACGAATACGCATTCCTCTTGCTTTAAATCCTGCTGGTAGATTAGCCAATGTTCCTGCATCTATTAACTGTCTTAATATTGAGGTGGTAGCTTTGGATATACCTCCAATCATGTGTGATAGTCCAAGACCATAGAAACCTAAACCGGGTAAAAACTTGTATTGAACAAAGTAATTGATTTTATTTTTACCAGTATCTTCAGGATTGTAATTTCTTCTGATTGCAAGCACTTGATTGGCTTGTTCGTCTATCGTAACTATGTATGGAAGTTTTAAACCTGTTGGCTCACCCTCTTGATCTGTGTCTTCAAAGCCTTCTAAATCAAGAATTGTGTGTATTTCATAGATGGTTCTATTTCTGTCTTCTGTGTAACTAGGAGATATTCCTTCAATTGCATCAATCTCAGTAGTTATTTCATCTCGACTTTCATAAGATTCTTCAGGAATGTCTACATCAATGTAAAAACCTGATAGTTGTTGTTTCTTAACTTCATTGCGAGACATGGTAATTGCATGTGTAATTCTTTCTGCTGAAGACATGTCAGGAGCTTCATAAGGAACGATTAAATCTTCAGGTGGAATAAATTTAGAAACAGCTCTTTGTAAAACAAAATCAAAATAAATTTTCTTAAAACAAGAACCTGCTAGTGGTAGATAAAACAACAATTGATCTAACTCAGGATCATAGTCTTTCATTACATTCATAATGTAATAATTCATAAACTCTTGCACTCTTTCAGCTTGAGCTTCAGTTTCTATTGTTCTTTGACCAAGAATTTGTGTCTTAACTGGTCCTTTAGCAGGCAGTAATTCTTTGTAAGCCTGAGCTTGGAACTGGGTTGTTGCCTCTGCGAGGATCGGATGAACCACCCCTGATGATCCTTGAAATGGTTGTGATCGACTTTCATCGAACTTCATTCCTAAATATTTTAATCCATCAGTGTATGTTTTTTCCCAATCACTTCTTGATTCAAGATCGCCTTTAATAGAATCAATTAAATTAGATGATAGTTTGGATAGTTCGTCTTCGTCAATAAATTCAGCTAAGTTAGCAAAAAAGTCTTCTTCTTCATTTTCTAAATTTGATAATTCTGCTGCAATTTGTTCATCAAGCAAAACTTCATCGTCTGTAACTAAAATGTTTTCAGAGCTATTGATTGCTTCTGATCTGCTTTGCTCAGGGATAATTTCTACAGAACTGCCTGACTCAATTATGTCAGGGTTATTTTCTGTGCCTAATACTCTTTCAACTGCCATAATAAACCTTAGTGTATCACTCTTTTTTCATTAAGTTTTTGTAATAACTCTTCGCCATGAATCTCTGTCAATTCTCCTTCTATTATCAATCCCTGAAACTCAGCAATAGCTTCTGCTATTTTTTCTTCTCTAGCAAAAATATTAGGTCCTACATATTCAATGCCATCCCAAACAAACGATGTAACAAAAATTTTCATTAATTAATAATACACTGTTCTGTCTTTTCTTAATAATTTTACTTCATCTTGATAATCTTCATGCAACGATAAAAAACCACCTTGTCTAAATCTCATTAGAGCCATGGTTGCACTATCACAATAGTCATCATTATCACCATAAGGGAAACTTGCCATTTCTTCAATAACTTCGTCTGCAAAAGATTCATCAGGTGCCCAAACCATGCTTGATTCAAAGATAGGTGCAACACTGTTCATTCTAGCAACCTTATCTTGACCTCTGCTAGGAGAGTAAGAGGTTACAGGTATGCCCATTCTTCTCAATTCTTGTGCTAAAGGTGTTCCTGATGCTTTGGCTTCAATTAATACGCAATCAGGCTCCCAGTATTTATACTCATCCCAAGCCAAGCGTTTTAGTTCAGGAAAATCTACACGCATCCTTTTTGCATCTAATAAAATAATACAAGGCGTATCATTTTCTTCATTCTCAAAAACTGCCCATGTTGTTATTGCTGAATAATCAGCAGTTTCTTTTTTAGAAAAAGCAGTATCGTAACTTTGTATGACATAGTTATATTCAGGTACTTTTTCTTTTTCCCATCTTTGCCACCAATCTCTTTTAACAATTGAGCCTTCTTCAGCAGTAGGATTCTGCATCCACTGAGCGTTCCATTTAGCTATAGGTAACGATGCTTTTACTCCTAAAAGTTCTTCTTTCTTCCAAAACTCACCCCACAAAGGCTTATCTGTTTCAGGCATGATTGCAGGAAACTCTACTACCTCCCACTGATCGCTGTTCTCATCTCCTTGTTTTTTAAGAACTTTTCCTACCAAATCTTTTGTGCTCCACCTTGTCATTACTATGACAATAGTTCCACCCGGTTGTAATCTCTGTCTAGGTCCTGATGTATACCATTCATAGGCAGAGTCCATAGATTTGGGTGATAGTGCATCTTGTTCACTATGTGGATCATCAATAATCAGTAGATCAGCACCACGACCAGTAATTGCACCACCAACACCTGCTGCGAAGAATTCACCTTCCATGTTACTTGTCCATCTTCCTGCTGATTTGTTGTCTGCTTGTAGGCTCACATTAGGAAAAACAGTCTTAAAATCTTCAGAATCAATTAAATTTCTTACTTTTCGACCAAAACGAACAGCTAATTCTGATGTATGGGTACATTGAATGATCTTTAACGCTCCATTTAAACCCATCATCCATGCAGGAAAGAAAGTAGAGGCAAATTCTGACTTGGAATGTCTTGGTGGAAGGCAAACAATCAATCTTTTTAACTTTCCTTGTGCAATACGATTAAATTTGTCAGCAATAATTTTGTGATGGCGACCTTCAATAAAAGTATCACCCCACATATGCTTTACAAAGCTCATAAAGTCTTTTTGACAAGATTCTTGCTTGCCTAATTGATCGTATTTGTGTAATAACGCAAGAGCTTCAGCTTTGTCTTGAGGAGAAAGAATATCAAAATCTTTTAAATCGCTAGTATTCATAAGAGTCAGGCAAGATAGATAGATAGTGACATTTTTGGTTCTACCTTGCCCTAAGCACTAATGGAGTAATGCCTGAATAAATTATAGACCAATTAAACCTCATACCATTCTTTATTTTGAAACATAAGAGATTCTGCCTCTCTTCTTCGTATCAATCCTTTTTTTACTTCACCATTTGCCTTATTCCAACGCTTTATTTGAGCAGGAACATCATCGTGTTTACCTTCGTTTAATACTCTAAGCATAGTGCTAGAGTTTAGATTGGTTGGTCCTAAATTGTATGTCCATGACACCAAAGCATCAAATTCGTTTTGTTTTAAATCTACTTTGACTGATATATCTACATCATTAGAATATTCTTGTAACTCTTCAACTAACATAGATTCTGCATCTTCTTTTGTTATAGAGTCTCCCTCTTTAACATCTTTAGTATGCCCATAGCCAATAGTCCAAACACCTGCTGAACATTTATATGCTTCTAATTCACAACCTTCAAACTTTTTAATTAAAGCTATGCCTTCTTCTGATATTTTCATACTTAACCTCTATTTTTTATCAATAATAGTAACTTTTCTGTAGTAAACCACAACTTCTTGTAATTCATTAATGTATCTTTTAAGTTCTTGCATGTTGTATGCCATTAATTCGTAATCAGGTACAGACATAGCAAAGAACACAACTTGACCTTCTTGTTTTTCTACTTTTATAAGGAATTCTTTGAGGTTTTTGTCTGAAACCACATACCAATATGGCTCTTTGAGATCAATTTCTCTAGGCATAACAGGTTGAACAATGATTCGTTCAACAGGTTTAGTGATTATATCTACTTGTTGTCTGCTAGGAATCAGACTGCAACTGCAAACCATCATCAAGGCTATCAATACGCTTGCTGTCTGCTTCGATGCCATCAAATACTTGTTTTGTTCCATTATTAACCCTCTTTTCAATTAAACTAGGCTTTGCATTAGCTAACTTGGTAAGATTATGTCGTTTAAAAATGTCTAAGTAACGACTCATTTCTAATTCTATAGCTTTATTTTGTGTTTGCAAATTGTTCAAACTAGATGTTTGTAAAACAAAATCGTTTCTAACTGTTTCTAGTGCTAATTTTTGTTCTTTGTCTCTAAGTTCAAATGCTTGATTTAATTCAGCTAATTTTGAGTTTTCATTCCAAAGAAAAAAAGTAAATAAGCCTAAGACTCCAAGAACACCTAGTAAAATTCTACTCATTTTTTAAATGCTCCATACAGACACGCCATTCGTTTTGATTAATTTCATCAGGGTAGTTTGTGTATAACTTTGACCTACAATGATTAAAGTTAGAATTTTCAGAATTACTAATAACAGGTACAGATGTAAAGCTAGTAAGTAAGACAACCACTAATAAAACACGCATTAGCCATTAAGAGGGTTATCGTCTTTGTTTTCTAGTTTATTTAAGTCTCTTTCTAGGCTTTCTAAGTCAGCTTTAATAGTAGCTATGTCTGTTTTGATTTCTGTTACATCAGGTAGATCAATTCCATCTATTTCTTTTTCTAGGAATTTAACGCTTGTTTCTATAGATGCAAAACGCTCTTCAATGACTTTCATTTCGTTTTCTGTTTCGCCTATGCCACCAATCTTAGCTTCTAAGTTAGCTATGCGATTAACATAACCTGCTCCTGTATAGCCAAATCCTGCGAGGGTAGATACAATTCCTACAAGGGCAATTATCTGTGTTGTTTTATTTTGAAACCAGTCCATTAACTTATCTCCAAATATTAGGTTGGTCATTTATCATCTGACTCAAACCTTTTAAATTATCGTTCACTAGGCCATAAAATGCCACAGTGTTGTCGTCAAGTGTAGCAGAAGTATATATATTTGCACTAATATACCAATCTGTAGAATCAACCATGCTTAACTCTTTGTATGAATCAAAGCCAGGAACATACCCTATAAGAGCTACCAAGCTTGTTTCATCACCGTATTTACCTGTGTCCTCTTGCTCTTGTTCTTGTTGTTCCTGCTGTGCTTCTATGTTTGCAGCAATGATCTTGTCTGCTATTTGATCTGCTTCTGAAGATGTCATTGTTCCAGAAGATGCTGTATCAATTTGACCTTGCATGTTAGAAACTTGGACATCAGCAACAACCATGGATGCTGCATTATCAAATGTTGGTAGTGGTGCTATAGATACAGACATGCCACCAGAACTTCCAGAGGCATCAGACATAGATAGAACTTGATTGGTTTGTTGAGATGCACTAGCAAACTGATCTGATGCGCTAGGAGAGCTAGAGGTGCTTATGCCGCCACTTGAAGAGCTAGATCCTGATGCAGTGTTTGCGCTGCTTGAGTAACTAGAGCTGTTGTTACTGCCAGAGCCACCAACGGCACTTGAGTAACTGTTGGCTGCTGTTTTCACGCCTGATCTGACTACATTAAGGGCCACCTTCATTAATTTGTTTTTACCAGTAGGCGATTCGGATTCTACTGCTGCAAATTCTTCTTCAACTACATCCAGTGATTCTTCTGCTACTTCTTCTCTTTCAATTCGTTCTTCTTCTATCTCAGCTTCTACCAATCTTTCCTCTATTTGCTCAAAGACTTCTTCAACCACCTCCTCTTCAAATATTTCTTCTATAAATTCTTGTTCAGGCTCTTCTAACTCTGCAAATTCCTCTTCTCTGCCGTTTGTTTCTTCTTCAAACCACTCTTCTAATTGTTCTATATTTTCAAACTCTATGAAGGTATCAGGTTCGCTGTAATCTTCTACCAAAAATGTTTCTTGAAATAAAAATTCATCTAACAACATTTCATCTTGGTGTTGTTGATCTTGGTGCAAATCCCAAGCATCCATTTGTACATCTAAGACATCATAAGAACTAACAGCAGAAGTAGAAAAATCAATCATCCCATCATCACTGAAACTTATATCATTGCCTAGCCATTCATCAACTTGCTCTTGACCAAACTGATCTACATCTAAGGCGTACCAATCAGCATCAGTAAATTCTGAACAGTTATTTTGATAGCACGGGTCATTGGGGTCTAACCATTCGTCAAATTCTTCGTCATACCACATATCTTCTTCAGAGAATCCATAGTCTGTTTCTTCATCAAAGTAGGCTACAGAGTCTTGTTGGTTATACCCTCGGCAAAAAGGTGCATATTGTGGGTCTTGATCGCATTGTTGATCGTCATACGCTTCCCAATATAAAGGGCAAGACTCATTATAAAGCTGAGT
>Ga0114916_1001630_pt1 | contig 12506 bp, 6 predicted proteins | sample MalvirAntarct_66_FD_83501 | JGI IMG/M metagenome (GOLD analysis project Ga0114916, IMG submission 83501) | Marine viral communities from the Global Malaspina Expedition - Malaspina viral metaG Antarct_66 | ecosystem: Environmental > Aquatic > Marine > Oceanic | place: West Anvers Island... | reverse complement strand
GGGGAGCGGGATGTGGCTGCCGAGGATGGTGCCGGCGAGGCCCTCGGCCTTCGCGCGGTCGGCGCCGAGGGCGGCGATGCGGCGGCGCTCGGCGGACCCGATGCAGTCGTTGCAGGTGGTCTCGATGCCGTCGCTCTGGCCGATGAGGGCGTCGCCGCAGTCTTTGCCCGGGCGGTTCGAGTATGGGTTGAGGTGGAACCAGCGCGAGCACGCGAGGCACTCGGAGAGGTGCGTGACCTCCTCGGCGGGTTCGTTGCAGACGGCGCAGGTGAGGTCAGTCGGCGCGCGCATGGGTCACCTCGTGTCTTCGTGGTGCTGGGTGGCTCCGGTGGAGTCCCAGTTCGCTTCTCCGGCCAGCACGAGGCGGACGTGCCGTCGTGCCGCTGCCAGCGTGCTCAGGGTGCCGAGGTAGCGGCCACGGCGCAAGCCGCGGAGCGCTGCGCCCAGCTCCGGGCCCCTCGGGACACCCGCAGCGATCAGTTGCTCGGCGGTGAGCCAGGGCTTCGTGCGCTCCCACCGCCGGAGCTTGGACTGGAGCATGCGCTGGCCCTCGGGTTCGAGCCAGCTCGCGGCGGTGCGTGATTCCTCGCACGTCCCCTCGAGGGGTACGAGCGCATCCGGCGAGGTGTCGCCGGTGGCAGCGAGCAGGCGCGCGGTCTCGTCGACGACCGTGCGGGCGCGGCCAGGAGCGCGCAGGCGGTCGAGGATCGCGTCGCGCTCTGGAAGTCGGGCGAGGAGGACGGCGGCGAGGCGCTCGGGCGTCACGGCCTCCCGGCGGCGGAGCGCCCTCGCGGCGGCGTCGATGAGGCAGAAGCCGGGGTGGATGGCTCGGAGGATGCCCCAGGCGTCGAGGCGCTGCATCGTGGCGAGGGCGACACCGGGCGCGCCGCGACTGCCTCGACGGGCGGTGTAGGCGAGCTCGGCCCAGAGGCGTTCGCCCGAGATCTCCTCGACCCAGCGCGCGCCCTCGGTGATGAGTTGGGCAGTGTGGGCGTCGGGTTCGAGGTGGAAGAGGGCGGCCGTCCGCGCGCCACGCCAGAGGCGGGTGGCGTCGTCGGCGAATGAGCGATCGTGGAGCACTCGGAGGCAGCGGGCCTCGAGGTCGGCGAGGCCACCAAACGGGTCGACGAGGGCGCTCTCGCCGTCGGGCACGCGGCGGCCGTCCTCGACGAGTGCGAGGGCCATGGCGTTCACGGTGAAGTCGCGGCGGGCGAGGTCGGCTTCGATGCTGGTGGCGGGGCGGACCTCGGGGAGTGCGCCGGGCGCGACATAATGCTCCGCGCGGAGCCACGCGAGGTCGAGGCGGGCTGCCTGGGAGCGCACGCTGGCCGTGCCGAAGCGGTCGGTGCGCTCGACCTCGATGCTCGTGGGGGCGTGCGCGGCGACGGCGTCGACGAAGGCCCCGGGGTGGGCGTCGAACGCGAGGTCGATGTCGTGGAGGTGCCGGCCGAGGGCGAGGTCGCGGACGCCGCCGCCGACGAGCCAGAGGCTGGCGCTGAGGTCGGTCGCGGCCGCCTCGGCGGCTTCGAGGAGGGCGCGCGCGTCGGGCGAGATCGCCTCCAGGAGGGCACTACGTGTAGGGCGCATAAGCAGTTGAGCGATTCTTGACACTGACGGAGAGCGGTTCTTACGATGCCCGCACTGGCAGTCACTCTCCCCGACACGCTGTCAGCTCCTATGGATACATCGTACGTGCAGGTGGGGCACGTGCGCCTGGATAGGGTCGGGCGTGAGCATTGTGGCCCCTTCTGAACGTCCCACCGATCTGCCTTCGGGAACCGGTCTTCCGGCCGGGGATCTTCCTGCCGGCGATGTAGCGACCTTCGAGGACGCTATCGGGGTCACGTTCACCAACCACGCGCTGCTGCACGCCGCGCTGACCCACCCCTCATTCGCCAACGAACACCCCGAGGACCCCGCGCCGACGAACGAGCGGCTCGAGTTCCTCGGTGACGCGATCCTCGGCGCGATCGTCGCTGAAGACCTGTACACGCGCTTCCCGCAGGTGCAGGAGGGCCGCTTAACCGAGTGGCGCTCCGCCCTCGTGTGCGGCCCGACGCTCTCGCGCGTCGCGGTCGAGGTGCTCGACCTCGGCCCGTGGCTGCGCCTCGGGCGGGGCGAGGAGCAGACCGGCGGCCGCGAGCGTGAGGGCAACCTGGAGCGCGCGTACGAGGCGATGGTCGGCGCGGTCTACCTCGACCAGGGATTGGCTGCCGCTGCCGAGTTCGTGCATCGGACGCTCGGCGCGGAGCTGGAGGCGCTCGCGCGCGACCCGGGGGTCCTGAACCCCAAGGGGACGCTGCAGCAACTGGCACAGGAGCACCTCGGACGGCCGGAGTACCGGCTGATCGGGACGGACGGGCCGGAGCACGACCGGCAGTTCACCGTCGAGGTGTACGTCGACCGCGAACCCCTCGGACGGGGTCGCGCGGGGACGAAGCAGGAAGCAGAGAAGGAGGCGGCGCGACAGGCGCTGCCGCACGTGCGATCGAAGATCGCCGAGCAGGCTGCCCGTGAAGACGGGCAACCCCAATGAGCCGCGACTCAGTGAGCAATGCCTCAGGGAGTTGTGGTCTCAAGCAACCGGGGGTGGGGGGACAACACGGGATCGCTGTTGGCGCGGCGGTCCCCGGAAGTGGATCCTAGGTGTACCTCAGACGGCTAGAAGTCCACGGTTTCAAGGCCTTCGCGGACCGACATCAGTTCGAGTTCGGCCCCGGCATGACCGTGATCGCCGGCCCCAACGGGTCAGGCAAGTCAAACGTGGCGGATGCGATCCGCTGGGCGCTGGGCGAGCAGTCCCAGAAGCAGGTGCGTGCCCGCAAGACGGAAGACGTGATCTTCTCCGGCTCGGAGAAGCGGCGGCAGATGGGGCTCGCCGAGGTCACGCTGATCCTGGACAACTCTGAGCACTGGATGCCGATCGAGTTCTCCGAGGTCTCCGTGACGCGCCGCGCTCACCGCTCCGGTGAGAACGAGTACCTGATCAACGGGCAGAGCGTCCGCCTGGCGGACGTGATCGACCTGTTCCGGCGGGCCCAGGTGGGGCAGAACTCGTACGCCCACATGTCGCAGGGCCTCGTCGACGAGGTGCTGGCACTGAAGCCGGGCGACCGGCGCGAACTGATCGAGGAGGCGGCGGACCTCCGTCGCCACCGTCACCAGCTCACGCTCTCGGAACGCCGCATGGTGGAGACGCGCGACAACCTGGGCCACGTGCGGATGTTGATCCGCGAGGTGGAGCCGCGCATCCGTGCGCTGCAGCGCCAGTCGAAGCGGGCCGCCCGCTACAAGGAACTGGCCTCTGAGCTGGGCGATGCCTTCGAGGTCTACTTCGAGTCCGAACTGCGCTCGGCGCAGGAGGGCCGGACGGCGGCACAGGCCGAGTACGACCAGAAGGGCGCTGCATTCGTGGAGGCGCGTGACGCCCTCGCGAAGGTGGAGTCTCGGCTCGGCGAACTGAACTCGGTGCTCGGTGAGCGGCGCACGACGCTGGAGACGCTCCAGCGCAAGGAGCGCGAACTCGCCGAGGAGGGACTGCGGCTGGAGCAAGCGATTGCGCTCGCCCAGCAGCGGATCGATCTGCTCGCGGAACGTCGCGAGGAACTCGAACGGGCGATCGCCGTGGCAGACGTGCCCGAGGACGACTCCGGGTCGTTCGACTCGCTGCTCGCGACCCTCGACGCTCGTGTGAGCGAGGAGCAGGCACGGCTGGAGCGTGACCGCGGGGCGCTCGCGTCGGCCGATGAGGCGACCCGGAGCGTGCTGCGCGACCTGTCCGAGGCCGAGGCGCGTCGCGCCCGGCTGGAGGCGGAGCGCGAGGACCTCGGGCGACGGATCGAGGAAGAGCGGACGCGGCTGGAGCGCCGGACGGCGGAGAAGGCCGAGGCGCAGGCCGCACTGGAGGCACTCAACGCCGAGTCCGTGACGCAGAAGCGCGCCCTCGAAGCGCACGAGCAGGAGACCGAGGCCCGCGCGGAGGCCGCCCGCATGGCGCGCGAGCGCCGCGAGGCGACCGAGCGCCGGCTGGAGGAGGCGCGCAAGGATCTCGACGGTGCGAAGCAGGCGCTGCGAGCCGCGGAGGATCGCGTCCGCACGCTGCAGGAGCGCCAGACGCTCATTGAGCAGCTGCAGGACTCGATGCCCTCGGCGACCGGTGGCGCTCAGGCGCTGATCGAGGGCAAGGCGCAGCCGGTGGCCGAGGGCGAGGAGCACCCGCTTTCGGGCGTGGTCGACGCGGTCGCGCGGCTGATCCGCGTGCCGGAAGGCCTCGAGACGGCGATCGAGGCGGCGCTCGCAGAGCACCTCTCCGCGATCGTCGTCGAGAAGTACGAGGACGCCATCGCGGCGCTCACGTACCTGCGGGAGAGCGGGTCGGGGACGGCCACGGTCTACCCACTCGAAAAGGTCGAGCACAAGTACCCGCTGAATCTGTTCAACGAGCGCGGCGTCGTGGGCATCGCCGCGCGCCTCGTGCGCTGCGAGCAGCAGTACCGGCCGCTCGTGGACACGCTGCTCGGACGGGTGATCGTCGTCGAGGACCTGAAGGTCGCCGAGGCGATGATCGGCCGCGGCCTCGGCTCCGTGGTCACGCGCGAAGGGACGCTCCTGCGGCCCGGTGGCGCGATGTACGGCGGCCGCGCGGGCGGCATGTCCGAGCGCTTCTCGATGCAGCGCGAGTTGGAGGGCCTCCCCGAGCAGATCGAGGAAGCTCGCCGCGCGATCGAGCCGGCTCAGGCGAAGGTGGAGCACCACCAGGCGCTCATTGCTGACACGCAGGAGGCGGTGGCCGCGGCCCGGCGTGTCGTGGACGAGGCCGAGGAGGCGCGTCGCCAGCACGGCGGCGCCCGGACCGCCCTCGAACGGCGGCAGGCCGAGATCGAGTCCGAGGTGCGCGCGCTGACGCGACGTATCGAGGACGACCCGGCGGACGCGCCTCGACAGGGCGAACTGCAGCAACGGCAGCAGGCGACGGCGACCGCGATCGAGGAGGTCGCGGAGCGCATCGTCGCGCTGCGCGACCGCTCGACGGCGGTCGGATCCGAGCGTGACGAGGCGGCGGCCCGGGTGACCGAGGCGACGCAGGCCCTCGCGCAGGTCGAGGCGGAGCGACGCTCACTCGTCTCGCAGCGCGAAGAGCGGATCACGGCGCGGAAGCAGGCGCTGGCGCAGTTGCAGGAGCGCAAGGCGTCCCTGGAGCAGATCACGCGGGAGCGCGAGGACCTCGAACTCCAGTTGCGCGACCGGCGGGAGCGGCAGGCGAACCTCCGCACCGAGCGCACGGACGTGCAAGAGCAGATCGGGCCGGCGCACGCGCTGGTCGCGGAGCTGACCGCCGAGGAACGCGAGCTGTCCGCCTCGCGCGGTGATTCGCAGCGGAAGGTGCTGGGCGCCGAGCGGGAGATGATGGAGTCGGAGAACCGACTGCGCCGCGCCGCCGAGCGGCTGCAGGGCCTTGAGCGTGAGATCGCCGAGGAGGGGATGCAGGTGCTGGAGGACGGCTCGGTGAAGCCGCTCCCCAAGGCCGAGCAGCCCGATGGCGAAGAGGGTGGCGAGGGCGGCACTGGCCGCGCTCCGCGCTCCGAGTACGACGACGATGAGGACGAGCACGGCGACGGAGCGCAGCGTTCAGCGGCTGCTGTCGGGGCGATGCCCATCCGCGGTGGCGCGGACGTGGACATCGTCGCGCTGCGTGACCGCATCACTGAACTGCGTGGCGAGATCCGAGCGCTGGGTCCGGTGAACGTCGAGGCCGTCGAGGAGTTGACCACCGAGCAGGAGCGCTTCGACTTCCTGACCGGGCAGGTCGAGGACCTCGAAGCGGCGGAGGCTGAACTGCGCGAGGCGATCCGGGAGCTCAAGAAGTTGATCCGCGAACGCTTCGTGGAGACGTTCCACCTGGTGAACGAGCGCTTTGGCGTCTACTTCACGCGCTTCTTCGGGGGCGGCCAGGCGGAGCTGCGGCTGCTCGAGAACGAGGATGACCCCGAGGCCGAACCCGGCGTCGACATCTTTGCGCAGCCGCCCGGCAAGCGGATCACGAACATGGCGGTGCTCTCCGGCGGCGAGCGGTCGATGACCTCGGTCGCGCTGCTGTTTGCACTGCTGTCTGTGAACCCGGCGCCGATGGTCGTCCTCGACGAGGTGGACGCGGCACTGGACGAGGCGAACGTCGGGCGGTTCGTGGACACGCTCCTCGAGCTGCGCGACCGCACGCAGTTCGTGGTGATCTCGCACAACCGGCGGACGATCGAGGCCGGGGATGCGATCTACGGGATCTCGATGGGGGACGACTCGGCGAGTCAGGTGCTGTCGCTGCGATTGGCGGACCTGCCGAAGTCGGCGTAGGGGTCGTCCGCGGAGGTGGACTTGAGGCGGATGTGGCGGGCACTACCGCGAACCTCCCCTCACCCCAACCCTCTCCCCAAGGGGAGAGGGAGTCGGAAACGTGAACAGCGAGGGCGGCACTTAGACCCTCTCCCCAGCCCTCCCCCTGAGGGGGAGGGGGCCGGATTTCGAAGGGGCAGACGCTGCGTCATACTCCGTTAGCGATTGCGTGAGCGGTGCTCGGGTACGATCCGGGCACCGCTCACTGTTTCTCTGAACCACCCGCGGCCGCTGTCGCGGTCGCCGTGACCCGCTCCCGCCCTCGGGGGCTCGAGGAGGCTCCGTGCCGCTCTTTGGACGTCGCAAGAAAAAGGATGCTGACCAGCCGGCACCAGTCGATCAGGCTGCCGACGAGGCGCGTGAGGCAGCTGCTGCCGCGGTCGACGAGGATGACGCTCTGACCGAGGAGGAGGAAGCCGCGGCTGCCGCGGCGACCGATCGGGCGCTGGAGCGCACGCGGCGGTCATTTCTCGGGCGGCTGACAGAGGTCTTCGCGGTCCCGGACGTGACCGAGGAGACGTGGGAGTCGCTGGAGGAGATCCTCATTGGCGCGGACATCGGCGTGCCGACGACCCTCGAAGTGGTCGAGCGTGTGCGGGCGATGAACCTTCGGAAGACTGCTGACGTGCGATCCGCCCTCGCGACGGAACTCATCGCGATTCTGGAGGCGGTCGACGCGCCGCGCGGACGGCTGTGGGGCGAGCAGCCGGCTGATGCCCAGGCACCGCCGCGGCCGCACATCGTGCTGGTCGTCGGCGTGAACGGCACCGGCAAGACGACGGCCATCGGACGGATCGCATGGGCCTACATGCAGGAGGGGCGGAAGGTGATCGCCGCGGCCGGCGACACGTTCCGCGCCGCCGCGATCGAGCAGATCCAGGAGTGGGGCCAGAGCGTTGGGTTCGAGGTGGTCGCGCAGGGGCAGGGCGCCGACCCGGCCGCCGTCGCGTTCGACGCGATTCAGGCGGCCCAGGCGCGCGGAGCTGATGTGGTGCTCATCGACACGGCGGGCCGCCTGCAGAACAAGCAGAACCTGATGGCGGAGCTCTCCAAGGTGCGTCGCGTGATCGAACGACACGTCCCGCGCGGGCCCGATGAGGTGCTCCTCGTCCTCGACGCGACGACGGGGCAGAACGGGCTGTCGCAGGCCAGGGCGTTCGCCGAGGCTGTGGACGTGACGAGCGTGATGCTCACGAAACTGGACGGCACGGGCAAGGGTGGCATCGTCTTCGCGATCGCGAAGGAGTTCGGCCTGCCGGTGCGGTTCGTCGGCGTCGGACAGCGCGAGAGCGACCTTGCGCCGTTCGACCCGCGGTCCTTCGTCGCGTCTCTGCTCGGTGAGCCGGTGGAGCGAGTAGCCGGCCGCTAGCCGCTACCCAACCACTCGGGGGGTGTCCGTGGAGGGGTCGGTCATCGCGCCGGCGTTTGGCTGGTACCTGGCGCTCGCCCTCCTCGGGGTGGCCGGCCTCGTGCCGTCCGCTGTGCTCTTCGAGCGGCTCTCGTCGCGCGGGGTGTTCCTCGCGCGCCCGCTCGGCCTCGCTCTGGTCGCGCTCCTGACGTGGCTGGTCGTGCGACTGACCGACGTCCCGTACGGCACGCCGGTGGCCATCGCGTCGGTCGCGGCGCTCCTCGGCGCGTCGCTCGGCCTCGCGGCGTGGCGCCTCGAGGTGGCCCCGGCCCTGCGCGCTCGCTGGCGCTACCTCGCGGCCGGCGAGGCGATCACAGTCGTGGTATTCGCCCTCGTGCTGTGGGCGCGGGTGCAGGCGCCGGATGCGTGGGGCACGGAGAAGCCGGCCGACCTGATGCTGCTGAACGCGGTGCACGTGGCCTCGGACTTCCCGCCGCTCGACCCGTGGTTGGCAGGGGAGCGGTTGTCCTACTACTACCTCGGGCAGGTACAGGTGGACCACCTCGCGCGGTTGTCCGGCGTACCGACGGCGCAGGCGTTCAACCTGGCGACCGCGACCGTTGGCGCGATGGCCGCGGCGGCGGTTGCGGGCATCGCGGTCGACCTGGTGCAGATTGCGGGGCCGCAGCGGCGGCGCGTGGTGCTGATTGCGGGGGGCGTCGCGATCGGTGCGCTGCTGCTGGTGTCCCCCCTGGTGGGGTTGGTGCAGATCGCGGCGGGCAACGGGTTGGGCGGCGAGGCGGCGTGGGGATGGCTCGGCATCGACGGCGTGCCCGCGCGCGCCGAGGCGGTGACGCTCGTCCCCGATCAGTTCTGGTGGTGGTGGCCGACGACCCGCGTCGTGCCCGACGTGATCTCCGAGTACCCCGGGTTCTCGCTCGTCCTCGGCGACCCGCATCCACACGTGCTGGCGTTGCCCCTCGGGCTGGTCGCCCTCGCGCTAGCCGTGCAGGTGTTCGAGGGATCGACGCCGCTGGGATGGCGGCGGTGGTTCGCGCGGCCGGAGCAGCTGGTGCTGACCTCGGCGGTGTTCGCGGCGCTGGTGGCGACGAACGCGTGGGACGTCATCACCTACGGCGCGATCTGGGGCGTCGCGGCCTGGTGGAGCGCGATCCGGACCGGTTGGCCGGCGCTCCTCGCGGGGTTCATTGCGGCGAGGTGGGCGATGGTACCGGCGATCCTGGCGCTCGCGCTCGCATGGCCGTTCCTGAACTCACTCGATCCGCAGCCGCTGGGATTGAGGCCAGTGTCCGGTGAGTTCTCCGATCCGGGGCGCTGGTTGCTGTTCTGGCTGCCGGTACTCATCCCGGTCGTCGTCGGAGCGATCGGCGCGACCGTGGGGTGGCGGCCGGGACGCCTGCGACTGCTGGACGGGCTGCTGATCGCGCTCATCCCCATCGGGATCTGGGTCGCGTGGCTCCTCGGGATCGGCGAGACGACCGAGGTGATCGACCGGAGCTGGGGCTGGATCACGCTCGCGGCGCTGGTCGGGGCTGTGGCGTGGGTCGGCGCGATGCTGGCGGCGGAACCCCTCGGGCGGCGGGCGCAGGGCGCGGGGCTGTTCGTCGTGGCCTCGGCGCTGGTCGTGCTGCTGCTGACCGAGGTCGTCCACATCGACGATTCGTTCCCGGGGCGCCTGAACACGGCGTTCAAGTTCTGGTTCCAGGCCTGGGCGCTCCTCGCCGTCGGTGGCGCGGCGCTGCTCGCGCTGTCGAGCGACCGGCTGATCGAGGGCGTGCGCGGGAACCTCCGTCGACCTCGGGGCGTTCAGGTGATGGGATGGGCCGCGCTCCTACTGGCGGGCGCGACGATGTTGACGCCGCCGATGGCGGCGGTGGCACGGTCGCGCGAGGGATTGGGGCAGGGTCTGAGCGCGATCGGGTACCTTGATCGGGTGGCCCCGGGCTTCAGCAGCGCCGTGCGCTGGGGCCGTGATGAGCTCGATCCGGAGGAGGCGGTCGTCGCTGAAGCAGTCAGTGAGTCATACGACGCCGGAAGCCGGTTCTCTGCATTTACCGGGGTCCCCACCCTCCTCGGCTGGGTCGGACACGAGCGCCAGTGGCACAGCGACATCAACGAGGCCGCGCGCCGGGCGGCCATCGATGCGATCTACGCAGGGCGGCGGAGCGAGGCGCTCGAGGCGATCTACGACTGGGGAGTCACGCACGTGATCGTGTCGCACCAGGAGCGCTCGCAGTACGGCGTGCGCGTGTCCTCGCAGTTCGCGGGATGGCCGATCGTGTTCTCGACTCCGACGGTGCAGGTCTTCCAGACGCCGTACACGCCGGACGTGGCGACGACGCTGCTCCCCGAGGATCCGACGACGGGGGAGGCGCAGTGAGCGCGCTCGGCAGTGTCGGTGGTCGGGTGCGAGCCCGAGTCCGGTCGTGGGATCGCGTGACGTGGATCGTGCTGGCGATCACGCTGGTCGCGCTCGCGACGCGGGTGATCGGCCTCGGTGAGCGCGCGTTGCACCACGACGAGTCGCTGCACCTGATGTATTCCTGGTACCTCTACGAGGGGCGCGGGTACGAGCACAACCCGCTGATGCATGGTCCGCTGCAGTTCCACCTGATCGCGGCGTTCTTCTGGCTGTTCGGCGACTCGGAGCTCGTGGGGCGATTGCCGCACGCGCTGGCGGGAACCGCGCTCGTCGCGTCGCCGCTGCTGTTCCGGCGCTGGCTGAACGGCCCTGCGGTCGTCCTCGCGGCGCTGTTCCTGCTGGTGTCGCCCTCGATCCTCTACTACTCGCGATTCGCGCGGAACGAGCCGTTCGTCGGGCTGTTCCTGGTCGTGATGGTCGCGGCGATGCTGAACTACCGCCGCGACAGGCGGCTGCGGTGGCTCGTGATCTACTCCGCGATGTTCGCCCTCCAGTTTGCCTCGAAGGAGACGGCGTACCTGATCGCGGCGATCTTGCTGCTCTACCAGAACGCCTGGCTGGCGCATGACCTGGTGTGGGGGCCTCGGCGCGAACGCATGCAGCGGCCGACGCTGATCGAGCAGGTACGCGGTGCGGTCGTCCTCCTGCCGACGGCGTGGATCATCGCGGCGCTGTGGCCGTTCCTACGTAGCCTCCGGTCACGGCACGGCTGGTACCGCCGCCCGAGGAGCGCCGACATGCTGGTGCTCACGGGCACCCTCACGCTGCCGATGCTGGCTGCGGCGATCGAGATCCCGATCCTGGCGATGGGCCGCGAGATGACGGACGACCTGCGCGTGCAGCTCGCGGCGGTGATGGTGCCGCTGACCCTCATCGGGGCGACCGTGGTCGGGCTGTTGTGGCAGCCGCGCTGGTGGCTCTGGTGCGCGTTCGCGTTCCTCGTGGTGACGGTGCCGCTCTACACGACGTGGGGCACGCATCCCGAGGGCATCGCGGGGGCGTTCTGGAACTCGCTCGACTACTGGATCGACCAGCAGGAGGTGCGCCGAGGTACGCAGCCCTGGTTCTATTACCTGTGGCTGATCCCGCTCTACGAGTCGCTCATCCTGATCCCGGGACTCCTCGGCGGGTTGTGGCTCGTGCTGCGGCGTCGAGACTGGTTCGCGGCGCTCGGGGTGTTCTGGTTCCTCGCAATGTTCGGCGCGCTGACGTTTGCGGGCGAGAAGATGCCGTGGCTTACGTTCCACCTCGCGCTGCCGCTGGCGTTCCTCGCGGCGCATGTCATCGGGCGCGTCATACCTCCCGCGGTGGCCGGGCTGCGCGCCGGTCGAGGCAGCACGTTCCAGTGGGCGGGCGCGTCCGCCTCGGCGACAGCGTTGCTGCTGCTCGCGGCGCTCGCTGTGCGCGCCGACTGGAGCCTGAACGTCACGAACCCGGACACGCCGGTGGAGCCGCTGATCTACGTGCAGACCTCGCCGTTCCTCCCGGAGATCGCGGCGGACGTGCGCGCGGCGATCGAGGCGGGCGAGGCGGCGCGCGTGGTGATCCACACGGATCAGTCCATGACGTGGCCGTGGGCCTGGTACGCGCGCGGGCTGGACGTGCTGTACGTGGAGGCCGAGCAGATCACCACCGAGACCCTGCTACCGACGGACATCGTGATCAGCACTCGTGGCTACGTCAGCGGGCGACCCGAAGTGCGTGCGATGTACCAGGAGGGCCTCCAGTACCCCCATCGCTGGTGGTATCCCGAGGTGAACTACCGAGGCGTCACCGTCGAGCAACTCCTCGAAGGCCTGCAGGCCGGCACGCTGATCGATCTGTGGACGCACTTCCTGATCCATCGAGGGGATGTCGACAAGATCGGATCGCTGCAGGCCGAGGTCTTCTTCCCTGAAAGTGCAACGGTTAATTCTCGGGATAGGCTCATCGTGGAGTAGTGACGCTGCGGCGTTACATGACCCACACTGGATCGAGCAGTTCAGCCCTCCGCGGTCATCAGCGCAGCGGACGGTAGCCGTTGCGTGATGCGACGCGCGTGTAAGTACCTGAAAGACCGTTGAGTGCGTCATATTCGGATCCTGATCGGCCTCGGAGTCAGTGCCGTCTTCCTGGTGCTGTTGCTCCGCCAGGTGGACGGGGCCGAGCTGTGGGACGCCCTCCGCGAGGTCTCGCCGAGTTGGATCGCGCTGGCGCTGGTGCTGCTCGGCGCGAGCGTGTGGGTGCGCGCACAACGCTGGGCGGCGATCCTGCGGCCGATCGTCCCACTGAGCCAGACCGAAGCCGCATCCCTCATGACCATCGGGCTTGCCGCGAACAACGTGCTGC
>Ga0114916_1001629_pt1 | contig 12509 bp, 19 predicted proteins | sample MalvirAntarct_66_FD_83501 | JGI IMG/M metagenome (GOLD analysis project Ga0114916, IMG submission 83501) | Marine viral communities from the Global Malaspina Expedition - Malaspina viral metaG Antarct_66 | ecosystem: Environmental > Aquatic > Marine > Oceanic | place: West Anvers Island... | reverse complement strand
TATGAGAACCGCTAGGCTCAAAGTTTTGGTTTTAGAATTAGCTTGTAATTGTTCAGCACGGTCACTTTTACACTTTTATTTTTACGTTTTAGAATTTTTGTTATTCCGCCCACTTCCGGGACACTCGGTATGTTGATATCGCCCATAACATCGTCCAGAACTTCCGTTGTAATTTCTTCACGAAAATTGTTTTCGACATAAATGCCCTCACTGCCATCCTGCAAATCGAATGCTTTCAGTTTGGTAGGGTGATGATTGATATTCTTAATTTCTATTAAAGCCCGATTCGGTTGAAAACTGATAAATCCGAAAACGAGAGTGTTTTTCTGCATTTCCTTGTTGTTAATCATTGCAGCCTCGGTCAGGCGCATTCGTAAGCGGCTGTTTACCTGGACCACTTGGTCGCCATCAACGACCACATAGATGATTTTATCAGTATTGTCCATAATTGAAATGTATTTCGGCGTGGGCGAAGAGGCAAAAAACAGTTGATGCTCCAGACCTAATTCTTTGGCTTCAATCTTTTGTTCTCTTTTTCTGCCTTCGGAATCTACTTCGTCAACTATTTTTGGAGAGGCTCTTGTGGACGGAATATTTTGATAAGCCATTTTGGAATATCTGATTTTCCCTGCAGAATAGATGCTATCTACAATACGCTCTTTTTCACGTTGAGGCAGATCTGCATCATAAAAACCAAGGGTATCAATAAGTTTTTCATCGTAGATACTCGGCGCATTCGTTTCGCGCACTTCTTTCAGATCATTAATGGCATCTAGTTTGGTCTTATACTGTTTTTGATTTTCCTGCAAAGCCGGGATTTGGGTCTGCTGAAGGTTTTCGGTTTCACTTTCATCATCGCTCATAACCATCAGGGAATAGGAAATTAGAAATATGAAAATCAAAGCCAATACAGAGGCAAATACAATTTTATTTTTTTCTACTTTCATCAGTGTAAATTTATTTGTTTTTAAAGGTCAGATGTAATTCGCCAACCAATTTTTCGATTAGTATCAAAAACAGTTATGGCTTATTTCATAAGAGTGATTATTAAATACCCAACTTGTCCCGAATATATTTCGGGATTATGGTCTTATTTTTCTTAAAGAGTTTTCAAAATATTCGGTAATCAGTAATCCATGAGGGTTATTGGGGAAATTCCGGTCAACCATAATTAACTTTCCAGTAGAAACGAGTTCGTAAGTGTCGATGATAGCGCCACGGTTGATTTCAAATATGGTCGTTGTCCTAAAGCTATAACTACCGCTGTTTTCCACGATTTTTGAATCGATGCTCACTACTTTTTGGACAAGCGAGAATTGTAACAATCGATTATAGACCCCATCTGCTCGCTTTTGGCGATAAAGGTTATCCACCGAACTATTGCCCAACCAAAGTGCTTTTGCAAGATTCTTTTCATAATTGCTTGCATCGACATTGTAAAAATAATTATGGAACAGTTCCAAGTGCGCCAAAGCTTCGACTCTAAAATTTTCTTTTTGGCTAACCAGTTTTAAAGGAATGATACTGCCATCGGTGTTTATGGCGAAGGCGCTGTTTAAAGCTTTCTTATTGGTATTGAATACCATCCAAATTGAAAATGTACTAATTAGCGAAGCACATACCACCACCGCCAAAACGATGAAACGATTTAATTTGAGAACTGCATATATGTTTTTATAAGGTGTTTTCATGTCGTTTATATTAACTTGTAAATAGTCTTAATGTGAAGGATGTTGCGCGCCGGTAAAGTTTGAATTTCAGGAATACTATAAAACCTACCGAACCTAATTGCACAACAGGAGCAAAGAATCCTTTACCTGTATCGGTTCCAAAGAGGTTATTCCAAAAGTTGGTGTTGAGTTCTGTATATAATGCATTCACAAATATGTTGACCAAAAAGAAAGCCGGCACGAGCATATAAACCGCAGCATATAATTTGAAAAAATTATATGCCAAAGAGCGGAATTTTTCAAAAACAGCTAAACTGATAACCAGTGGAAAAAATGCTTGCATAATACCTAAAAGAAAAAACCGTTCTGCCAAAAAGAGTGGATATATAAATAAGTCCAAAAGCCAGAGAATGATGCCAATGATAAAGGCAATTATTTTGAAAGCGTATAACGGTGTTATTAAGGCTTCATACAAGAGAGTCATTGCAGCTTGAGCAACTTCGATTATACTTACATCTTCTTCTATTGGAATATCCTGCATCTGTAATGGCAATAAAGCTGGAGCTGTTCCTCGATATTGCGCTTCTATGGAAACTAAAATGCTATCAAAAAAGCTTAATACCTGTGTCGAGAATATGACCAAAAGGACTATGGCAAAATTCTTTGCGAGTTCGCCAGGGCTCAATCCCCAAGTATAACCGTCTTTATCCGCAATGCCCTCGTTGTATTTTTTAAGGATATTGACCAGGAAAAACAGGACAGCAAGCGTTTTCATTCCTGCAAGGGTATACTGCGAGAAGCTACTGTTCTGTATGGTTTGGAAAACCGTATCGATATATTCCAAACCAATCCCTAAAATGATGGTTGCAGTCATCTTAATACTCTGTTGCGCGGTTATTGATTTTATCCTGCATTTTTCTGAAGGAAATAATATCCTTATAGCGTTTGGTCTTGGCTTTCACATTAGACACCATTTCCTTTGATTCCATTTCTTTTTCTTTTAAGATCTCAGTGCGTTCGGCATCGGTCATTTTTAAGAAATCGCTGGATAAGATGTCATCTATAAAATCCATTGTGTCCAGGGAGTTTTCTACAATAGAACTAAACGATTCCGAAACGCGACTTACTTCATCGGGTTTGATATAAGGGGAATCAAGAATATCCCTTAAGTCATTTTGCATCACGCGAATTAGACGTTGGTTATTTCGACCGATTTCCCGAACAGCATTGAGTTGTCTAACTACGTCATTTACTTTTTCAATATTTTCTTTTGCCTTTTTCATAAATTCAACCGTTTTGATAATGTTTGCGGTCTGCTTTCCGGATTCTATCAGTTGCTTTACCAAACTGATAAAATTGGTATTGTCATAAGTGGGCATTCCCTGAGCTTTGATGTTCAAGCTAAATAAGAACGCCATTGCGAGCACTATAAGTTTAGATTTACTTATAGTTAAAAATCTGTTTTGGTATTCGTAAACTTTTGGTTTCATAATATTATTTTTTAAAAGTGAATTCAATGATTGCTTTTTCCATATCCTGATGTTGCTCATACAGCTGCATAATTTCTTCATTTTCTTTTCCATCTGTCAGGTAAGCGGCATACACTTCCTTTGGTACTTCGAGACGGAAAATGTTACTTTCCTTGCCGATTTTGATAAACATTTCAGTGTATTTGCGTGGCCCAGAAAGATTGTTTTTGATAGATTTTAATTGATTGAGATCGTGGGTGGAAAGATTGAGACGCTTGACCAGTTCTGTATAACCTTTTTCATTATGAAGACTGTAGATTACCTGTGTGTTTTCAAGGATACTTGCCGAGGTTGAATTGTTTGGAAGCTGGTTTATGGATTGCAGAATAATGCCGATGGCACCGTTCTGTTTACGGATGGCTTGGTAGTAAAATTCTACACTTTCCAATACGTTATCAAACTTCAGTTGTTTGGCAAACTCATCAAAAAGGATGATGCCTTTTTCGTCACGATTTTTCCAAATAGTCCGTTGGATGGCTGATTTAATAAGTTTCAACATGACGGACAGAATTTCCTTATTGTCCTGGACTTCGTCCAGTTCAAAGACTATCAATCGTTTGTCCTCAATTTTATAGGTTTGGTCTTCGCTCGCCTCAAAAAGAAAGCTGTAGAGGCCATTACCAACATATTCCGACATGACGTGCAAGAAGCCAGGAACATTGAAGTAGTCAGGATGGATCTTAAGTTGATTTAAAAGGTCTTTTTGATTGCTCTCTATAAAGTGGTAGAAGCCATCCAAAGAGTGATTCTCTGGAGTGCTATCGTAATAATGGCGAAGAATCTTTTTGACCGATACCGATTGTGCCTTGGTTACTTTTAAATCTGAGGCAAACAATTCAAAAAGGAACACGGATAGGTCTTCTAATCGTTCCGGCGTCAGGTCTTTTGTATTGCAAATGTAAAATGGGTTGATGCCCAAATTCTTTCCGCTTTCATATCGAAGAACAGTATATTGTTCAGGATAAAGCTTTGCAAATTTGGTATAAGAGCCACCCAAGTCGATAATGACCAGACGAACGCCACTTTCAAAATATTGACGTAAGATATTATTGGCCAGAAAGGATTTACCTTCGCCAGTTGGTGCGAAGATGGCAAAGTTGCGGGCCTTGATGCGTTTCTTACGTTCATCCCAAACATCTTTTAGGACAGGAATGTTATGTTCACGGTCATTGAAAATGATTCCGGTCGAATCCGACTTGTAATTCGTATTGTTTATGAATAAACAGAGTGCGTGTTTCAAATCCGTTACATACATATCCGTATTACTGAAATTGGATGAGAAACAGCAATAACTGTTCAGTATATAGTTCTTTCGTTCTTCGCCACGTGGATAGTACGGGATAATGTCCAATTCTTTGAATTCAGTCTTAATTTTAGAACCAATCCGAGCTAAAATTTCTGGATTTTTGTCCCAATAAATGATATTGAGATGACCACGGATAATCCTTGAATTGTCATCGGCATTAATCTGGTCAAGGATGTGTTGGATTTTGCCAAGAACGACTTTATTCTGCGAGCCAAAATTTGAACTTTTATTTAGTTCCTCCACCTTTTTATCGAGTAGCTTTCGCCACTTATGTTTGTCATCCAAATAGATAATCTGGTTGACAATATGGTTTTCATTTAGCGTAAGCCCTAAACCATCAATAAAACCTTGATGAAACACAAAATCATCAGATGTGAATTTCTCATTGGTCTTGCTACTCTGTACACTTTCGCCAAAGCACAGTTCGCTATTGATGGCAAGGGCATCAAAATGGTTTTCGCCTATAGTGACGCTTTTCTTTTCAAGTAAAATATCGGTGTCAAATCCTTGGTTGAATCCTTTGAAATATGAATTTGTCAACTCTTGGATTTGTTCTGATGCGAGCGCAACGAGCGCAATTTTTCGACTGTTATTAATAAAGGATACAGAATCACTGACCGCACCGATAAAACTTTTTACATTATCATCCAGTTTCTGAACTATGTCTTTGGCTACCTTTCGGAGTGGATTGACGTATTTTGGATTGTTTAATGCTCTGTTCTTGGTAAGTATGAAGAACAGGAAACAACGGTGTTCCATATATTCACGACCATGAAAATGCTCATGCGTTGATTTTTCCAAAAAGGTCGAGTTTGGTAAGGTTTCAGACGTATAAGATTTTTTGATGTAAATGTCCTGTTTGTGAACGACCGTTCCAACAGACAACGATTTTAACGCCTGAAACCAGGCGCCGTGCAAATCCTCAAAATCCTTTTCAGATAATGAGTAAATTTCAGGTAGAGTTGCTTCATAACACAAAACCACATTGCCGTCATTGGCAAAGATGATATTGTCCTGAATATCCGCAATCGGACGATATGCTGTAAGGTTAATCTTGTTCATAATCAAAACCAGAGGTTTTTTTAGTACTTATGATTCTTGGGAAGGCTTTTGCCCTCTGGAAAATCTGTGGATTGTGATTCAATTTTGATAAAGCTATATAAAGGGAAGCGTTGAATAGGAGTATGCCAATAATGAACATAAAGCTAAAAGAGAATATGATGATTAAGAGCGAAGCGATAATCGATACCATCATTAAGGCAAACAGGGAAATAGGCAGTCCAAAAATGACCGCCCGTTTCCTAATGTTCTTATAGATCTCGAATTTCTTCATACTATTTGTCCGGTATATTCCTTTTTAAGGGTTAGACGGATATGGAGATTAGGTAAGTGAATATCCCGACCACCGCACCAGCAATAAGGACAAATACAAGAACCCTTGTAATCCCTTTCTTAAGGTCTGCGTTTTCGCCAAAAAAGTGTCCTGCATTAAATAGGAAACCCACAAGGAAGATGACCCCTAGAATAATTGGAAAAATCGTTCTAATGGTATTAGAAACATCATTGACCGAATTTTCAATACCTCCAATCTGCGCAAAAAGCGACGTTGAGAATAATGAAATAAAAGTTGCGAAACAGTTTGATTTTTTCATAACGGAACAGTTTTAATTTAGGTTGTTTTCGTTATTGGAAATTTACATATATTTGCTTATAAATAATTGATAATCAAGTATTTGTGAATAAAATATTATTTGATAGTGTTTGATCTCAGTTGCTGCTATTTGGTATAAAAAATTATGGAATTTTGAGTGTGTGTTGTTGATAACCGGAAAAATGAAAATGAAAAACCTGTTCAAAAACGTCAGTTTTGTGATTTTGCTCTTCAAAATGTGCATTGTTTTTGGGCAGGAAATTGCAACCCAAAAACGAATTGTAATTGATGTTGGTCACGGTGGAAAAGATTCTGGGGCTATCGGAATAAATGGCATCCAAGAAAAGGATGCTGTATTGGAGATTGCGAATGAGATCTTGAAGCTCAACGAACAATCTGAAAAACCGTTGGATATTTATTTGACGAGATATAGCGATACGCTTATTTCGTTATCGGATAGAACTAAGCTGGCCAAAGCTTTGAATGCTGATTTGTTTGTCTCGCTGCATTGCAATCATTCGGATAATCCAAAGGCTAGAGGGATTGAAGTTTATGTGGCAGATGCAGATTCCAAATATTCAGGTGATTCTACTTGGTTTGCTTATCAGGCGCAGGTTGCACTTAATAAAAATCTGGGTTTGAAGAATAGGGGTGTGAAGTTTGCGAATTTTCAGGTGTTGCGAGAAGCAGGTGGTTATTGTCCTGCGGTGCTTTTGGAGTTGGGGTTTTTGAGCAATAAAGATGAAGCACAGTATCTTGGAGTGAAAGAAAATATAGTTGGCATTGCGATATCGATTTTTAATGGTTTACAATAATAAATATTAAATTATGAAGTATGTGTTTATAGAGGTTACCCAAAATTTAAAAGAAATTTTGATTCGATGCTTTTTGGAGATCAAATCAATTATTTTAAATTTAAGAAAGTTAAAATCTTAGGAAAGATAGGTCCAAATTTTTCGCAGTTAATGATTGCATTTACACTACTTTACATTAACCAGAGAACGATTTGTTGGTAGGGATAGACCATAAATATTTTAAAATTTAAAAATAATTCAATGACAAAAATCGACCCAATAATAGCAGTAAAAGATGTTGAAGCTAGTTCAAAATGGTATCAATCACTCTTTGGTTTCAAAAGTAAACACGGTGGAAAAGAGTTTGATATTCTTGTAAATAATAATGATGAAGTTTTATTGTGTCTTCATAAGTGGGGAGAACACGAGCACCCTACTATGAAAAACCCGGCAATAAAGCCTGGAAATGGATTAATCCTTTATTTTAGAACTGAGAATATGAGATTGATATGGCAGAATTCAAAAAATATAAATGCTGTAATGGAAGAAGATATTCATTTAAACCCAAATTCTAAAAAAGAGGAGTTTTCACTCAGAGACCCCAATGGATATTATTTGACAATTACTGAATTGCATGAATATGAGGGTTGATGATACATCATCCACTTACCAAAAAAGCGCTATATTTATTCAAATAATCCAAAGGTGTCATATCGGTAATCTTTCTAAAAACATCCCGGAACGCTTTGGGGTCAGAATATCCAACGTCATACATTACCTCATTAACAGTTTTACGACCTTTTTCCTGTTCCTTTTTGGCAGCTTCCACTTTTACCCGTTGAAGGTATTCCACAACAGAATTGGAGGTTGATTGTTTAAAACGTCGTTCTAAGGTGCGTCGGCTCAAGGCTATATGCTCACACAAATCATCAACCGATATTTTATCCTTATAGTTTTGTTCGATGTAATTCTGAGCCTTCAAAACTTCTTCATCTTTATGGGACTTTTGACCTGAAAAAATCATAAAGGGGGATTGACTGCTTCGGTCAATATCAATCATAAATCCTTTAGCGGCCATAATTGCCGTTTCACGACCGGCATATTTTTCAATCAAGTAAATGACCAGATTGGTAAAGGCATAAGCACCACCGCTCGTATAAATGCCATCCGCTTCGGTCACGATTCTTTCGTCGGTCAAAATAACCTTTGGGAACAGTTCCCTGAACATATTTGCCGATTGCCAATGCGTGGAACAGGGTTTCCCGTCCAGTAATCCTGTGGCGGCCAGAAAAAAGGACGAAATACATAAACTCACAATTTCTGCACCTTCCTTATACTGATTGATGAGCCAAGGTGTCAATGCACTATTTTCTTTTAAACTTTTCTCGAAATCTGAATGGATAGCGGGAAGGATAATCAAATCCGTTTTATTTATTTTATCAATAACCGTTTCAGGTGCAACAGGAAACAATCCGCCACCGCTATTCGGTTGCTCTTCTAGTCCTACCAATTGGATAGTGAATAGTGGTTCTTTACCTGATTGTTGAAGAAATTCATTGACCCAAGAAAGCATTTGATGCGTTCCTGCGATGTTTACAACACTTACGTTCCCTATGGGAACAAGAATAGATACGTGTTTCATAATGAGTGATTTTAAAGATACGAAAGATATAAAAAACGAATGTCGCAATCAACCCTTGATATTGGCGGAAACACCCCTGTGTAATTTGATAAATTGCTATTACATTTGTTTAAGTATAAAAAAAATCACACAGGAATCAAATTCAAATATAGTGCTAAATAGGAATAGTTTAGCAGAAGAGAGCGACAAGAAGCTTTAAAAATATAGAACTATGGCAAAGAAAAAAAATGAACTACCCCAAATAGTATCTGAAAGAAAGTGGCTAATTGAACGCAATGAACTACTAAAAAAAGAAAAGGAACTGACGCGGCAACAGGATGTTTTGAACGCTGAGCGCCGCAGGCTACCTATGGTAGAGGTTAAAGAGGATTTCTTTTTTGTGGGCTCAACTGGCAAATTGGGTTTATTGGATTTATTTGATGACCGTAAGCAACTAATTGTATATAGTGCAATGCTTGAGCCGGGGACCTCACCTTGTCAAGGCTGCTCAATGGTTATGGACAACATTGGTCATAATCTTGCTCACGTGAAAGCACGTGATACCAACTTTGTATTCACCTCACCGGCATCTCAGGAAGAAATAAATGCATTACAGGAAAAAATGGAATGGGAAGCTCCCTGGTATACGGATATCGACCGAAAATTTGCGGATACCTTTGATGTTGGTAAGGGTTTCGGTGTAAATGTTTTTATTCGTGATGAAAAGGATTGTATATACCGCACCTACTTCACCACCGACCGTGGTGGCGAACTATTCGATACCAATTTCAGATTGCTTGACCTTACCCCTTACGGACGTCAGGAAAAATGGGAAGATTCCCCGAAAGGCTGGCCCCAAACCGAACCTTATATATGGTGGCGACTCCATAATGATTATGGGAATCAATAATTATTGTGAAAACACAAAGTTTTAAAGATTGAATTAAATAGTATATAAAAATGGAAGCGTTTTTAATCTATATCGGCTTGGGATGTATATGAATTTAACAATAACGGACAGCTGCTAAAAATAACGTCTTATTGTGTGGTCGAAAAGGAGGAATAATAAATTAGGTTTTAACGATCAATAAATTTTAAATGAAAAACATAGAAATTCAGGAAACCCTTAAACCGTTAATGGCTTTTGTAGGTAATTGGAAGGTAGAGGGTGTAAACTTTGCTTCGGCACCCAATGCGCCGGATGTCAAAGTGACAGGAACCCAAAAAGTGAAATTGATGGAAGGCGGAAAATTCCTTAAATCAGATTGGAAGTATAAATCCAACGGAAATAGACATATAGGAATAAGCATATTGGGAACTGACAATGATAGCAAAAAACCCAAGATGCATAATTTTGATAATACAGGCTTTCAACGGCAGTACGAATTGAACATTGAAGATGACATTTGGGAAGTAATAGGCAAAACGGAACGTGCCTCTATTTTTTTCGATAAAAAAGGAACATCGTACAATGAGAAATGGGAAATAAAAAAAGAGGGTAAATGGCAACCACTATGTGAAAGAAATGCAACTAAAATTTAAAATCTATAAAATGAAATCAATCTGGATAAATCTTCCCGTTAAAGACCTACAAAAGTCAAAAACATTCTTTAAAACGATTGGCTTTCGCGAAAATCCAATGTATTCAAAAGTCGAACATTTTGCGAGTTTCTTTATAGGAGAAAACGACTTTGTGATGATGCTTTTCCCCGAAGACACCTTTAAATCCTTTACGCACAATGAAGTTTCGGATACTTTAAAAGGAACGGAGGCACTTTTGAGTATCGATGCCCAAAGCAAGGCCGAAGTGGATGAAATGTTTAAGACAGTCACCGCAGCCGGTGGGAAAATTTTTGCCGGGCCAGCCGAAAGAGATGGATGGATGTATGGTTTTGGCTTTATGGATATGGATGGCCACCGTTGGAATATGCTCTATATGGACCCACCTGCGGAACGGGCAGGTAAGGAGAAAATGCAGGACCAATAAATTAATTGAAAACTAAAAATAAGCTTAATCCTTAATTTAATGAGAAAGATAATTTTATCAATGATGGTGTCCCTTGACGGATATATTGAAGGAATAAACAATGATATAAACTGGCACGTTTGGGATGACAAAATGGAAGATTATATGATGGATTTTTTTCAAACAGTCGATACTTTTATTTATGGCCGAAAATCCTATGAACTGATGCTAGGCTATTGGCCAAGCCAAACCGGAGCATTTGCTGATGTGATGAACAGCACCTCTAAGATAGTTTTCTCCAAAACATTGGAGACCGTAGCATGGAATTCTAAGTTAGTGTCTAAAAACGTCGTCGAGAAAATTAGTTTGGAAAAAAATAAAAAAGGGAAGGATCTGGTGCTGTTTGCAGGAGCGGGTATAGCATCTACGTTTATAATGCACGATTTGATTGACGAATACCGCCTAATCATTAATCCTGTTGTATTGGGTAAAGGTACAAGCTTGTTTCCAGACAAGAAACGATTGCAATTGAAACTACTAGAGGTAAAAGCATTTGATTGTGGAAATACCTTGCTTATTTATAAGCCTGAGAAAAAACTCAAAGAATAATAAATAGTGTCAATTATGAAACAGAAAGAATTCAAGACAGTCATTAAAGCCTCCAAAGAAAAAGTTTGGAGTGTGCTTTGGAGCGATGGGACCTACCCCATATGGACAGCCCCTTTTGGTGAAGGCTCACGTGCCGAAACCGATTGGCAGGAAGGAAGCAGGATACTTTTCTTGGGCTCAAACAATAACGGGATGGTAAGCAAAATCCTGACTAAAAAAGCCAATGAATATATGTCCTTTGAGCATCAGGGGGTTGTAAAAAATGGCAAAGAGGATTTGACCGGAACCGATGCGAAATCGGTACAAGGTGCGCAGGAAAATTACATCCTGAAGGAAAAAGACGGTCGAACAGAATTAAAGGTAGTCGTTGATATTACCGAAGCATATTCAGAATATTTTCAAAAAGCATTTCCTAAAGCATTACAGATAGTGAAGGAACTATCAGAAAAATAAGATAAATCTAATAGCAAAATTATGAAAACATCAAATTCAATAGTCTGGTTTGAAATCTATGTGGACGATATGGAGCGGGCATCAACGTTTTATGAAAGCGTTTTTGACGTGAAGTTGGAAGCACTCCCCAATCCCACAGGTGACGATATGGAAATGAGAAGTTTCCCGGGAGATATGGAAAAATATGGGGCAAATGGAAGCCTAGTTAAAATGGAAGGGGTAAAGGCGGGTGGTAACAGCAGCGTTGTTTATTTTAATAGTCAAGACTGCACTACGGAAGAAAGCCGAATAGAAAAAGCGGGAGGTAAAATATTTAAACCAAAAATGTCTATTGGCGAGTTTGGGTTTATCTCCCTATTCTTTGATACTGAAGGTAATATGGTCGGACTTCATTCGATGCAGTAGGATATTTTAAAACAGTATTTTATAATATTTTTATATACTTTAGTAAAATAACGCCTTTTTATAGTCTGTATTTGTAGAAAAATCTTGCAAATGGTGGAAATATTTAGAACCAACGTTGCTAATAAAAATAAGGCTAAGAAAATTGAGGATGCCGTTCATTCCAACTTTGACTATAAGGTCAATTTTGATCTGGAAGATTGCGATAGGATTTTGCGTGTGGAAAGTAACGATGGCAGACTGGACGTATTTAAAATTTTACAATTTTTAAAGTGTCAGGGGCTTGAGGCAGAAGTTTTACCGGATTAGGGAACAATTTTTAAATTAGTGAAACTCAATTTTTAAAAGTTGCGAAGTAATGCATTAAATTGTTAGTTGAACTAATCCCTCTTTTTAGCGGGATCCTTGGGTTTTATTCTTGGACGCTCTGCGTCGAAATAAAAAAGGAACTTCTACTTGATTCCTCCTACCCTGGGTCGAGGTTGTTCATTAGTATTATTAACCTTTT
>Ga0114916_1001628_pt1 | contig 12510 bp, 8 predicted proteins | sample MalvirAntarct_66_FD_83501 | JGI IMG/M metagenome (GOLD analysis project Ga0114916, IMG submission 83501) | Marine viral communities from the Global Malaspina Expedition - Malaspina viral metaG Antarct_66 | ecosystem: Environmental > Aquatic > Marine > Oceanic | place: West Anvers Island... | reverse complement strand
GGGTCGTAGGGTGTGTTTATTACGAAATTCTTTCTACTCGTGAGTTTTCTTCCATAGAATCCAAGAACTTTCGAGTTCCTGGTAACTTTTAAATCGACAATTAGTTTATCAAGAGTAAGCATCCAGACTTCATCTTGAACTTGATCAAACTTTTGTTCCAGATAAAATCCATTCACAAAATTGATGTTTGCTTCTTTGGCAACGTTTGCGTCCCATTTTTTTACTGCGTAGGTTGTATCATGAATCCACATTTTCCCTGTAAATGTTAAGTCACCTTTTCTTTTTGGCTCAAATCTCAACATATAGCACCATTGATTATCAATGAAAGAACTGTCTTCTAAATAGAACTTATAAAAAGCCATGGCGCTATTAGAAATTGGACTAATAAAAGACTTGTCGAATATTCCAATATAATTCTCATAGACGTTAATGTCCTGATACATTTCGCCTAGAAACTGGTTAACCTCTACATTTTGAATACCAGTGATTCTCGATGCTTTAACAACTTCTTTTTTCTTGGTTGGATTTGTCCTATAATAGAAATCTGAAAGAGATTCTGTTAGGAGCAAAGGAAGATATTGACCACCGTTTAAAGTGTCAAGATAGTCCATTACAAGATCTAAACTTTTTACAATTTTTCTTTCTCCAAACTTGTCACCAATATTATTGAGATCCAATTGTATTTTGTTGTAGGTTTCATATTGATAGGCGCCTAACTTTTCTTTATTATTTATAGGTTTGTTTCGAACGACTCTTTCGTGTAGTACTGTAGAAGGTTTTTTATCTGGCGCGCGAATTATGACTTCATCAATATCTTGGGTGACGGGTTCAAGTTGAAAATTAATAATTTGTGACTGATCTTTAACAACTGATACGGTTTGAATAGCATAACCCGAAGCTCTGACCACAAGTGAATCTGTTGCGTAGTAAGATTCAAGTTTATAGTTTCCGTCTAAATCAGTTTCAGTTCCAATTTTTGAATCTTTAAAAAAGACACTAGCAAAAGGAACAGGTTCTCCGCTACTTTTTTCAATAACCTGCCCAGAAACACCTGCCCTTTGAGAGAATGAGGAAAAGGATATTAGAAAAAGCAGTAATGTGATTGACCATTTCATTTCGACTACTAAAATAAGTAAACTTAGCAATTTACAGTTGTATTTCGACGAAGTTTTAAAGATTAACGCATTTCAGCCTTTTTTCTTTTGCGTTCAACTCTGGCACTAACCAAAATACTTATTTCATACAATATTATAATAGGAACAGACACAACGATTTGACTGATAAAATCTGGAGGTGTAATGAGAGCTGATAATATTAAAACACCCACGATTGAATGTTTTCTATATTTTCTAAGAAAGGATGGGGTGACAATACCAATTTTGGATAAAATGTAAATAACAATTGGCAAAAGAAATAGAAGTCCAGTGAATACCACGCTAGATATTATCAATGACATGAAAGAGCCAATCATCCAGATGTTTTCAAATTCCGGGGCCATCGAGAAGTATCCAAAAAACTGAATACACAGTGGAGCAACTACAAGATAACCAAAAACAACACCCAATAAGAAAAGCAAGGTTACAAACCACGTAATGCCGCGAACAACTTGTTTCTCATTTGATCTAAGACCCGGTTTAACAAATGCCCAAAGTTGATGGAAAACAAATGGGAAAGCGACAATGAAGCCTCCGACTAGCGATAAAAGTAGAGCGTAAGTAAATTGTGACCCCACTTTATTCGACTGGAATTTAACTGGAATTTCATCAATACAAATCCCAAGGTAATCACACATAAATCTGAATGATATGAAATCAGTTTTGGTCATTGCCAGAAATAAATTTTGTATAATCCATTCTTTAACAAACCAAATCCCAACTCCGCAAAGTACTATAGCAATTGTGGATTTAACAATCCTCCAGCGTAATTCCTCTAAATGGTCGAGGAACGACATATCTTGTTCGTTTGCTTTGCTCATAATTAACTGCAAAAGTATATGAAATATTTATTCATTTACTCTTTTGATAGGAAAGATTTGTATTAAAAAATGAGGTGTAATTTTATCAACAGATCGAGCGGAATGTTTTAATCTACTTTCCTGTAATCAAGGAGTGTGACATGTCCATGTTTTAAGACTTCAATTCCGTTGCCATCTCTCAATGATAAACGATAAATATAAACGCCTTCTCGTGCAAATTGTGACGTTGTTTTAAGCCGTCCATTCCAACCCTCATTAGGATCTTTAGTCTCAAAGATCATTCTTCCATATCGATCGAATATTTCAAAATGATAATCAGAAAATTGATGTTGTCTTGTTACTGGTTTAAAGATGGGATTGTTACCACCAAGAGAAAATGCATTTGGAATATAAATAGTCGGAGGAATAACTGGGCAAACTTCATTACTTTGACTTATTTCACTAAAATCATGAGCGTTTGGTCCTTCTATAGCATGAACAAGATAACAAATTTCACCATCATCAAAACTTGAGAATTTTTCAACCGAATCCATATATGTTCGGATATTTGGGTTAACAATAGCTATGGGTGTTGGGTCGTAAGTGCCATTTATCGCACGATAAACAGCGTATGCCTGAATGTTGCCAATAAACTCACTGTATGGCGTCCATTGTAGCGTATGCACCATGTTTTCCTCGTCTGTATTAACTGTGAGGTATATGGTTTCACCTAAATTCGAAAATCCTAGAGATTGACCGCAAGTATCTATAATTTCTGTTTGGTATGTATAGGAGCGTCGATCTACTTCTGCTTCTATGTCTTCAAAAACTACTTCATTATTGATGCCAACAGGTTTTTCATCAATTTCTTCGAAGTTATTGGTAAAGTTATTATACTTCCACAACTTAATAAACTCGATACCTCCATCCAGAGATAAACGATGTTTGATAAGAGCCTTTTCGTTTTGAACAGTTGCGACGCTTAAATAGGAGTAAGTTGGACCCCCGGCATCTGTGAAAGACACTGTGTCAATGTTTGAAAAAGAATAATTGTTATTATCTAAATTTATAGTTTTGACTGAAAAGATCATTTCATCTCCCAATTGAATATCAGCAGAAAATGAATTGTTTGCCGCGTTTCCTATCACTTGCCAGGCACCACCATTTAGTTTAGCATATATGTCATGTTCAAAATTTCCAAAACCAATGTACCCAGACCAGTTTAAATCTACTGTTCTCTCACAAATGTTAAGCTCAGCAGTTAAAAAATTAGAAGTATGCGGTTCTGCTTTTGCCGATGTTTGATATGTCGGTGGAATTATATCTGTAAAACATGAATCAAAAGCAGCGATAGAATATTGAAGAGGCCCTTCAGATGTGTTGGGGAAATGAGTATAACCAGTTGATCCAATACCCCAAACTGTATCAATTTCAACTAGATTTCCATTTTGATCGGTTTGATAAATTACATAACCATAAGTATCTTCCTGGGAGTTCTCACTCCATTCAATGGTAACCCCGTTTGTCAAAGTATCTATGTTTACAGATGAAATAACTGGAATATCAGGAACGATTTGATCTTCAAAATTATCTCCTTCTATGTTGCTCTCGAAATCGCAATTACTTGTAGGAAGGATTATGCGATAGTTTAGAAACGCATCACAAATTGTAATTGTATCGCTATAATTTGTTGTGTTGTAAGGTACAGAATCAATTAATGTCCAAGTTCCCGCCGGATATTCTCGATAAATGTGGAAATAATCATTGTATCCATTTGGTTTGGGAGTTATTGGAGCATTCCATTGCAATAATGCTTCACCGTTACCTGGATTGTTGAGTTCGAGGTAAATGTTTGAAATAGTATCTGAATAACGTGGAGTATTTCCGTTACAACCTGAATTTGTGGCAATGTAATATTGATTTTCCTCATTACCTTCCCCAGGAAGTGTCACGGTTGTTGTGTTGATGTTGTTAATTGTTGTGATGGAGCCATCTGTAATTGAAAAAATCTCATAACTATCAAAATCTCCTGTCGGATCATTGACAGGATTCCAGTTTATAGTAACATTATCGTTTACATCTGTTGTAATACATGTGATCTCCGGGGCTGGAAGAACGCTTTTGTTTTGCACGTTAATCACCACAGTTGCATATCTTACTTCGGGAACAGGACAATAATCATCCTGGACCTTGAAGACAAAAATATAAGGTACCACATCCTGAACATCTCCCGAAGCTCCAATCAAATGATCACACGACGTCTGCCAATCAAACTGAACAGAAGAACCATTATTGTTAATGATTGGGGGAGTGTTATCCAATGTTGCACAAGGCGTAATACCACATCCTCCACCAGCATTCGTGTAATTCGTTCCGTACATCAAGCCAGTTGTTGTAATTATGTTTGACTGAGGTGAGCCGTCTTGTAAATTTTCATTATCCGTTGTAATAATATCGAAGGTAATTGGATCCCCGGCAAATATTGTCGTTTCAAAAGACGTTCCGCCAGCAAAAGGAGGAGTGATTGTTGGTGCTGTATTTGTACCTGCACAGTTGGTGACGATTTGTTGCGCTTCTCTTTCTATTGTCGCAATCTTTACCCCATTCCTGTAAGCATCTACTTTTACTTTTGTTGCAAAATTTCCTGTTGTGTTGCTAGTGAAATTTATTTCTCCAGTCACATTGTCAATCGTTGCCGCTACGTTTCCAGGATCAAATGTTGCATCGGGTGTAGGGTTGTCAAAACTAAAACCAGCTTCAAAAGGAACAGGAGCAGGATTTGTCGGTGGATTATATACTCCAGTTGGGAAATAATCCATCGGTCGACTCCAGTTAAAAACCAAAGAATCCAAATCTTCATCAACAGCATGTGGGTTGTAATTATATTCTTCACCTGCACAACTTACCATGTAAGGTTCTTGAAGAAAACGCGGTGAATTGTCTATACAGCCACCCGTTGCTCCAGGAATTGGATACATGGCTGCAGATATCGTAATACCGTAATTTGTCGGATTTGTAATATTCGTTAGGTTCCCACTTCTGGAAAAACTCTCGTAAGTAAAAAACCAACCATTCGATGGGGGAACACCACTTAAAGTAATCGGATTGCTTCGGTAAACAATTTTTTCAATAGCCCCAACACCATTCCCACCTGAGACACCTGTTCCGCAATCGAAAGGGACATCGCCACCAGCGGCTGTACATGTTGGAGAAATATCAATACGTTCAATAAAATTTGCCGAAATGCTTGTAACATTAGGATGTCCCCAGACTCTTATTTCTTCTGAGCCAGTATTCACTTCAAAACCATTACAGTCGCGATAGAAGATCAATTCAAAAACATAGTCGCCTCCTCCCTGGCATGTCCAAGTGATTTCTCCTCCCATACCATGGGTAGCTCGGGCTAAGTTTCCGAAGAAAAAAAGCAGTAATAATGTTGAAATTAATCTCATTCGACTATTCATCAATGTGTAAACGTAGAATTTGGTTCGTTATTATAACGGTTAAAGATCGTAAAAGTTGCCTGTTTTTAAAGGATTTTATCATTTGTGGTTTTGGGGAATATGTAGGGACGCACGGCCGTGCGTCCCTACATATTCCCCACGTTTACATATTCCTCATTAACCTCGTACAACCTTATTTCTTTGGCATTACCCCGCCGATACAACAACCAATTCATCCCACTTCAAATATTTGTTCGCTAAATCCTGAATTTTCAAAGGCGTTATGTTTTGAAGATGTTTGATTACTTCGTCATAATAATCCAACTCCATTCCAAATTTATGAACAGATAAATAACGATCCATCATTGCAAAGGGGCCATCAGAATTTTTAAGCAATTGCCCAATACTGTAATTTCTCACAAGGGATAATTCACTTTCATTTATACTTTCATTTTGTAACAGTTCTATCTCTTCACGAATTGCTTGTATGGCATCGTCTTTTACATCTTTTCCAACTTCTGTTGAGATAAAAAAGTAACCAGTCTGTTTCATTTGTGCAATTCCTGAGCCTATTCCGTATGTATACCCTTTGTCTTCACGGATAGAACTCATCAAGCGACTTCCAAAATATCCTCCTAACACGGTATTTAAAATGTAGAAATCGATATAATCTTTATGCGTTTTGTTGAACAGAATTCGTCCAACACGAATCGCAGTTTGAACAGCATCTTCTTTTTCGAGATGGATGTTTTCAGCTTTATACTGGAAGTCGTATTTATCTAACTTTCGCTCTTTGCAAGTCATTCCTTTCACCTGCAAAATGAGTTGGTCAATTTGCCTTTGATCAAGATTCCCAACAACTGCGATTTTCTGCAATCCATTTTTATAGAAGTTGCGATGAAAATTGATGATTTCATTTCTATCGATCGCATCAAAGTCTTCTAACTCTGTCATTGCTCCGTATGGTGTATTGCCAAACAAAGACTTGACAAATGCTCTACGAGCTTGCGTCGCTACTTTTTGTAAGCTTATTGCCATTCCCTGTCTTTTCGACTGAATCTTTTGTTTTAACTCTTTCTCGTCGAAATGCGCATTTTTGATTGCATCCAAAACGATGGAAACAAGTTCGTCAATGTTTTCTTTTAAACCTAAAACAGAAACGGTGACATCTTCAGCCGTAACTTCAACATTGGTAAAACCGCCGAGACGATCAATCGACTCATTAATTTCAGAACTGGTTTTATTTGGAGTACCCGAAAACAATAAGTCTCCTGTGAGTTTAGCGACTAATTTTTTATCGAAAATAGTTCCCGCTTGAAAGATAAAATCAATCTTCACAGCGTCATCACTCACTTCATTGATCCAATGAAGAATTGCACCGTTTTCTAAGGGGATATTCTTGGGTGTCACAAAATCTATGTGATCTAATTTATTTAGTTCAGGAGCTTCGGTTCTATTTATCATTGTCTTTTGCTTTTATCAAAATTTGAGAACAATTCGTTTTGGCTAATATCGACTTTGCATATTGTTGAATGTCTTCGGCAGTAACCGCTTCGTATGCTTCCGTTTCGGTGTTGATATCATTTGCGTCACCTAATAATTCATGCAAACAAAGTCCCATCGCTTTATTGAGAATTCCTTGTTCTGAAAAAACCTTTGTCGTTTTTACCTTATTGATGATTTTTTCTAATTCGGATTCATCTATTAGCGTTTGCTGAACTTCGTTAATCACACGCCAGATCTCACGATCTATTTTTTCCATATCAACATCGTCATTTGGCTTTCCTGAAATAACGAGCAGGCCTTCATCATGAGAACCCATGATGTAAGCATTAATTTCTGTGACTAAATCCAGTTGTTTGTTCAATCTTTGGTATAATCGAGAGGATTCGCCTCGCCCCAGTACATCTGAAATCAAATCCGCAGCGTAGTAACCTTCTTTTTGTCTTCCCGGCATTTTAAAACCATAGTAAAAAGCATCGGAAGGAACATCTCTGACAATTGTTTTTGTGCGAAATTCAGTCTGAGGTGGTTCAATCGGTAAAGCTCTTTTCACTTTTTCCTGACTTGGAATATCACCGTACCATTTCTCGACGAGGCTTTTCACATTGTCAAACTCCAAATTCCCAGCAATACATAAAATCGCATTTGCCGGATGATAGTGACGTTTGAAAAAAGCTTTTACTTCGTCCATTGTTGCTTCCTCGATGTGAGCAATGTTTTTTCCGATAGTCGCCCATTTGTAGGGATGTTTTTTATAGGCAAGTGGTCTAAACTCCAACCACAAATCCCCATAAGGTTGGTTGAGATAACGTTGTTTAAATTCTTCAATCACTACGCTCCTCTGAACCTCCAGGCTTTTCTCAGTAAAGGCAAGTGAAAGCATTCTATCACTTTCTAACCAAAGCGCTGTTTCGAGATTTTGAGCTGGAAGCACATCGTAATAATTGGTAATATCGTTACTCGTAAACGCATTGTTTGTTCCACCTGCTTGCTGCAACGGACCATCAAAATTTGGAATATTGATTGAGCCTCCAAACATTAAATGTTCAAAAAGATGCGCAAAACCAGTTCTTTCGGGCGATTCGTCTCTTGCTCCAACATCGTATAAGGTATTTACTACTGCCATTGGAGTGGTAGGATCGTGGTAAAACAATACTCTTAATCCATTGTCCAGTGTAAATCGTTCAAATTCTATCATTAAAAATTAAATTTTTCAGTGGTTTGTGCTTGTAAACACTTTTTATAATCGGCAATTATTTCTTCTACTATTTCAGCTGCAGGTTTGATTTCTTTGATCAATCCTGAAACCTGACCGATTTCTAATTCTCCTTCATCCAAATCGCCTTCGAACATTCCTTTTTTCGCACGACCGCGACCAAGGAGTAGTTTTAGATCGTCCACTTTTTTACCGGATTGGTATGCATCTACGACCTGTTGGTAAAAAGCGTTTTTAATCAGTCGAACAGGTGTGATCTCTTTCAAAGTTAAAATCGTATCGCCTTCTTTTGCTTCCACAACCGTGTCTTTAAAATTCTTGTGAGCCGAAGATTCATTAGAAGCAACAAAACGACTTCCAATCTGAACTCCATCAGCTCCCAGATTCATGGCAGCCAACATTCCAGCGCCAGAACCAATTCCTCCTGCCGCGATGACAGGAATAGAAACCGCTTCACTCACCATTGGAATCAAGCAAAAAGTGGTAGTTTCATCTCTTCCGTTGTGTCCACCTGCTTCGAAACCTTCTGCGACAATAGCGTCAACACCTGCTTCTTCAGATTTCTTGGCGAATTTCACTCCTGAAACGACATGAACCACTTTGATTCCGTGATCTTGTAAATGTTTTGTCCATGTTTTTGGGTTTCCTGCTGAGGTGAAAACAATTGGTACTTCATGCTTGATGATAGTTTCGATATGTTTGTCAATATCCGGGTAGAGCATGGGTAAGTTTACAGCAAAAGGTTTGTCTGTTGCCGCTTTGCATTTGCGCACATGTTCATCCAAAACTTCAGGGTACATACTGCCAGAACCGATGATTCCGAGTCCGCCGGCGTTTGAAACTGCAGAAGCAAGTTCCCAGCCCGAACACCAGATCATTCCAGCTTGAATAAGTGGATATTTTACATTAAATAATTCTGTGATTCTATTTTTCATATAAAGTAAACTTTGAAAATTAAACAGCTCATTCGAGCGACTTGTTTAGATTGAATTATTCAGCAGTTTTAGAACCTTTCAAAACACCTTTAAAGCTCAAAATGATAATGATAATCCCCGCCAAAACAAAAGGAATACTCAACCATTGCCCTGTATTGATGATTAATCCAGCGTCACGTTCAGCCTGACCAACCTTCACAAATTCAACGATAAAACGCCAACCAAAAATGAGGATTAAAAACGCGCCAAAGATAACCCCTTGCTTTTCTTTCAGTTTTGTTTTCCAGTACATGTAATAAAGAATAATGAAACTCCCGAGGTAGCCAATTGCTTCGTAAAGCTGAGCTGGATGTCTGTACACATGCTTGAGTTCACCGTCGACCATCACTAGATTTTCAGGACTTTCTTGTAAAAACTTAAAACCCCATGGTAGGCTCGTCGGTTCACCAACAATTTCATGATTCACTAGATTTCCTAATCGAATAAAACACCCAGCAATTGCAATCGGCGCAACAATTCGGTCTAGAATCCACCAAATGGAACGTTTTGATACTTTTTTACTGTAAATGTAAAGTGCAATTAGAATGGCTATAGCCCCACCGTGACTCGCTAATCCACCTTCCCAAACTTTGAAGATGTCTATTGGATTCTCTTTATATAAATGCCAGTCGTAGAAGAACACATGTCCCAATCGAGCACCAACAATCGTTGCAATCACTACATAAATCAGAAGTTTATCCAGCCATTCCTCAGGAACGCCTTCTTTCTTAAACATCTTCTTAATGACGAAAAATCCGATAATCAATCCGGTCACGAATAACAATCCGTACATGTTAGGTGTGTTCCAACCATCGATCAACTGAGAACTTACATTCCAATCTATTCCTAAAATCACGAGCTCTGTTTTTAATGAGTTTAAGCTCGAAAGATAATTGTTTTTGGTGATTTATGGGTGATCTTTTTTGCGTTTTGCTTTTGGTGGAAAGATACTACGTACTCATTGACTTTTATTCAAATTGAGGTGAGAGGGTATTGTTTGGATTAGTGTAGGGCGTGAATCAGGCCACAAATCACACAGATTTTCACAAATTGTAGGGCGTGTGTAGGGTGTGAATTAGTCCACACCTGTGCTTACAGAAGCGTAAGTAAATTTCACACGTGTGTCGACCATTCGGTAAATTAACTCAAAAAGGAAGGCGTGGTTTTTTCAGATTTGGATGGTTGTTTTTCCAAAGCGAAACGTGGCAAACAAAAAAACCTGCAAGGACGAACGACCGTTCGTCCCTACAGGTTTTACAAACAATGGGGCTAACCCCATCATTCTCAACACTCATTCTCATTCTGACCTCCTAAGGGCTATTATTACCCACATCCTCAGGAAAATCAGAGCCTTCGATGGTGTCTTCGTCATCTTCGGCTTTTGATCTTCGTGTTGCTGGAGTGTCGATGATTGTTCGCGCGCCTTCGTAGGTCATCACAAACGTTGGGTCATCTTTGCTCAGGAGAACGATTAACTTGTCCAACTGGTTTTTCAGCACTTCGTCGATCTCGTTTACGGTGTTGGTGATTTGTTGTGTCATCACTTTTCTTGAAACGACGCCTTGTCTGGGCAAGTTTGAGATTTCAATGAACTCCATGTGCGCCAGCGTTAGATTGTCGATCATGTTCTGGTCTATACCGTAATCGGTGAGATCATTGAGATTGTCGTTTGCCGTGTTGATCAAACCATTCACGATTCTCAAGAACACAGGAAGCGGTGAGTAATTCAACTCCGATGGCGAATAGTGCACATCTGCTTTCAGCTTTTCGTCCTGGATCTTCGATGCGTAGGCATATAACGCGTTCGACACATACAGTGCCTGTTCAGCGATCTCCTCACGCTTTTGATCACGTTTAGACTTCATCCCTAAAAGGGCTTTCGACTTTTGGTAGGCCAAGTTTTCTAGCTCAGTGACCTTCTGACTGAAACGTGTAACTGCATCTTCAAATGCCGCAAGTCCGTTCCAACTTGCATTGTTGCTTTGTATCACTCTTCGTACTGCTTGATACATACGCAACTTGTTTTTCTCTCTATTTTTCATATCTAAATAGATTGTGTTTGGTTTCGGATACTGATTCATTACACTTTGCAACTGCACAAATACCTTCCGTCAAACTGGTTAAACATTAAAAAACTCTTATTCCTATCTTATAACTTGTGCCGATATAGTTTTTAAGGATTCCGTACATACGGGAGACAATTAAAAACATATTCGGTACTGGTTAAACATATTTAGTTTTGAATTTAGAACTCATCGTTTAGAGTTCGGCATTCAATGCTTTTCAATTTACTATCGTCTGGTTTTCAAAAGTGGTAGTTGTCAGTTTATTCTTTATAAAAGATGGCTCAGGTTAGGTTGACCAATTATGCGAAATAAAACAAAAAACAAACTGATATTAGACAATCCAATCTCATGCCATAAAAAGTTAACAGACGTTAAATCAGTGCGTTCAGCGTGTGTATTGTATTTTTCGTTGATTCAACGGTAGTATTTACTGATTCATTGAACCACTGTAATATTGTATCTGAAGGATGTAACGGAGCATCTGAGCGATGTAACATTGCATCTGAACGACGTAACAAAGCGTCTGAACCATGTAACATTGCGTCTGAATGATGTAACGAAGCATCTGAACTACTGTCCAAGTGCTTCTGAGTGATGTAACGAAGCGTCTGAACGACTGTCACAATGCATCTGAATGATGTAACGGAGCGTCTGAACTACTGTACAAGTACATCTGAACGATGCAACGGAGCGTCTGAAGATTGCTCAAGTGTATCTGAGAAAGATAATAGTGCATCTGAAAAGGTGAACATAGCGTCAGAATAGATGCTTCAGCAGTAAAGAGAAATGATCAAGAGGATCTGAAAGGAGAATGAGTGATTAAAATCGACTCTAATTTTTGAAACAATCGACTTCAGATTCTAAATCTAGAGAAAACAGTTCTTCATTTTCAATTCAATTATTTAATGCTTGGGTTAAGTTGATTTAAGTCTTCTCTATTATAGTAAAACATAAGAGGGAATGAACGAGCGTTCTATTCCCTCTTACTAATCAACCTAACCTAACCACCTAAATCAGAGCTAGTTTAAAATATATTTTAGAAAATGCAAAGTTTTATTTCAGTATTTTTCAATTTTGGATTGAGTGGTTGGAGTGATGCTTTTTGGTTGAGGGTTGAAACAATAAGATTGAGAGATAATTAATTCTAAAGAGTTAAACCGATTACAAAAAAAAGCGATCCGAAGACCGCTTTAAATGAGTTATTGTTATGCTAAAGCAATTCACAACACAACGGAATAATCTTTATTGTTTCCATAAAATTATTATATTTGGTTGGCTGATAAAAAAATAGCAACCACCGAAGCAGTTGCTTAGAAAGAATTTCTGCGGCTTATAGCCTTGTTGTGAATTGTCT
>Ga0114916_1001625_pt1 | contig 12544 bp, 14 predicted proteins | sample MalvirAntarct_66_FD_83501 | JGI IMG/M metagenome (GOLD analysis project Ga0114916, IMG submission 83501) | Marine viral communities from the Global Malaspina Expedition - Malaspina viral metaG Antarct_66 | ecosystem: Environmental > Aquatic > Marine > Oceanic | place: West Anvers Island... | reverse complement strand
GTCCGACGCTGCGCATCCGGGCCGCGGCGTTCATTTCGACGGCGTCCCCGCCGGTCCGGCCGGCAGCGGCGCCAGGCCGTCCGGCTTCACGTAGGTGACCGAGGTGACGTAGCTGACGGCGTCGTACTTTTCGGGACCGCCCGTCGCCTCGCGCTCGCCGGGGGCGGGCTCGTTGACGCTGACCTCGGCCACATAGGTGCCCTTCCAGGGCATGTCGAACGCCACCAGTCCCTGCTCGTCCGTCCAGCCCTCCTTCGACCAGCCGGACTGGGTGACGAAGGCGACCTTCGTCTTGGGCTTGGGCTCACCTTTGAAGAACAGCTTGAACTGCCCCGGCTGGCCGGCCGGCACGAGATCGAGCGTCAGCTTCGGCGCCGCCGCGTCGAAGCCGGTGATCAGGCGCGCAGCTGGACGGAACCAGCTCGTCGTCTCCTTCCAGGTATAGAGGGGATAGCGCGCGTCCTGGGCGACGATGCTGTCGCCGGGCGCGGCTCGGAACGGCAGCGTCAGGCCGTCCTCGGTCTTGGCGGCTTCCGCCTGTTTCTCCCCGCCCGTCGAGATCAGCGTCCCGGTCGGCGCACCGAACTTGTCGAGCAGCCCCGGCGACGTTTCGCGCAGGTTGTCGCCGAACTCTCCGAAGCGGATCGTCGCATTGCCGTCGGCCGGCTGCTCGATCCAGATCTGATGGGCCTGAAGGGGCGTCGCCGCCCCCAGCAGGACGGCGAGCATGGTGCTGACGCGTGTGATCATGGCGATATCCATTCGGGGGAAGGTCAGAAATCGACCGAGGCGGACAGCAGCACGGTCAGCGGCGAGCCGACGGTCGCGTAGGTGCCGGTCGTCAGCCAGTATTCCTCGTCGAACAGGTTCTCGACGTTGGCGCGCAGCACGACCGGGGTCTTGCCGACGTCCAGCGCATAGCGGGCGCCGATGTCGACGCGGGTCCAGTCGTCGAAGCGCACGTCGTTCGCCGAGGTCAGGGCGGCGCCCGACGTGTAGATGACGCGGCCGTTCAGCGAGAGGCCGCGGACCCACGGCACGTCCCAGTCGAGCCCTCCGGAGAAGGTGGTGTTCGGTACCCCGGCGGCGTCGTTGCCTTCGTCCGCGCCGGTCGTCGTGCTCGTCAGTTCGGGATCGAGGAAGGTGACGCCGGCGATGCCGCGAAGTCCCGGCACGATCTCGCCGAACGCCGCCAATTCCAGGCCGCGGTTGCGCTGTTCGCCGTCGTAGGCGTAGGTCTGCAGCGGCGTCGCGTTGGCTGTGCCCGACGAATTCGGCCGGGAGAGTTCGAAGACCGCAGCCGTCGTTGTGACGATGCCCCAGTCGACCTTGACGCCCGCTTCGTACTGTTCCGAGACATAGGGAGCCAGTACGGTACCGGTGTTCGAGTAGCCGGCACCGACGGTGGTGCCGCGGGTGAGGCCCTCGGCATAGTTCGCATAGACCGCGACGTTCTCCCACGGCTTCACGACCAGACCGGCGAGCGGCGACGTCCTGCTCTTCTTGTAGCCCGCCCCGCCGGTGTAGCTCTTCACTTCCACCGTCTGGTCGCGCACGCCCAGGGTCAGCAGCACGCGCTCGTCCAGGAAGGACAGCGTATCGGCGATGGCGATGCTATTGAGCCAGGTCTCGGTCGCGCGGCTCGGATCGGTCCGGGGGCGTCCGATATCGGGGAGCGGCGCGGGGTTGTAGATGTTCGACGGAACGCTGCCCGCGAGCGAGGGAATGTAGACGTTTCCGGCTTCCTGATAGAAACCGGAATAGCCGACGTTGAGCCTGTGGCCGACGAACCCCGTGTCGAACTTCCATCGCGCGCCGACGGTGCCGCTCGCCGTTTCGCTGTAGGAGTCGTAGTAGGAGTTGCCGACGGTGAAGTCGCCGTTCAGGTCGACGCCGGGGCGCGAGGAAACCGGGAAAATCTGGTCGTTCTGCCCGTCCCGATAACCCACTGCCCCGTATACGGTCAGTGCATCGGTAACGTCGAATTCCAGCCGCGTGGCGACGGTGGTGTCCTTCTGGACCAGGGTCGTGCCCGGATACCAGTTGCTGCGCGCATCCGGCGGATCCGGAATGTCGTTGTTCAGGCTGCTGAGGCTGATCTGCGGCCGGAAATTGTCTGTGTCGTCGCGCTGCGCGATGGCGTCGAACGACCAGCGCACGCGCTCGCTGCGATAGTCTAGCCCCAGCGCGCCCAGGCGGTTCTCCACATTGCCGCCGTCGATCGACGCCTCGCCGTCGCGATACAGGCCGTTGAAGCGAATGCCCCACTCCTTGTTCGCGCCGAACCGGCGGGCCGCGTCCAGGTGGACGCCGAAATTGGCGTCCACCTGGAACATTCCCGTCAGGCGCGTCAGGGGCTCGTCGCCGGCCCGTTTGCTGACGATGTTGATGCCGCCGCCGATGCTGCCGTTCGGCGCGATGCCGTTGATCAGCGCGTTGGGTCCTTTGATCAGTTCGATCCGTTCGGTCAGTTCCGCCGGTACGCGATTGGACGAGACGAGGCCGTACAGACCGTTCAAGCCGACGTCTCCGGCGGGAACGGTGAATCCGCGGATCTGGAAGGTGTCGTCGAACCCGTTGCTGCCCGTCGTCAGGCGGACGGAGGGGTCGTTGATCAACACGTCCGCCGCCGTCCGCGCCTGCAGGTCCTCGATCAGCTGGGACGTGAAGTTGACGGTGCTGAAGGGCGTATCGAGGATGTCGTTGGTCCCGAGCAGGCCCAGAGAACCGCCCGTCGCGACTTGGCCGCCGGCATAGGCCGGCGGCAGCTCGCCCGCACGCGGCCCGGCCTGACCCTCAACTTCGATTGGCGCCAACGTCAGCGTGCCGGGTGAGGCATCCGGCGACGGCGGCAGATCGACCGGAACCGAACCGCCCGCAGGTGCGGACTGGGCATAAGCGGCTGCCGATAGTAGAATTCCTCCCACCAGCACGGTGGCCACCAAAGGACCGGTTATCGCGAATGTGGAGCACCGTCGGCTGAGAGCATCCGACGTCACACATGCGCCGCCGCGACGCCGGGCACGCCGCAACGCGGCATTGACGTAGGTTAGATCTCTCAACGCAAATCCCCCTGAACCAGCAGTCTCTACCGACCGAAGCGGGAACGCTCGGCAGCGAATGCGAGGCATTATCATGACTCGATCCCGAGCACACCCTGTAAATGAATGTCTGACGCAGCAGAGATCACGCGGCTGAGTTTTGGGCGGCAGGCATCGAGACGCCGCGCGGCAATCGGCGGACCCCGGCGCTGGGTCGTCGAGCGCAGCTTCGCCTGGATCATGAAGTCCCACCGCCTCGTGCGCGATTACGAGCAACTCACCCTTATCGCCGAGGCGCTCATCCTCATCGCCCCAGCCGCCACCATGCTCAGGCGCTAAGCCATAATCCTTCTCAAAGCTCTAAGCCGGGTCGGCCGACATCCGGCATGCCGAGTAGCCGCACGCAATCAGAGACGGTTGGGCCGCAGTCCCTCTCCCTCCGCCAATGCGCCCCAGCGCGACTCTCTCCGTCGCCGATTACGGGGCCGAAAAGCCCGCAGAACTGCGCCGTTTTGGCCGAAAGCTCATGACTGCGCGGCTCCGCCCGAGGGCGTTTTCCTCTCTCTCGGGGCGGTTCTCTCCGAACCTCATGACTTCGGCCATTTAGTACGGAACTCGTAAGCCACTGATACAGCGTCAATTTATTGCCGCCGAAGCTCCGTACCTTTCGAAGAACACATTGGCAACGGAGGGTGCCTCTGATCGAGCCGGCGCATTGATAAAGCTGGCCATTGTTCGCTCTGCAGTACGAAGACGCAATTTTCGAGGGGTCCAGGCGCGGCACGTTTATCTGGCGGGCACCCCTGAGCCCGGTCGCGCTGCGCCGGCCCGTGAAGCGCAGGCACGTCAGAGGCTAAGGCTGATTGCACGACAGCCGCTGCGGCACGAACAGCGCCAGCTGGACACGCCAGTTCGCGCGATCGACAACGACCTCGACGGCCGGAGCAGAGAAGGCCCGCCGCGCATCAACCCGGGCCGAGAAGACGCTTGAGCGCGGCCCAAGCTGTCGCGGCGGCTTCGCCAATGAGTGCATCGGCGAATTTGCAGGCGAGATAGGCGAGCGTGCCATAGAGGGTCGCCTTCACCGTGTCCTTCGAAACCCAGCGGCTCTTCAGCAAAGTTTTCCCGGCCTCAAGCTCGGTGAGGCGCCGCTCCTGGTCGACCTCGTCTGCCTCTCGGTAGCTATTGCTTTCTCTGACCACGACGATCAGAGCGTCCAGCGTGGCCACTGCCTCGACATACTCGGGTCGGTTATGGTCAAGGCCGACCACCCGATCCGACGCAGGCGCCTGGGCCGTCCGGCTCTCTAGCCCATCGATCCGCTCGTGAGCCAAGATCCCTGCCATTAGCACGGCCCGCATCGGGTCGAGGTCGCCGGTCACGGCCTTCAGCACCTCGCCTGCATCCACCTCGAGGTTGTGAGCAAACCGGATCGCACGGTCCTCCTCCCCCTCTACACAGCCGAGGAGGTAGCGGTCGCCGAGAAAGCCGACGTGAATCTGCCCCATCCCTCCGAACGTCTCATTATCAGGCGGGAACGACCGGAGCGGCGCCCCCAGATATCGCGGGGCCGCAGCAGCGGCCCGCGCATGCCCCTCCGGACGGAGGTGAGCTCGGCATCCATCCGTTCGCGGTCTCCCCGGATCACGATCGGTGCTCATCATGCCCTGCCGCGTCAGGCGCTCGACGGCCCGTTCTACTTCCGACGGTTCGACCGCCCACCCCTCATGCGCCGCCACGGCGCGCACGTCGATCTCTGTCGCCTCACTTCGCCCGGGCTCCGTCGTTGAACGCCGAGCCTCATCGAGCCCCGCCTGATCCCGGATTGCGAGCTCGATCAGGATGAGTTCCTCCAGCTCCTGCGGAGACGGCCGCCGATCGCGAAAGCCGGTGCGTTGCGCCGTCACTTTGCTGCTCTTGGCGCAGAAGCGATCCCCTCGCCGGTTGAGCCGGCCGGCACTCCCTGCATCGCAGCCTGGGACGGAGCCGCGGAGACCGGCGCTACGGCCTGGCTCGGCCTCGTGGCGACGGCCGCCACCGGAGCCGGAAACAGGCGGTCAGCCACAACCTTGGCGCCAGCCCCGATGATCGCGCCGCCGAACACAGCTGCGACGCCGAAATAGAGAAGCACCTTGTTCTGCCGTTCCTTAAGGGCGCTGACATCGTCCCGGAGATTCTGCTGCTTGTCGGTAACCTCCTTGATCTCCGACTTGAGCCGCTTCTCCAGCGCATAGATTGAGTCGACCACGCCAGTGATGTTGCCGATGACCCCCGGCGGGATGCCAAGCGCGCCCGGCGTCGTCTTGCGCTTGGCCGATGTTTCGTCGAGATCGGCGATCCAAAGCAGAAACACCGGCAGCCCGCGTTCAAGGTGGATGGTTGCCGGACCCGCGTTGAAAACGGTGAAGATCAGGCGGCCGGTCCAGCCCGGGTCGACGTGAAAGCCGGAGACATTGACGAGGCCTTTCAGCTTGTATGTCGCCTTTACCGAAATGAATCCCATAACCTCGGGAGGGATCGTCACCACCTCCTCGGTCAAGAGGAAAGCGAACTTGCCTGGCGGGACTGTAATGGGGGCGCCCGGCCCGAGCAGCTCCTTGGTGTGGGATAAGGGCGCCGGCTGATCGAGCCCGGGCGTGACATAGACCTCCGGCCCCACCCTCAGCGTAAGAGCGTTGCAGTCGACCATTTCCGGATCGGGATGATCCGTCACGCGGGTCAGATTCGCCTCGAGCCTTTGGCTGCTCCAGAACGCCATGCTTGCTCCCCCCGATTATCCGTCGCTCAGCCCGCTTCCAAGACGACGAAGGCTGTCACAAATTCGCCGTCTTGCGCGATCGACAGGTGACCTCTCACAGCTCGACCGCCGGCCAAGCGCTGGGCCTTACGCAGGGCACCCTCGCTCAAGTATAGCGCGAGTCGCCCGGATGCATCGGCCAAGACCTCGATGTGCGTCCAGCGCACCCGGCCGGTGATGCCCGTTCCGAGCGCCTTGGCGCAAGCCTCCTTGGCCGCGAACCGGACCGCGTAGAACAGCGCCAGGTGGTCGTGCTTTGCGCCAGCCGCCTGCTCCCGCTCGGAGCAGATGCGGTTACGGAACCGCTGCCCTTGCCGGCGCAGCGCATCGCCCACCCGCTCGGCATCGCATATGTCCGCTCCAATCCCGATGATCATGCGTCGCGTGTCCTTGTTCCGGCATCTCTCACGCCAAATCGGACGTTGTATGTTTGATTTTCGGACATACCGTGCTATATGCCTCCATAGATCAGGAGATGTCTATGGCGACAATCACTGTTCCTGGAGCCAAGACGATCCCGGCCTACCCGGCCGCGGATGTGGCGACTGTGCTTCGCTACGAGCTCATCACCGTCATTCGCAGGCGGTATCGCCGCAAAGGGACACCGCTGCCCGAGAACGATGACGAGGTCGTCACCCTCACCATCGAGATCGACTCGCTGACGGTGGTCGAGCTGCTGTCCAGCCTGGATGACATTCTTCCGTTCCAGGTTACGGAACGTGTGGTTAAGGCGGGTGGCTACGGCTCGATCGCCTCGGCGGTGAAGTACGTAACGCGCCGGGTCGAGAGCAAGTGGAACAAGTTCCATTCTGGAGGGAAGGCATGACCACAGTCGAATTGCCCGACGGTGACTCGGAGCGGCGCCGTCTAGGAGAGAAGTTAAGGCAGGCCCGCGAGTACGTCGGCTTCTCACAGGATGAGGTCGCGGGCTTCCTGAAGGTGCCTCGCACGGCGATCACGAATATTGAGAGCGGACAGCGAAAGGTGGATGCGCTCGAGCTGAAGCGCCTTGCCGAGCTGTACCGGCAGCCGATCAGCCACTTTACGGGTGACGACGATGATGCCGGCGCCGCCCTGTCGACCGACGTCGCGCACCTCGCCCGTCAGGCGACGGCGCTTTCGCCCAAGGACCGGGAAGAGCTCGGCCGCTTCGCCGAGTTCCTCAAGATGCGCGCATCAGGAGGCTAGTGATGGCGGACTATGCGAGCTCGATCCGTCGTGCGGCCTTGGAGGCGGGCCGCCTGCACCGGGACCTAGCGATCCAATCGCGGGTTGTGCGGGGCTCGGGCCGCATCGACGTCTACGACACGATCGCCCGGCTCGACGTGAAGCTGTTCTTCACGAAATTGGACGGGCTCCTCGGCGTCTATCTTCGCGAACCGACACCGGGTGTCCTCGTCACGACGCAGCGCCCCCAGAGCCAGCAGCGTTTCACGGCAGCGCACGAGCTTGGCCACCACTATCTCGGCCATAATCCGAGTCTGGACGACGAGAGCATACTGCGACGCTCTCCCTTCCAGGCGCGTGCCGGAGACGATCCGCAGGAGGTGGAGGCCGAGGCATTCGCAGCCATTTTCCTCCTGCCCCGCTGGCTGCTGGATTGGCACTGTGATCGTCAGGACTGGGCTGACATCGACCTCCTCGACCCGGTGAAGGTCTATCAGCTCGCGCTCCGGGTCGGGACCAGCTTCAAGTCGACTGTTTGGACTCTGCACCGCTACAAGGTCTTCGACCGGGGGACCGCGAGTTCGATGGCCGCACTTTCGCTTAAGAAGGTCAAGCAGGCGATCCTACGCGGCTATGAGCCCCAGACCTACCATGGCGACGTCTGGCTCGTGACCGACCGTGACGAGAACATGCGCGTTGAAGGTGGACCTGGGGACCTAGTCGTGGTTCGCTTGCTTGAGCACAGCGGGTCGGGGTATCTTTGGCGCGTCGAGTCGATTGACGGCGAAGCTCTGGCCATCGTCGCGGACGGCCGGGAAGAAGCGGACGTTGGGGGCGTTGGCGGTCCTACGCTCCGCCGCATTACAACCGCCGCACGCGACCGCCGCGCGGGCGAGCTACATCTGGCCGAAGCGCGTCCGTGGGCCCCCGCAGCCCCGCTGAACACCTTCTCTGTAAGCTACGATCTCGCAGGTCCCTCTTCTCAAGGCTGGTACGAGCCACAGCGCCGCCAGCACAAGCTCGTTCTGCAGGCGACCGCCTGAATGCCCATAGTCGTCCAACAGGATTTACGGCGGCTTCTTGGACCGGCACGGGATCAGGGCCAGCGCCCGACATGCTTGGCATTCGCCGCCAGCGACGCTCACGCCGCCCTTCGGGCTCCGCCGGCGCCGCTCAGCGCCGAGTTCGCGTTCTATCACGCACAGAGAAGGGCCGGACTGCCGCCGACGTCAGGCGCCGCGCTCAAACATATGCTCGCGGCGCTCAAGGGCGACGGACAACCGGCAGAAGCGGAATGGCCATATCTCGACGCCTTACCCGACAATCTCGACGACTATGGGCCGCCCGAGGGAGTCACCGTCTTTCGTTGCGACGGTAAGGCGCGGCAAGGGAGCATCGACGAGATCGTGCGTCAGCTGGATGCCGGGTGCCCTGTGCTCGTGCTTCTGATGCTGTCCGACGCCTTCTACATGCCGGACATCGGAGGCGTCGTGACCGCACGGTCAGGGGAAGCGCCCGATCCGCAACGACGGCACGCTGTCGTCGCCATCGGCCATGGAACCAGTGCTGGAAAACGGGCCATCCTTGTCCGCAACAGCTGGGGACTCGGCTGGGGTCTTGCCGGACACGCATGGTTGACAGAAGCTTTCATCACGCCGCGCCTTACCTGTGTCGCCCTGCTCACGGAGGAAATCCATGTTCCTGCCCAGACTCTCGCGGCCTAGGGCGGCGGAAGCCTGGCTCGCAGCGTCCAAGGCCGTCCATGCGCTCCCCAGACATGAGTCCCATCACGTCCTTATCGATATCGACGACCCGGTGAGCGAGACCGACAAGGATCGCGCCGTTATCGCCGAGGTGGACTCGTATCTGGTTGAACACAGCGAAACCGGATTCCTCGTCCGGACGGTCGCCAACACCATCTTCCCGCAGTCCACCTATGAAGACCACGGATCGCCTGCCTTCTATAATGTCTATATCGAGAAGGTCTTCCCGAAGCTGAAGCGCTCGTCGCGCGACTGGGGCCGCTACTTTGAACGTATGATGGCGCACCCGACGCCAGCAGGGCCGGAGAATCTGCTGGACAAGCTGGTCCGCAAGATGAAGCGCAATGTCGAGAGCAAGTCGCCGTATCGCAACATCTACGAACTGCCGATCTATAATCCGGTCAAGGACGCCGAGGGTTCACCCCGAGGCGGACAATGCCTCAGCTACCTGAGCTTCAAGATCGACAAAGAACGGCGGCTTCTACTCTCGGCCGTCTATCGCAACCACTACTACACTGAGAAGTTGCTCGGGAACATGGTAGGGCTCGGCCGGCTCATGCAGTTCGTGGCGGACGAGGCAGGCCTGACGGTCGGGCCGCTCTCGATCTTGTCCACCCACGCGGTCGTCGACACCGGCGGCGCTAACCAAGCGGCCCTCAAGGCGCTGCATGCGCGCTGCGCCGCGATCCTCGCCACAAGGGTGACCCATCGCGGCCTGACCGACACGGCTCGCAGCATCAGCTGACCGAGGGGGGACCCGTGAGGCCGCATTGCCGGCGATCCTCGTCGGTCATCGGCTCGAACCAGATTCGGCGCGTCGTCATGTCGGTCAGAACGACGCCGGAGCGAGCGGCTTGGAGTTCACGGAACACGGCGTAGCCCTGCAGGATGGCCTGCTCCCATAACCACATGGGAAGATTTTCCGCTTCATAGCCCCGGACGAAGCGCTTCACGTCCTTGAGCAGGTCGAGCCCGAGCCGGTCGGTTTTCGCGAAGAAGCGATGGCGCTTGGCCGTTTCGAAGATCCAGGTCGTGAGCCCTTCCTCGATCAGGTTGGCGCGTGCGCCGTCTTCGTTCTCGTCGATGGCCTTGTGGCTCTTGCGCTTGATGCGGAGCAAAGCGCGCGTGGTCGGCGACCAGCCAAGCACCGCCGCGTGCGCGAGGTGGAAGACATCGTGGAAGCGATAGTCGTCTTCAGGCAGGTGATTGTCCGTCAGGCGGTCGCCGAGCAGCACACCGCCCGACTTCTGGAATACGTACTTCGCCCCGTTCACCTCGCGCTCGTAGATGAGAACCCGCATCGATCGCGGCAGCTGCTCGTCGATATGAAGCCCCTCGTCCGTAGGTAGCGGAAAGCGGGGCTCAGTCGGCCACCGATCCTCCGTCTTCTCGATATTATGTCGCGCCGCCTCCTCCAGGGTGACCTCGGCCGCACGCGCTGCGTGGTGGAGCGGCCGCACGAATTTTATGAGATCGCCGCGCAGAGCGTCCGTATTGTCGCGATAAGCCCCCACCGCGAATCGCTTGGCTAGATCGCCCGCCTCGCCGGCCAGCTCCAGCAGCGCCGCCTCGAAGGCCTCCGCCGCGATCGGTCGTCCGACCCCTAAATCCTCGAACCCCGGGCTCGCGGCCGTCGCGCCCCCGCCTGCGGCGCGGCCGATGACCTCAACCAGCGACGTCCCGCCGCGCCGGGCGATGGCCGAGACATACCAAAGCACGTCGCCAAGTTCCTCTACCACGGCTTCGTGGTATCCGAAGAAGCCGTCGGTATCGCGGCGCTTCTTCTTCAGCGCGCTGACCAGGCTGCCGACTTCGCCGACCAGCCCCAGCACGGGGGTGTCGATTTTCGCGTCCAGCTGATCGGTCGCCGCCGCATGGCTCTCGAAGCAGGCCACCGTGAGTTTCTCTTCGCACGCCATAGACATCGTTCGCACTCTCGTTCACGGCCGCTGCTGACTGCCGCGACCGCGGGGTTTATAGTCGGCTGCAGATTCGCCTTAAGCGCCCGGAGACGCTCCATCCATATCGCCGTGCCCCTTCGTTCCCGCTCGACCAGCCTCTCACCGACGGTCGTGTACGACACCTATTGGCGGTTCGCGGCCGAACGACTGGCGATCTACTATCGGCGGTTGGAGGGCGGGCAGGCGCCCTGGACCACGGATCCGATCCTACGAACCTACCGCTTCACCAACGCTTACCGTGCCGCCGATCGGGTCAGCCAGTACCTGATCAGCGACGTCCAGTATCACCCGGAACGGTCGCAAGAGCCACGCGAAGTCTTCTTCCGCACGCTCTTGTTCAAACTGTTCAACAAGATCGATACCTGGGAGAGCCTCGAAAGCGCTCACGGTCCACTTGCTTGGTCCTCGATCGACCTCGACGCGCTCGACTGCACACTTTCGCGCCTGATGTCCCGCGGCAGGAAAATATACTCGCCCGCGTACATTATGCCGGCCCCGCCGTTCGGGGCTGAACGCAAGCACAGCAATCATCTCAAGCTGGTTGCGAAGATGATGAACGACCGGCTCCCCGATCGGCTGCGACAAGCGCCTGATCTCCAGAGCGTCTACGAGCGGATTCGGGCTTACCCCGGGCTTGGTCCCTTCCTGGCGTTCCAATATGCGATCGACCTCAACTATTCGACGCTCCTCGACTTCTCCGAAGAGGATTTCGTGGTGGCCGGCCCCGGCGCCCTGGACGGCATCTCGAAGTGTTTCACCTCGACGGGCGGCCGCTCCCCCGAGGCCGTGATCCGCTGGGTCACTGCGCGTCAGAGCGAGGAATTCGCCGCGCGTGGACTCGATTTCCCTGGGCTGTACGGACGGGCGCTGCAGCCGATCGACTGCCAGAACCTGTTCTGCGAGATTTCCAAATATGCACGTGTGGCTCACCCGGAGTTTGCTGGCATCGCCAACCGGCAACGGATCAAGCAGAGCTACAGGGCCGAAGATCGCGCGCTCCCCCGCCCGATGTTCCCCCCACGGTGGGAACTGACCATTCCAGAACCAGCGCCCGCTACGCGGCCCGGTCCGGGCCTTCAAGCCGCGCTGCTCTGACGCCGGCATGAAGACCAGATCTTCGGGCATCGACGGCTTGATCCTGATCGACGGCAAGAACGTCCTCGCCCAGGTCCGCCAGATGCTGGTCCCGACGCTCCGCGCGGGCGATGTCGTGATCATGGACAACCTCGGCAGCCACAAGAACGCCGCCGTGCGCGAGGCCATCGAGGCGGCAGGCGCCGAACTCCGCTTCCTCCCGCCATACAGCCCCGACTTCAACGCGATCGAAAACGCCTACGCAAAGCTCAAGGCGCTCCTGCGGAAGGTCGTCGCGCGGACCCGCGACACGCTCTGGAACGCTGTCGCTGCCGCTATCGAGGCCCTCACGCCCACGAAGTGCGCGAACTACTTCACGGCCACTGGATATGAGCCCGAGTGGTGAGAATCTGCTCTATCACGTCGAAAGACAGGCCGAATGCGTCACTTCTTCAACTGCGTGCTCGTACCGGCCGCAGCGCTACTTCTTCAACTGCGTGCTGGTACCGGCCGCAGCGCTGGGTTTTTTTGCACCGCCCAAACACACGAACGAGTCACTGCTACCGGCGGGCCAGACCTATCACGTTGCCGGCTTCTCGTTCGGCGGGATCATCGCCGCGCATCTGGCGGCTCAGGAGGGAGGCAGGATCCCGAAGCTGGTCCTGCTCGGCCCCGGCGGTTTCGGGTGTCGTCCGGGAACATTGCCGGATCTTCGGTGCCTCGCTAAAGACATGACCCCGC
>Ga0114916_1001623_pt1 | contig 12546 bp, 6 predicted proteins | sample MalvirAntarct_66_FD_83501 | JGI IMG/M metagenome (GOLD analysis project Ga0114916, IMG submission 83501) | Marine viral communities from the Global Malaspina Expedition - Malaspina viral metaG Antarct_66 | ecosystem: Environmental > Aquatic > Marine > Oceanic | place: West Anvers Island... | reverse complement strand
TAACCTAATTTCAGTACTAAGACGCTTCACCGCATTGAAAAGTTGCCAAAATTTTAATAAACCATTAAAGATTCGTGTTTATTTACAACTATTGTTAATTTGTGATTAAATTTTAACAGGAACAAGAATCTTATTTAAGTTATCCAATGCTTTCGGAATGGTATTAATAGAAGAAAATATTAGCCTTAACCTATCATTCTTCTCACTCATTCTTACTCCTGAGGGATTAGTTTGAATGTAGTTTAAAACTTGAGTGAAAATCGGACTCTCATAATACGGATGCTCTGGATTTTGAATAAAATATCCAATCATCTTTTCGGATTTAATCACTAATTTGGTAAAGCCTATTTCTTGTGCTTTCCATCTTAACTCGATAGACTGCATTAGCTCTTCAACTACTTCTGGGATTGGACCGAATCGATCTGTTAAATGGTTTTTAAATTCAACGAGTCCATTTTGATCTTCTAAGTTGTCTAAATCTTGATACAATGCAAGTCGTTCAGAAACATTGTTGACATAATCATCCGGGATACGAATTTCTAGATCAGTTTCTAAAATACATTCTTGGACATATTTCTGAAATTCATCTGTATTTCTATTGTCAAATACTTCTTTAAATTGTGTTTGTCTTAGTTCTTCGATAGCTTCATTCAGGATTTTTTGATACATATCAAAACCGATATCTGCGATAAAACCACTCTGCTCTCCACCAAGTAGATTCCCTGCACCGCGAATGTCTAAATCTTTCATGGCAATGTTAAACCCAGCACCTAAATCTGAAAATTGAACCAACGCATTTAAACGTTTTTTTGCCTCAGATGTAAGCATATTGAATCTCGGAGCAATCAAATAACAAAATCCTTTTTTGGTGGAACGACCAACTCTTCCACGTAATTGATGTAAATCACTTAATCCAAAATTATTGGCATTGTTGATTATAATTGTGTTTGCATTTGAAATATCAATCCCCGATTCAATAATGGTTGTTGCCAGCAATACATCGTATTCGTGGTTGATAAAATCCATCATCAATTTTTCGAGCTTACTTCCTTCCATTTGACCATGTCCAATAGCAACTCGAACGCCAGGACACAAACGCTGTATCATTCCCGCAACTTCCTTGATGTTTTCTAATCTATTATGCACAAAATACACTTGTCCACCACGTGTTACTTCATAAGAAATGGCATCTCGAATAATTTCTTCATTAAATTCGATGATTTCAGTTAAAACAGGTTGTCTGTTTGGTGGTGGCGTATTTATAATACTTAAGTCTCTGGCCCCCATCAATGAAAACTGTAGTGTTCTTGGAATAGGAGTTGCAGTTAACGTCAGTGTATCGACAGTCGCTTTTAGTGTTTTTAATTTATCCTTAACGGAAACACCAAATTTTTGCTCCTCATCGATAATGATTAATCCTAAATCTTTAAACTTAACTGATTTCCCAACAATTTTATGTGTTCCAATTAAGATATCAATTTTTCCTTCTTCCAGTCTCTTAAGTGTATCGGTAACTTGCTTCGCAGATTTAAATCGGTTGATATAATCAACATTTACAGGGAAATCTTTTAATCTTTCTTTAAAAGAACGAGCATGTTGTAGTGAAAGAATTGTTGTTGGAACTAAAATAGCCACTTGTTTACCATCTGTTGCAGCTTTAAACGCCGCGCGTATGGCAATTTCTGTTTTTCCGAAACCAACATCTCCACAAATCAATCGATCCATTGGAGTATCTTTTTCCATGTCTTCTTTTACAGCTTCGGTGGCTTTTAATTGATCTGGAGTATCTTCATAAATAAAAGAAGCTTCCAACTCATTTTGTAAATAGGTGTCTGGGGTGAAAGCAAATCCTGGACGACTTTTCCTTTTGGCGTAAAGTTCAATGAGATCAAAAGCAATTTCCTTGATTTTTTTCTTAGTCTTATTTTTGAGTTTCGTCCACGTTTGAGTCCCCAACTTATTCATTTTGGGAACAGTACCGTCCTTTCCAGTGAATTTAGAAATTCTGTGTAAAGAGTGAATTGAAACGTAAAGAACATCATTGTCCTTGTAAATCAATCGAATTGCTTCTTGTGGTTTTCCGTTGACATCTATCGTTTGTAATCCACTAAATTGTCCTACACCATGGTCAATGTGTGTTACGTAATCTCCTTTTTGAAGATTATAAATTTCTTTTAACGTCAGCGCTTGTTTTGCTTGTCTGAATCCCTCTTTAAGTCTAAATCGGTGATAACGCTCAAAAATTTGATGATCTGTATAACAAACTAACTTGAGTTCATCTGAAATAAATCCTTCGTGAAGTGCACAATTAATAGAGGAAAACTCTACATCTGCACCAATATCTCGAAAAATATCGTGCAAACGTTCTATTTGCTTTGGTTGATTGGAGAAAATTAGATTATCAAATTTATTTTTCTTGCGTTCACGTAAATCTTCCGTCAGTAATTCAAAGTTTTTATTGAATGCTGGTTGTGGTTTAAAGTTAAATGAAATTGTCTCCGTAGCTTGGTTCGAATAATCTGGTCCCCATTCAATCTGCGTGAATAAACCAACTTGCTTAAGCCATTCGTTTGGATGAAAATATAATTCTGAAGGTAAACTTCTTTTAACTGGAGTTTCTTCAAGTTGACTATGAATTTTAACTGCTTTTTGGTATTCTTTTTCAAGTCGCGCTTCAATTTCTTTGTGAGAACTAATCCAAACTGTTGAATTCGCACCAACAAATGCCAGAAAAGAACCGTTTTCCGATTGATCAAGGGAATGCTGAACATCTGGTACAATATGAAAAAATTCATGTTGCTTTATCGATAACTGACTCACTGGATCAAAAGTTCGAATCGAATCAATTTCATCACCGAAAAACTCCAATCGAAAAGGTTGGTCATTTGAGTAAGAAAAGATATCCATGATACCGCCTCTTATTGCAAATTGCCCCGGTTCATAAACAAAGTCGACCACGGAAAAACCATATTCCTGTAACAACTCATTAAGAAAATCTTGAGAATACTCTTTCCCTTTATCAAGGCGAAAAGTATTAGATTCTAATCTTTGTTTTGTCGGCACAAGCTCAAATAATGCTTCAGGATAAGTTACAATCCATGTATTTGCCGATTTTGAAATCTTTTCAAGTGTTTCCGCTCGACTCACAACATTTGCATTATCTGTTTCCTCAACTTTGTAAGGGGTTTTGTAAGAGGCAGGATAAAAAACAATGCGTTTGTCTTCAGGATACAAACCTTGCAAATCATTCAAAAAGTAAGCGGCATCTTCTTTGTCTTGTAAAATAAACAGATGATGATTCGGTACTTGTTCCGCCACAGCTGCAGCCGTAAACGCCCGACTTGATCCAACAACTCCTTTCCATTCAATCTTGGCTTGGTCGTATTGAAGTTTATCTATGGTTTGTTGAACACCCTCTAATTGCTGAAACTTACCTTTTAACTGTTTTATATCCATGAATCTTTTTCTCTGTCTATATATAATGCTTGACAAAGATAAATGTTCTAAATTAGAGTTTGGAGAGTTTTGGAAAAGGTTTTGACTTCGTGTTAGTTCACCACCAACCGTATGGGCGTATTGCAATGCGACCATACGGTTGGTGGTGAACTTTAAAATATTTTTACTAACTTTAGTTAAACCTAAAAAAAGAATAATGTACAATCCTAACTACCACAACCGTCAAAGTACGCGTTATAGAGGCTATGACTACTCATCAATTGGATGGTATTTTGTAACAATTAACACGAAAAATCAGCAATGTATTTTTGGAGAAATTCATAATTCACAGATGCAATTGAATGAACTAGGTCTAATCGTTTACGATGAATGGATGAATACTTTAGCTATTCGAGACAATATTGTTTTACATGAATTTATAGTAATGCCAAATCACATCCATGGTGTCATTGAAATTCAACGTTCGAAAGGGGAGAGGAATGTCTTGGGGAAGTTTCGATCACCTTCTGAAACTTTGGGTTCTATAGTTCGTGGTTTTAAAGGAGCCGCTACGAAACGTTTGAAGTCTTTTTGCTTTCAGTTAGAAGGAAAACACTCTCCTTGTATTCTTTCAACTAGCTGTTCACGAGTTAAATGGTAGTATGTGGCAACGAAACTTCCATGACCGTATTATTCGAGACCAAAAAGAATTCTACAATGTCAAAAACTACATTTTAAACAATCCAAAAAACTGGTCAAAGTAATGCGTTTCTGGATTATTAAAGTTCTAAAAAGAACTATGCCTTATTAAAAAGAAACCCCAACTTATTTTTATCCTTACTTTTATAGCAAACAAAAGGATTTAAATCTCAATGAAATTAAAGAATAGTTATATTCTGGCGTTTATTATAATTGTAGCTACAATTCTAAGAACGTATGACCTTTTTGATATTCCTTTCACACACGATGAATTTAGTGCATTATTTAGGTTAGATTTCGACAACTTCAAAGATTTAATTGCAAATGGAGTACGAATTGACGGTCACCCTGCTGGGATTCATGTTTTTCTTTATTACTGGACTGCGCTTTTTGGCAGAGCAGAGTGGGTAGTCAAATTCCCGTTTATTTTATTCGGCATCGCGTCAATTTGGTTCATTTTTAAAATTGGAAAACTCTGGAAAAATGAAACGGTTGGTTTGATTGCTGCTTCTTTTATGGCTGTTTCACAATTTACAGTGATGTATAGCCAGATCGCTCGACCATACATAAGTGGTCTTTTCTTTAGTTTAGTTATGGTGTTTTTTTGGTCGAAGTTAATTTTACATCCAAATAAACGTTTTTATCAAAACCTGGCAGGATTTATCCTCGGTGCTTCATTGTGCACATACAACCATCATTTTAGTATGCTCTTTGCAGTAATTGTTGGTCTTTCAGGGTTGTTTATGATCAACAAGAAATTTCTTTTGCGCTATATCTTGGCAGGCCTCATAGTTTTTATTTTATATATTCCACATTTAGAAATTCTATTTTATCAAATAGGTATGGGTGGAGTTGAAGGGTGGCTTGCTAAGCCGTCTAACGATTTTCTATGGCGATTTATTCAATACATGTTCAATTACTCTTGGTGGTTTCTCTCTTTGGCTTTAATTCTTATAGTTTTTGGGTGGATGAACAAAAATAGAAAGGAAAAATTAAAAACAAGAACATATATTTTGTTTGCTTTACTATTTCTACTCCCTTTCTCAATAGGTTTCTTTTATTCAAAATTTGTTAATGCAGTTCTACAGTTTTCAGTGCTAATTTTCAGTGCGCCTTATCTTTACTTTTTACTATTTGGTCATATCGGGCTTCAAAGAGTTCAGAAAAATGCATTGATAGTTTTTTCTATTTTAACATTTGGTTTGATTAGCCTTGTCTTTGAGCGACAACATTACAAATTGTTTTACGCGAATTATTATAAGCAAAGCCTGCAAGATTTAGAAAATCTTGCTCCATCCAAATTAGATATACCAATAGTGGTAAATGGGAGAAAAGATATTATTAATTATTATTTAAATAAACAGGATATAAAAAATGATTTTTTCTGGTATGATGAATTTAAATCGAAAAATGAATTTGTAAGCTTTCTTGAACGAATTAGTAAATCAGAAGATTACTTCTACTTAAGTTTGGATTATGCGAGTGATCCAACAATCGTTCCTATGGTGCAAATTTATTACCCAAACATTGTTGTTTTAAATAATTATTTCAATGGAACGAACTATCTTTTTTCCAAGAATAGCAAACTAACCCCCGTTGATAATAGAAGACTATTTTCTGAAATGAATTTTGACGGTCAAAATAAAATGGGGTGGTATGAATTTCCTAAGAGTAGAATGAAAGACCAAAAATTCTACGTTGATAAAGATTTGGAATGGGGACCTAGCTTTGAAATGGATGTTGATGCTATAGTAGAATCGGCCAAAGATTTTATCGATGTCGAAGTAAATTTCGAGAAGAATGGAGCTCTTAAGGATGCTGCTTTAGTAATTGAAATAATTAATGAGCACGAAAAAAACCATTGGATTGGTTTTCTATTGACCAAATTAAACGGACAATCGAAGGTTTTCGGTAGCGTTAAACTCTCAGACATAAGGAATCCATTGGATGCTAAACTAAAAGTCTATATTTGGAACAAGTCCAAGGAGGAATTTAGAGTAAAAGATATTAAAATTTATTCACGTAGAGGTAATCCTTACATTTATGGATTGTATTATCCTATTTAATTAAAAACCCACAACCTATCAAAGACAGATTGTGGGTGCAAATTTTTTCAAACAAAAACTACAACTTGATCAAAAGTCTCACTAAGAAGTTTCTTCCTGCTTGTGGATAATAAAAATTCTCTTGTGTTCTGTCTCCAGCAACAATATAGCTAAATGTATATCCATTGTTTTCATACATTTCGTCGAAAACATTGTTTACACGTAAACCGATTGTCATTTCTTTGAAGAGAACATCTTTTAAAGTATAAGAGATATTAAAATGTGCTACATAATATGCATCTAACGTTCTCGTTTCATTTGACGTGTTATCAAGATATTGTTGGCCGACATACTTATTGAACAAACTTAAACGCAAATTCTTAATAGGCTCATAATTGATATCTATTCCGCTAATAATTGAAGGAGAAAACGCTAAATCTGTTGTTCCGTGATTGATTTCTTCTTGTCCTAAATAAGCGAAAGAACCATCGAATGCATCAACATACTCTGTGAAGTTTTCGATTTTATTCTGACTCAAGGTTACATTTCCTGTAATACCGAGATTATCGAATAATTTATATCCTCCTTCGAGTTCAACCCCCATTCTGTAGCTGTCCTCAACATTTGTTCTTGTGTAGCCACCAACGTCGTTGATTTCACCAGTTAAAACCAATTGATTATCATAATCCATGTGATAAACATTAGCATTTAGAAATGCTTTTTTGGTTTCTAATCGGTATCCAACTTCGAGGTTGTACAATGTTTCGTGTTGTGGTCGATTATCTGGAGTACTTTCTCTAAAATCTCTTCTTACTGGCTCACGATTGGCAATAGCATAAGAAGCATACAAAGATTGTTTGTTATTAATCTTGTAAGTCAATCCAGCTTTTGGATTCAGAAAGTTAAATTGAACGTTTTGTTCTATGTCTTCAAGACTTCCGCTCACTTCGTCAATACCTAAGAAAGTATAGTCAATGTAGCGGTATTGAACATCACCAAAGAAGGTAAAATTATTCCATTGATACGTCGCTTTCAAATAACTGTTTGCATCAATTTTAAACCCATTATTCTCGTAGTAACGATCGCGTATTGAGTTTTCAGGAGTATGTTCAGCCCAAATAACTTCACCGAAATGATCTCCGTCATAGGCGTTTGCTCCACCTCCAAAAGTTACGTTTAATCCTTTTTTGGAATTATAGTTGAAGTTAAAAATACCACCATAGAAGTGATTGTCTAACCATCTTCTGCGGATTACATCCATACTAGAGATTGTATCACCGTTTACTGAAATAGGGTCGTAGCCATAAGTTGAAAAGTCATCGTCTTCTCTAAATTGCTCGTAATACCCTCGACCGTACGTGTAATGTCCAGCCAACTTCATATTAAACTTATCGCTGAAACGATGTGCAAAATGCAGTTGATAATGATCTTGTTGGTAATTGTCCACCTCATTTTCGTACGTGTAATAATTGTAAGTTCTTCCTGAATTCAGTAAATTCTCTGTTTCTTCAGGAGAAAGTCCATTTCTCATTGCATATGCCAGCATTCCTTCTTCATCGTTTTCAATTCGACTTTCAGGTGTCCCATACCATGCTTGATATGTTCTTTCTTTTCCGCTGAAAACATTTAGTCTAAGTGTAGACTTTTCACCGTGATATGCTCCAGAAATGTAAAAAGATTTCAGGTCTGAAGAAGCTCTGTCAATATATCCATCCGAAACAATTCTAGATAAACGCGTATCAACAGTAAATTTATTGTTGATCAAACCTGTACCAGCACGAACTGAGTTACGCAATGTATTAAAAGAACCTCCAGAATTATCAATTTCTGCATAAGCCTCTTTATTTTGCTGATGTGTACTAATATTAATACTTGCACCAAAAGCACCAGCACCATTTGATGAGGTTCCTACTCCACGTTGAACCTGCATGCTTTCTACAGAAGAAGCGAAGTCCGGCATGTTTACCCAAAATACTCCCTGTGACTCTGCATCATTCATTGGGATCCCATTTACGGTTACATTTGTTCGAGTTGGATCTACACCACGAATTCGAACTCCCGTGTAACCAACACCAGCTCCAGCATCTGATGTAACTACCGTTGAAGGAGTGGATTGAAGCAAAAACGGCAAATCTTGACCGTAGTTTTTCTTCTCAATCTCTTCTTCACTAATATTTGTGTAGGTAGTTGGCGTTTTTTCATCCGCTCGAATACCATGAACCTCAATTCCTTCTTGCATGAAGAAAGTGGATTTGAGGGTAACGTTTAATGTTGCGTTTTCATTTGAAACAACAACTGTTTCCAACGACTCCTTATAACCAAAGAATCGAAATTTTAATTCATACTCACCATTCGGAAGATCCTTTAAAGTATACTCGCCGTTTTTGTTGGTAGTAACTCCTCGTTGTTGGTCTTTTAGTTGAACCACAACTCCCGTGAGCGAACCACCTTGTTCGTCGGTAACTTTACCAGAAATTTGATACTGTGAGTAAGCACTCGATGACAGCAATAAGGCCGCTGCCAGGCTCTGTAAAACTTTTCTTGTTTTCATGTTTTTAAACATTTAACAAGAATCAGGGGCTAATTCTTGGAATTAATAATTAATTAGAATTAACACAATTGTTATGTAAGTCATCTTCCCGCCGCAGGTACTAGCCTGATCCGGTTCAATGGGTATAATCTCAGTCCCGACCATAAAATCGAGACACCCCTTAGAGACGGTGCAAATGTAGTGTGGATATTTGAATTGAGAAATAAAAATGAATAAATTTTCATCAAACTAGTAGATTATGTAAGGACGCACGGCCGTGCGTCCTTACATAATCTACCCAACAAAAAAACGACAACCTAATGAAAGATTGTCGTTCAAATATTTAGAGAAATTGTATTCTTATTTTTTCGTTGCTGTAGTCGCTTTTGCATATTCGCGAATCTGACGAGCGATATTTTCCAAGGAAATTCCTTTTGGACATTCTACTTCACAAGCTCCAGTGTTTGAACAGTTACCAAAACCTTCCTTATCCATTTGTTCTGTCATATTAAGCACTCTTGTTTTTGCCTCTATTTGTCCTTGAGGTAGAAGCGCTAATTGAGATATTTTTGCTGACACGAACAAACGAGCCGAACTGTTTTTACATGCTGCCACACATGCTCCACAACCAATACAAGTTGCTGAATCAAATGCTGTATCTGCATGTTCTTTTGGAATTGGTATGTTATTCGCATCCTGAGTGTTTCCAGAAGTATTAACAGAAACATATCCACCAGCGTGTTGAATTCGATCGAACGCACTTCTGTCAACAGCTAAATCCTTAATTACTGGGAAAGCTCTTGCACGGAATGGTTCAATATAAATGGTATCTCCATCTTTAAATTTACGCATGTGTAATTGACAAGTTGCAATTCCTGTATCAGGTCCATGTGCACGTCCGTTGATAAATAAAGAACAAGATCCGCAAATTCCTTCTCTACAATCATGATCAAAAGCAACAGGAGTTTCTCCTTTGTTGATTAGCTCATCATTGAGTACATCCAACATTTCCAAGAAAGACATATCCGGTTCAATATTGCTTATTGAATAGTCTACAATTTTTCCTTTATCGTTGGAATTCTTTTGTCTCCATATTTTAAGTTTCAAATTCATTTGTCTAAATTTTGGTTATTAAACATGAAATAAAAATGCTGTTTCATGTTTTTAATGTTTTCCTATTTATAACTTCTAGTTTTCAACTCAATGTTATCATACACGAGATCTTCCTTGTGAAGCTGCGCTTTTTCATTGTCGCCTTTGTATTCCCAGGCAGCAACGTATTTGAAGTTTTCATCATCACGTTTCGCTTCACCGTCCTCCGTTTGAGATTCTTCACGGTAGTGTCCTCCACAAGATTCATTTCTTTCCAAAGCATCAATAGCAAATAACTCAGCCAACTCCATAAAGTCTGCAACGCGACCTGCTTTTGCCAACTCTTCGTTGAATTCTTTTGAAGTTCCAGGAACTCTCACTCCCTTCCAGAATTCTTCTCTTAGTGCTCTAATTTCTTCAATTGCTGATTTTAAATCTTTTTCATTTCTAGACATTCCACATTTGTTCCACATGATTTTACCTAACTTTTTGTGGTAATAATCAACAGAGTGTTCTCCTTTATTATTCACGAAGTATTCTAGTCTTTCAGTAACTTCTTTTTCAGCTTGCTCAAATTCTTTCGTATCCGTTGGAATTTCACCTGTTCTAATGTCATTGGATAAATAATCTCCAATGGTATAAGGTAAAACAAAATATCCGTCAGCCAAACCTTGCATTAATGCAGAAGCTCCAAGTCTGTTTGCTCCATGATCAGAGAAGTTAGCTTCACCAATTGCATATAATCCAGGAACGGTAGTCATTAAATTGTAGTCTACCCATATACCACCCATCGTATAGTGAACGGCTGGATATATCATCATTGGTGTTTCGTAAGGATTTTGGTCAACAATCTTCTCGTACATCTCGAATAGGTTACCGTACTTATTAGCAACGGCTTCTTTACCTAGTTTTGTTACGAGTTCTTTATCGTTTTCATCTAGTCCTTTTGTATACGCTTGTTCTTTTCCGTAACGTTGAATAGCTGAAGAAAAATCTAAGTAGACCGCTTCTCCAGTTTTGTTTACACCGTATCCGGCATCACAACGTTCCTTCGCAGCTCTCGATGCCACATCACGTGGAACCAAGTTACCAAATGCTGGGTATCTTCTTTCTAAGTAATAATCTCTGTCTTCCTGAGCAATTTCAGTAGGCTTTAATTTTCCGTTTCTGATTGCTTCAGCGTCTTCTTTCTTTTTTGGAACCCAAATACGTCCATCATTTCTTAACGACTCAGACATTAAAGTCAACTTCGCTTGAAGTTCACCTGTAACAGGGATACATGTCGGGTGAATTTGAGTAAAACAAGGATTCGCAAAATAAGCACCTTTTTTATACATCTTCCAAGCTGCAGAAGCGTTACTTCCCATTGCATTTGTTGAAAGGAAAAAGATGTTTCCATAACCACCAGAACCAACAACAACAGCATGTGCACTGTGTCTTTCAATTTCTCCAGTAACTAGGTTTCTTGCGATAATACCTCTCGCTTTTCCATCAACGATAACGACATCCATCATTTCGTGACGATTGTACATCTTAATTTTACCACGACTTATTTGACGGTTCATCGCCGAATAAGCACCTAGTAATAATTGTTGTCCCGTTTGTCCTTTAGCATAAAATGTTCTTGATACAAGTACACCACCAAAAGAACGGTTGTCCAAAAGTCCACCGTAATCACGAGCAAAAGGAACACCTTGTGCAACACATTGGTCAATAATATTTGCAGAAACTTCTGCCAAACGATAAACATTTGCTTCTCTTGAACGGTAATCACCACCTTTTACAGTATCATAAAATAACCTGTAAATTGAATCGCCATCACCTTGATAGTTTTTCGCTGCGTTGATTCCACCTTGTGCTGCGATTGAGTGCGCACGTCTTGGAGAATCTTGGAAACAAAAAGCTTTTACGTTGTATCCTAATTCAGCCAAAGAAGCTGCTGCAGATCCACCTGCTAATCCGGTACCAATAACAATAACATCGATCAGACGTTTGTTTGCCGGGTTTACCAAATTGATATTATTCTTATGGTTTGTCCATTTATCTTTTAAAGGACCTGCTGGTATTTTTGAATCTAAAGTTGCCATAATATCCTAATATTAATGTTGTAAATAAAGTACGATCGCCGTAATGATGAACCCTAAAGGAACAGCAATCGAATAGAACACACCGAATTTTTTTAAACCGTCAATGTATTTGTTGTTTTGACCCATCGACTGAAATGCTGAACCGAATCCGTGCAATAAATGCAGTGCTAATAAGATGAACGCCACGACGTAAGCAATTACTCTAACGGGATGTTCAAATTTGTGAAGAAGTTCTTCGTAATAACGAGTTGGATCCTCAGGATTCTGAGCAATGTATTTATAATTCATCTCTGGAAGCCAGAAGTCTATGAAGTGCAAAACTAGAAATGCGAGTATTACTAAACCCGTATAAATCATGTTACGAGACATCCAAGTTGAATTCGCTGCACCATTATTTTTAGCGTAATTGATTGGACGCGCTTGTCTGTTCTTAATTTCTAAATAGAAACCCATAACAAAATGGAAGACAACAGCGAAAATTAATATAGGCTGCGCAAAGAACTGAACAACGGGATTTGTACCCATGAAATGAGACAACTCGTTAAACGTATCTGGGCTAATAACTGCAGTGAAATTAATTGTTAAGTGCTGCAACAAAAATATCATTAAGAAAAGTGCAGATAATGCCATAGCTATTTTCCTGCCTATAGTCAATCTG
>Ga0114916_1001619_pt1 | contig 12548 bp, 11 predicted proteins | sample MalvirAntarct_66_FD_83501 | JGI IMG/M metagenome (GOLD analysis project Ga0114916, IMG submission 83501) | Marine viral communities from the Global Malaspina Expedition - Malaspina viral metaG Antarct_66 | ecosystem: Environmental > Aquatic > Marine > Oceanic | place: West Anvers Island... | reverse complement strand
AACTATTATATCGAGCATTACCGATTATATTGAGTGTAGGCTTATTTGGGTGTGGAAATTCTTCTACCCAAGACAACGCTAATGCAGCTGGCGCAACAGTAACGGAACATAAAGACAATTTTGTCAGTAAACTTCCTGCTACAGCACCGACATTAAAGGTGGCAATGACTGGTGATTTACCGCCTTTCTCATTTCAAGATGATTATGGCAACATGCAAGGCACTGATGTCGATTCGATTAGAGCCATTGGGGAAGAGCAAGGCTTTAAAGTCGAATTCTACAAAGAGTCATGGCAGGATATGTTCGATAGTGTGGAATCGGGAAAGCGTGATTTAGCTATTTCTGGTATTTCTTATAAAGATGATCGTGCAATTAGATATGGTCTATCAACGCCTTACTTTTTCAATCCAGCTACTATTATGTATTTGGAAGGAAAGTTTGATATCAAAGATTTAAACGATATCAAAGGTCTAAAAACAGGTACTTTAGAGGGTTCTAAAGAAGAAGACACTCTAAAAGAGATGGGCAGCTCAGTTGAGCTGGTTTCAAGATCTACTGCATTTTTGGCTTATCAGGACTTAGTTCAAGGTAATACTGATGTGTTCTTATATGATATGCCAGTTTTGCAATACATTATAAAAGGCTATCCAGAACATAAAGTTAAGATTGTCCCTTATGAAGCAGCGGATGCGCCTTCAGCACAGCAAGTCGTGTTGATGGCAAAAGAAAATACTAAGCTGATCAAGAGTGTAAATGAAGGCATTACCAAGCTAAAAGCAAAAGGCACATTTAAAGAGATTGAAGAGAAATGGCTGGGTGCGACTGAGCCTGCGACCAAAAGTACTTCAAATAATCAGCAATCGAGCTAAGGGACTATAAAGATGGCAACCACACACAATGTCGATAATAAGCGCTATCGCAGTCTGATTATTTCGATTGCATTATTTTTATCTTTGATTGGCGCCTTGCTAGCGTTTACTTTTTATACCTCAAGCTTGCTTGAAAGAAATACAGTTTTAATTGATAAAACCAACCAAGTTGCTAATAGCGCCCAAGCGGTAATTAAAGACTTATTTGACTTGGATAGCAGTTACGGTGAAGACACCAACTCGCCGCATATACAACGAGTATTAGAACGTTTGGAGCAAAATACAGCGCTTATTACTAGCTCTATCACTGCCATTGAACAGGGTGGTGAAATTACCGATGTCGATGGTAAAAGCTATGACTTACCGAAGATTAATAATAACTCTCAAACCAAAGTCGCTGCGGCGAATGAGCAGTGGTTACTTTTAGAGCCTAAGATTCAGACTTACCTTAAAGACGCTGACAACATCATGGTCGATTCATCTGATGAATTGATTCAAGCGGTTGAACAGGCAAAAACATCGAGTCTACTAATTAACGATTCGTTAGACCAGCTCACCGATGAAGTGTTTATTAACGCTGAACGCCAAGCAGACACTATCCGCCTCATTCAGGTATTAGGGGTTGCAGCTATTTTTGCTTACTTCCTAATTTTCGTATTTTTCTTTGTACGTCGTCTGCGTGATACAGATGCTGAAGCGTTGGCCGCTCGTCGTGAAACGCAAGAAATTATGGAAACGGTTAATACCGGCCTGTTCTTGTTGGATAAGGATTTGAATATTGGTCAGCAGCATTCTCGCGCGCTTAACGGCATTATTGGTGAGGATAGGTTGGCAGGAGAAAACTTTGCCGATGTACTGCGTGGCCGTATCTCAGACAAAGATTTGAGAACCACCCGCCAGTTTATCGAGCAATTGTACAACCCACGCGTAAAAGAAAAGCTGGTTGATTCTTTAAATCCATTGCATAAAGTCATGTTACACAATGCGTCTGGAGAGGAGAGTACGACCAGTCGCTTCTTAGACTTTAAGTTTTCACGCGTCTATGAAGATAAAGACATTGCCCGTATTTTGGTCAACGTCAATGACGTCTCAGATGCCGTTTATTTAGAGCAACGCCTAGAAAAAGAACGCTCGCAAAATGATATGCAGATTGAGATGTTGACGACCATCTTAAACGTGAATCCAAAAATTATTAATGAGTTTATTAGTAATACCAAAGCTCACATTGATAAGATGAACAATATCCTGAAAAATCCTGGTAGCTCGCAATTTGAGCTCGAGGGTAAGCTAAAAGCGATTTATCGTGAAATGCATAGCCTAAAAGGCGAGGCATCTGCGCTTAAACTGCATAGCTTTACCAAAATCGCATCAGATGCTGAAGATAAGCTTGATGCGCTGCAAAATCAAGCCAAGCTGTCGGGTAATAACTTCTTACCGCTCGCCGTGCATTTGGATGACTTATTGAGCCTATCGAATACCATTGAAACGCTAGGTGAACGTATCAATCAGGCAGCGCCAAAAGCTAACAATAATGCAAAACCTGTAATGCCAGTAAAGACTGCACCACAACCAAGTGTTGTCCAAGCTCAAGTAGCAGACGTTGCTACCACTAACATAAATGTCGATGGCGGTAATGAAATCGATTTGAGCGATGAGTCAGATGACGAGCATCTATCTTATTACCAAGATTTTGCTAAAGATATTGCTGTTAGACAGGGCAAGAAAATACAGCTTAACGGCCATAATTTAGCACATATAAACATCCCTGAACGTCTCAAACAACCGATCAAAGAAATCAGTATTCAGTTGCTACGTAATGCAGTGGTACATGGTATCGAATCACCTGAAGCGCGTCAGTCAGCGGGCAAGTCTGCCATCGGTAGCATTGATTTAGAGATGCAACGTGACAGTCAAAACTTAATCATCGCACTGCAAGATGATGGTCAAGGTATTGATTATGAAGGCATTCGTCATAAGCTGATTGCTGATGGTCGTTTCACGCAAGAAGAGGCAAGTCAGATGACTCATGGTGATCTGCTCAAAACCTTGTTTGCTTCTGGTTTCTCGACCAAAGAACATGCCGATGAAGATGGCGGTCGCGGTGTGGGCTTAGACGTTATCAAGGCGTTGGTCAAAGAGCACAACGGTAAGCTGAATGTAAATACTGAGCTTGGGAAAATGACTCGTTTTGTCATCACCTTGCCTGCTGCGTAATTAAGGACAATAAAAAATCTATGTATAAATTAATGATCGTCGATGACTCAAATATCATTCGAAACCGTATTCAGCGCGCTTATGACTCGGGTCAATTCATGTTGGTTGCTACGGCAACCAGTGGGGTTCAAGCGCTTGAAAAGTTCAATATTCATCGTCCAGATGTGGTGACCATGGATTTGACCATGCCACAAATGGACGGTCTTGAATGTATTGAAAAAATCATTGCTATCGACCCTGACGTTCGTATCTTGGTGGTCTCAGCCTTGTCTGACAAATCTACTGGCATTGAAGCGTTATCATTGGGCGCGAGTGGGTTCTTGTGCAAGCCTTTTTCAGAAGAAGAGCTGGTAGAGTCTTTGTATGAGTTGGTACAAGACTAATATTGTCCAATAATTTTAATAAATACCTTATTAAAGAACACACATTATGAAAGAGCAAAATTTACAAATTTTTGTGAGTATCATTACCAACTATTTTACTCAGTTTGGTAATGATGAGTTGGTGGTCGATACGCCTTACTTGTTAGAAAACCAACAGCCAAAAGTCCATGATTATACGGGCGTCATCGGTATATCAGGGGTGCAAAAAGGGGTGGTTTATTTTACGGCGACCACAGCGTTATTGAGCAGTATTCTAGACAGTATGGGCGAGATAGATAAAGGTGAGGACAATCTGGTCGATTTAGCAGGCGAGGTTGCCAATACGGTTTCGGGTAATGCCCGTCACGAGTTTGGTCCAGAATTTCATATCTCTGTCCCGTTTGTCTTTAAAGGCTCGCCGCAAAGTATCATTTTGCCTAAAAGTGGACGTTCTTTTATCATTCCAGTGAGTTGGCGCAGTCAAATCGGAGAGATTGTGGTTTGTTTGCAAGATTGAATACACAACCCCGTGATGATAACTATGGACGATGAACAATTATGGTTAATGTAGAAAAGTTAGGCGTCTTTTTAAGTTCAATCAGTGCATTTTTTGCGCAGATTGATGCTGAGGCAGTGGTCATTGATACGCCTTACCTAAACAGTAATAAAAATGCTGTTGGTTATGATTATAGTGGCATGATTAAAATATCTGGACCGCTTGAAGGCTGTGTCTATGTCAGTGCCCCAAGCAATATGTTGCGTGAAGTTATCAAAGTGATGGGCGAGCCTGACTCTTCCATGACGATGATGAAAGACTTGTTAGGTGAGATGGCAAATACCATCTCTGGTAACGCTCGCACCGAGTTTGGTGCCGATTTTATTATCTCACCTCCTAAGATTATTGAAGGGATACCCAGTATTCCTTATCTGCCAAAAGACCGCCAAAGCTATGTCACGCCATTTACGTGGCGAGGCTATAAAGCAGTTATCGGTATTAGTATCGCTTAATCTTATTCTAAATTGATTAAAAAACGACGTCTCACCGTCGTTTTTTTTATGCATTATCATCCACTTAAACCTTATAATAGCGCTAGCAGTGACTAAGCGTTATATGATAAAATACAGCCCAGCTATTTTTTATCATATAGTATTCTGTACGTTCAAATCGTAGCTCAGTTTTTTTAACCAACCCATCAACCAATGACACACACATCATGGCAAAGAATTGCTGGGTGTTTGGCGACTTGATTAATTTGCTTCACGGCTAGGTACTTTATTGATATACCTAACTCATAGCAGATGCGTGTCGCTAGATAGGCAGTTTTTGTGATGTGGAGGCATAACCCAACCAATAGGACATTTAACATGGCTACAAAGAATCCAACCAAAATCGAAATGCGCGACCTATTACAAGCCGGCGCTCACTTTGGTCACCAAACACGTTTTTGGAATCCAAAAATGGGTCCATATATTTTTGGTGCTCGTAACAAGATTCACATCATTAACCTTGAGCACACTGTAAAAGCGTTCAACGAAGCATTGACTTACGTTAATGGCTTAGCTGCTAAGAAAAACAAAGTATTATTTGTTGGTACTAAGCGCGCAGCTAGCGGCGTTATCGCTGAGCAAGCAGCACGTGCTGGCATGCCATACGTTGACCATCGCTGGTTAGGTGGTATGTTGACTAACTGGAAAACACTACGCCAATCAATCAATCGTCTAAAAGAGCTAGAAAAACAAGCTGAAGACGGTACTTTCGCTAAGCTTACTAAGCGTGAAGCGTTAGAGCGTACTCGCGATATGGAAAAACTTGAGCGTTCATTGGGCGGTATCAAAGACATGGGCGGTCTACCTGACGCAATCTTCGTTGTAGACGTAGATCATGAAGCAATCGCTATCAAAGAAGCTAAGAACCTAGGTATCCCAGTTATCGGTATCGTTGATACTAACTCTAACCCTGATAACGTTGATTACATCATCCCAGCTAACGATGATGCTATCCGTGCTGTGACTTTGTACGTAACTTCTATGGCTGATGCAATCATCGCCGGTAAAGAATACGCACAAACTCAAGCTGGTGGTAAAGCTGAGCAAGAAGCACCTGCTACTGAAGAAGCAGCTGATGTTCAAACTGAAGAAGCTGCTACTCCAGCAGAATAAATCGCTGAGTGATATGGTTTAATGTTGTAAGGCTGCCTTGATAGTTTTTCTATTAACAGCCATATAACATGACTTATAGTATAGACAGCATAAAGACAAACAATAGGCATGATGTAGTATTACTCGTCATGCCTTATTGTTAAAGCGGATTTGTTAAAGTGGCGTTGTTAAGCCGCTATACAGAATTCAAGTGCGTTTAGATATTGTGCACTCCCATATATAATAATGCTCACCTACATAATAAAAGGTAACTCTTATGTCAGAAGTAAAAGTATCTGCCAAAATGGTAAAAGAATTGCGTGACCGTACTGGTCTTGGCATGATGGAATGTAAAAAAGCGTTAGAAGAATCAAACGGTGATGTCGAAACTGCCATTGATAACCTACGTAAATCTGGTCAAGCAAAAGCGGCTAAAAAAGCGGGTAACATCGCAGCTGACGGCGCTATCATCATCGCTCAAGGCGACAGCAAAGCATTCTTGCTAGAAGTGAACTGCCAAACTGACTTCGTTGCAAAAGATGAAAATTTTGCAGCCTTTGCAGAAACAGTTGCGAACCTTGCATTAGAAAACAATGTGACTGACGTAGCTGCTATCGCTGAATTGCCATATGGCAATGGTCAAACAGTTGAAGAAGCACGTGTATCTCTAGTACAAAAAATCGGTGAGAATATCCAAATCCGCCGTGTTGAAGTACTTGAAGGCGCTAACATTGCTGCATACCGCCATGGTCTACGTATCGGCGTAGTGGTATCTTATGAAGGCGGCAGTGCAGAAACTGGTAAAAGCTTAGCGATGCACATCGCTGCGTTCAACCCAGTTGCTATCGATGACGAAGACGTTGCTGCTGATTTATTAGCGCGCGAAAAAGACATCATTGAAGCAAAAGCACGTGAGTCTGGCAAGCCTGACAACATCGTTGAAAAAATGATCGAAGGTGGTCTACGTAAGTACCTAGAAGAAGTTACTTTATTACGTCAGCCATACGTTATGGACAATGAGAAAAAAGTTGGTGACGTACTAAAAGCTGAAGGCGTAAAAGTACTTGGTTTCAAACGTCTAGAAGTCGGTGAAGGCATTGAGAAAAAGCAAGAAGACTTCGCTGCTGAAGTTGCTGCTACTCAAGCACTAGCTAACAAGTAAGTTTTAAAATGCAGTAAGTACTGAGTTTGTTTTTGCTCAGTACTTATAGATTGTTTGACATAAGAAGCAATCAAGCATAAAAAAGCCCGTTATTTATTTAACGGGTTTTTTTATGTCTGTGATTTTTATTTTGGATTAACGCAATGCCAAATAAGCAGAGTTGGCATAGCTTGCGCTATTACTGTTGCTACTCGTGCCATAACTAACGTTTTGCATGCCACCGCCATTACTGGTATTGACAGTATTGCTATTATTAGCATTCATCGTATTACCAGATAGCCCTGAATCGTTTTTATACAGGCTATGATAGCGGCTCATCACACTTTTGACATAGTTACGCGTTTCTTTAAACGGTGGAATGCCATTATATTTATCGACGTTACCTTCACCTGCATTATAACCCGCGACCGCAAACTCGACGTTGTTGTTAAAGCGGCGCATCAGCCAAGCGATATATTTGGCAGAACCTTCAATATTATCAGCAGGATTCCAAGGGTTACTCACTTTAAATCGACGTGCTGTAGCTGGCATTAGCTGCATTAAACCCTGCGCACCGACTGGTGAGCGAGCATTGGGATTAAAGGCTGACTCAGTATGCATCATGGCTTTCATAAGTCCTGGATCGACACCGTGGCGCTGCGCTGAAGCCAGAATATAGCTATCATAAGAGTTACGAGTACCGCTGCTGCTTGCAGAGCTGCTCCCATAGTCATTGCTATTACTGCTACTACCACCATCATATAGACTAGAATCTTTATAATAAGTGACTTTTACTTTTTTAGTAAATTTATCAAAATTACCACTGGGATTGACGTTAGTGAGAAGTACTTGTCCGCCTTTGTCTTTATATATATACATATTGCCTGCTTGAGCAGCGATAGGTAGGCTAGATAGGGCAACGGCGGTGAGTAAAACGGGAGACAAGCAGCGGGTTATGAAAGGTGCAACATTTATCATAGGGTTATCACTTTTTATCGAGTAGTAGCAAATTGCCTTGCTTATGGACGCATTGGTTTGCGCAATAAAGCGGTTATCCTGTCTGCAATATTTCATAGTCACTAAGCTTAAGTGCTACAACGCAGAACCACGGTTAACAAAACCAATTGTAATAGATACAAAAAATAATAGTTGCTTACTATAACATATAATAACTTTTTACTACATCTGATTGCCCTGACAAGCTGGCCAAACAAACATTTAAATTGTAAAAATTTTTAATAAAATCAATATGGTATTGCAGTGTACCTTATCGAGTGCGAGGTCAAAAGTAGCGACAGACCATTTACAGTGAAGGCAAAATAGAGGAGGGCTATTATCACTAATATTTGCCAAAAAGCATTGAAATACACGATGAATCTAAATATTCGAAGCCGTATTAGAATAGCAGTGCTGTATTAAAGGACTATTAAGCAGACAGTGCTGTGATAAATATAGGTACCCAGACAGCAGTGACCAAACCATTCACTGCTAAGCCAAAAGCGGCATATCTGCCCGCTGTATGACTGATTTGCCATGCTTCTACGGTGCCGAACGCATGAGCAACTAAGCCAAGCGCTAAGCCTTTGGCACGGTCATCTTCAATGCCAATAAATAAGAAACGCGCTAATGTCCCGCCGATGAGACCTGAAACGATAATAATCAGGTTTGCCATCGCCAGAGGTGCTTTGATTAAATCTGCGATGCTCAGACCAATCGGCGTGGTCACTGAACGACTGGCAAATGCTAATATCGTATCGTGACTGAGTGAAAATAGATATGCTAATGACATCGGTAATAATGCGCCAATCAAACTCGCCATCGCCACAATCAAGACAAGTTTCTTGATGGGTAAACCTTTGAAATTCATGGCAGCCAAAGGTATTGCCAATAAGACAGTGACATAACCTAATAAATGGTCAAAAACGGGCTTGGCAACGGCATAATAATTATTGTAATCCCATTGGAAAATGAATAGAAATATAACGACCAATACTAGTGCGGTAATGACCATCGGTAACCATGAAAGTTTGCGTGCCAATATGCGAGCAATTACATGGGCTGCTAAAGTCAGTAATATCGCCGCAAAGGTTGCCACAAACACATTATCAAAACTCATAAGATTCCTTTATTCATACTACTCAAGGCTGTCATTTTTGCTCATTAATAGTAGTGTTGCCGTTCATATCATTATTACGGTTCAGCCAACGATTGGATAACACGGCAAATCCCCAAATGGGTATCAGCGTACTAATCAGTATGGTAAGCATAAAGCCCCATAGCTCATCTCCTAAAGCAAATAACAGCAAGCCTGCACCGGCTGAAACTGGCAAAAAAGCAAAGCCACTATCGACAAGTAAAGTATTACTCGCTTGGGTAAGCCAGCCTGGAATACCTTTGATAAATCGCCAAATCATCAGAATAAAAAACATGGTCAGTAAGCCGACGATATTGGCCGCTTTTTCAATACCCGCCAACTGACAGACAAATACTGCCGACTCACGCACAGTAATGACAATAGTGAGCGTCAGGAGCAATGCCATCCATAAGGGCATTTTTGAAGAATGGGTAGACTTCATAAGCAAGTGGACCACGTCAGGGATAGATAAAAGAGTAAAAAGATGAGTGAGAGGAGAATCACGAGTGCAGTATATAAAAGATTATATATAGAGTGTCGCAACTAATAAAGCGTATCGGTCAATAGTGACCATATAGTCTGTAAGTAATAAAATCGATACATCAATACATCGATATATAGCTGTTGCTAATACGAGTTTCTCTTGTGCGCTAAGTTGATTCAGCATTAAAAAGGACACTATTAATAAATAGCGTCCTTTTTAATTTTATTCAAAGTATTTTAAGTAAATGACTTATTTTTGCAAGTCGGATGTTTGAGTATCTTCTATTAGCAAGTCTTCCGCTACTCTCTCAGCTTCAGCATTTAACGCCTCAAATTCAGCAAACGCTTTTTCTTCAGCATCCGTCATCGTTTGTTCTTCTACATCATCAGGCTGCTCAAACTCTTCAAGTATCGGCAGCAGCAATGTTGCTTGCGCTAATGGCAATACATCTAGAGGCTCTAAGTTGGCTTGACCAAGTAACTGTCTCAGTCTATCGCTTGGCAAGCGAATCGTTAAGCACTCATGACCACTGTCATCATAGCTTTCTTCTTGAATAACGCCGAGCTCATACAAAGCATTTTTTAACTGCCCTGCGCTATAAGGTAGGGTCAAATCAAAGGTAGTCAGTGTGCCAGTCAGTAATTGCTGCACGGCCAATGACAACTCTTCCATGCCTAAGTTTTCTCTAGAAGAAACATAGACGCGGTTGGGTTGACCTTCGCTAGCATAACCGATACGTGCAGGCTCATCGGTCAAATCGATCTTGTTGTAGACATTAAGCACAGGCACATCATTATCAATTTCAGCCAGTACGTCTTTCACCGCCTGAATTTGCTCATGCATATCTTCGCTCGAAGAATCGATGACATGGAGCAATAGGTCTGCTTCAAGCGTCTCTTCTAAGGTCGCATGGAAAGATTCAACCAATTCATGTGGAAGATGACGGACAAAACCTACTGTGTCGACCAGTACCACACGTCCTACACCTTGCCAATCTAAGCGGCGTAACGTCGGATCGAGTGTCGCAAACAGTTTGTCGGCTGCATAGATGTTTTCATCGACCAAGCGATTAAACAAAGTAGACTTACCAGCATTGGTATAACCCACAAGTGAAATAGTCGGTACATCTGATTTTTGACGGCGAGCTCGACCTTGCGCACGCGTCTGTCTGACTTTTTCGATTCTACTTTTGAGCTGCATGACTCGCACTTGTAGCAAGCGACGATCCGTCTCAAGCTGGGTTTCACCGGGTCCACGTAGACCAATACCCCCTTTTTGACGTTCCAAATGCGTCCAACCACGCACCAAACGTGTCGACAAATGGTTAAGCTGTGCCAGCTCTACTTGTAGCTTACCTTCGTAAGTACGTGCACGCTGCGCGAAAATGTCCAAAATCAGACCCGTGCGATCAAGTACGCGGCATTGTACCAAGGCTTCAATATTACGCTCTTGTGAAGGCGATAAGCTGTGGTTAAAAAGCACGATGTCCGCATCATGCTCGCGCACCAGTTCTGCTATCTCTTCTGCTTTGCCGCTACCAACAAAATATCTGGCGTCAGGGCGTGCACGTGAGCCTGTGACCAGTGCCAAGCGGTCTGCGCCTGCTGAGTCTGCCAATAATTCAAATTCACCTAAATCATCAGGATCTTGAATTTGGCGGATGTCTAAATGTACGATGATGGCGCGCTCGCCACCGGTATGTCTTTCAAAATATTCCAAAGAGTATCACCTATCCATAAAGTAAATAAATCGCAACGCTGCTTATTCTAAATACCAGTTCTAAATACCACTTCTAAATATTTGGGTTTTATTCAATACATTGAATAAATTACTAAGCTTACTTAAATAGAATAACCATTATAGTTGCGTTCAGATAACCATTTATATGTGGTCTTATCAGTTGATATTAAAGCGTATTCACAAAATTAGCGATGATTTTATGTTACAACGTTCATTAAGTAGGATTTTATCTTTGCAGCGCAATATTCTTTCTAAACTGAATCAGTTAGAGACATTAGCAGCAAATTACTCACAAAACCTATTCATAACTCAGTGAACAAGTCGTCACTGACTGCATAAACTTTGTTATACTCATTGGGTTTGTTTACCATATATAATCATAAGTTTTAATTACGAGGGACACAGATGAGCCAACCCAAGACAGGCTTTTCAATCAAACAGCAATTGGGGCGCGGCAAACAGATTGCTGGTATGACCACCACAATTGCTGGTGGGCTACGCGCCGCCCAACGTATCGGGGCATTTAAACAACCACCACGCGAAACACTGCCGCGCTACATTCAAGCTTTTTGTCGCAAAATGGCAGGCTCTTTTGGCGTCAAGGTTATCGCCGTTGAGCGCGTAGAGCAACATCATGGGCTATGGGTTTCTAACCATGTATCGTGGATGGATATCCCTGTGGTCGGTACAGTGAGCCCTGCTTTTTTCTTATCCAAAGCCGAGATTGGTGAATGGCCTATCTTTGGTAAGCTGGCACACGCAGCAGGCACAGTATTTATCGAGCGTGGTTCCGGTGATGTCGGCTCAGTTGCGTCGCAAATTGCTAACTTTTTAACCAAAGGCTTCTCGGTTATCTTTTTCCCTGAAGCGACTACCACAGATGGCAAAAAAATCAAACGTATTCATGGCACATTGCTACAAGCGGCGATAGATGCTGATGTACCTGTGCGCCCGCTGGTGATTGCGTATGTCAATAAAGACGGTACCTTAAGTGAAGAACTGCCTTATTACGGCAAGCTGACGATGAAAGACAGTTTGAAAAAGGTTTTAGATAGTAAAGATGTCACCGCTTACGTCTTACCACTAGAAGCGATCGATCCTAAAGGTTTGAGCAAAAGTCAGCTGACAGATTTATTACAATTACGTATGCAAGAAGGCTTAGCTGAATTACATTCACGTGTATTGACGAAAATAGCGAAAGTTTAATTCTATACGCTTTAAATTGGTTAGTTAAACGTGTATAAAAAAGGCGCAAATCTTAGTAGTTAATACTAACGACTTGCGCCTTTTTCTTTGCTATGCAAATACCTGAACTTCAGCTTTTTGAAAGCTGAACAATATCAATCTATGACCACGCAAAATTATGGTGACGGATTAGGATGTTGAGTATGTACCGCTTCGATAGCGTCTAGTACATCTGAGTCTAAGGTTAAGTTAATGCTATCAATATTAGATTTCAGCTGTT
>Ga0114916_1001616_pt1 | contig 12555 bp, 5 predicted proteins | sample MalvirAntarct_66_FD_83501 | JGI IMG/M metagenome (GOLD analysis project Ga0114916, IMG submission 83501) | Marine viral communities from the Global Malaspina Expedition - Malaspina viral metaG Antarct_66 | ecosystem: Environmental > Aquatic > Marine > Oceanic | place: West Anvers Island... | reverse complement strand
GCATCAGTCCTGGGAAGGAACACAGCCGGTCGCTTCCCTCGATCATGGCCAGCAGCGAGGTGATCGAGTCCGAAGTCGTGATCGGGTCCGGCACCGGCAGGCCCGCGGCGACGAAATCCGCCGCTATGCCAAAGCTGCGTTTCCTTGGACCGACCATGATCCACTCGGCGCCGCCGAGATCGGCCAGTCTCGTGGCCCCGGCATATCGCGATCCCTTGCCGGTGATGACCGCCAGCGGCGTCTTTACCAGATTGCGTATGGTCAAACCCGCCCGGTTGTCCTTGCCCGGAACGGGACCGATCACCAGGTCGGCTTCCCCGGAGCGCAGCACCGCAAGCGCCGCCGGTGGATGTCCGCCGGCCACCTGCAGGTGCACATGCGGGAACTGCCTGCGAAACCGGTCCATCACCTGCGGCACGATGCGGACTGCCGCCAGCGGCGAGACGATGACATGCAGATTACCTGACCCGTCCCCCTGGATCTGGCGGATGTCCTCGTCAAGCTTGCGGAACTCGGAACTGATCATCCGTGCCCGCGCAATGACCTTCCGCCCGATTTCGGTCGGCTCCACCCCCCGCGCTGCCCGGGCGAAGATCTTGGCGCCCAGTTCCTCTTCCGCCTGCTTGAGCGTTTTCGTCAACGCCGGCTGGGATTTCCGGAGATTGCGTGCCGCGGCCCTGAGACTGCCTGCCTCTGCGATCGCAACGATGGTTTCAACATGAGTGACTTTCATGCGGCCTCCCCACCCGGCCCCGCCTGGTCTGGCATTGGCGCAGGGGAAAATCGTCCCCAGCAGCGGGCGGGATCATCCGGATCGGCGCGAGCTTCGTTGGTTCCCGGAATCCTAGATTGCCCGGTCCCAATCATACTGGCAGGGTTTGGGTGCCTGCTGTCGAGGCGGCCATACCGCGATCCCCGCGAAGGCACACAACATCAAGAACAAGAACGTCATAAGCTGATCCCCTTTCCGCAAAGGCGGCAGACGCGGTAGCGGTTTCCGGTCGGGTGCGAGCCCGAGAAGCTGCCGCTCCGGTATCCTCGGGATAGTGTGCGTTTATGGTTAACGACTGCTTAACGGGCGTCCTCTGGTCGTAGCCTGCGCTGCATTCAGAGATTGGCACGGGTCCTGTTTCAGCGGTTTCAAACAGGGTGGATCCGCCGGTTTCATGCCTTCTTGGCTTGTTTATCCGTGTGTTTCGCACCCCCGGCAGTGCCGTTCCGGACGCTGGAGACGGCCGCCCGGACCGGGCACATCATTGCGTGGGCCGGCTCGGCTCGTTCCCGGCGGCCTTGGCCGCCTTGGCGGCGAGTTCGACAAACAGCCGGTATTCTGCCGCGTCGAGGCCCGGCAGGATTTTGGCCTGAAGCTGCTCCACGATTGGCCGGATCGCGGCAACCAGCGCTGTGCCTTCCTCTGTCAGCGACAGGTTTCGCGCGCGCTTGTCGCGGGTGTTCACCTTCCGGCTGACCAGTCCTTTCTGTTCAAGCCGGTCGGCCACCGCACCGATGGTGGCCCTGTCCTTGGCCACCGCGTCGGCGAGACCAGCCTGATCGATTCCCGGGCTTTCACGTATCGCATCAAGGGCGGCGAACTGCACCGGCGTGAGATCGAAGCCGGCCTCCCGGGTGCGCGTCATGAAGACATGGGTCGAGATCTGATGCAGCCGCCGGATCAGATGCCCGGGCATTTCCGATACATGCGTCATCTCGTCTTCCATTCCTGCCATCTCGGTGTTGTGCATTCGCGGCTGCGTCCCGCGCGCTGACACCTTAGCGCAAAATGATATCTGTACATACTATTTGCCTTGCGGGCATTTCCATATAATAATAAGTCAACATATTATATGGAGGGTGGCATGCAGTATCATCTCGACGGTTTTCGCCCCGGGAATCCCGAAGTGTCCGAAGCCGCAGCCGGCCGGCCGATGCCGGATCCCGATTTTGTCGCGCCGGTGGATGTACTGATTGTCGGCACCGGGCCCGCCGGACTGACGCTTGCCGCCCAGCTCGCCGCTTTCCCGGACATCACGACGCGGATTGTCGAGCGCAGGCCGGGGCCGATGGACAAGGGGCAGGCCGATGGCATTTCCTGCCGCTCGATGGAAATGTTCAACGCCTTCGGCTTTGCCGAAAAGATCCTCAAGCAGGGATACTGGGTCAACGAGACCACTTTCTGGAAGCCGGATTCCGGCACGCCGACACATATCATCCGCAACGGCCGCATCCAGGATGTCGAGGATGGTCTCTCGGAGATGCCGCACATGATCCTCAACCAGGCGCGTGTGCATGACATGTATCTCGAAACCATGCGCAATTCCGCCTCCCGGCTGGAACCGGATTACTCCCTCAGACTTGCCGGCCTAGACATTGATCCGGCCGCTGCCGATTATCCGGTAACAGCCACGCTTGAGCGGCTTGAACCGGGCCGGAACGGCGAGTTGCTTGAAGTCAGGGCGCGCTATGTCGTGGGCTGCGACGGGGCGCGCAGTGCCGTGCGCACGGCCATCGGGCGCGAACTCACCGGCGATTCCGCCAACCAGGCCTGGGGTGTCATGGATGTGCTGCTCGACACGGATTTTCCGGACATCCGCTGCAAGACACTGATCCAGTCAGCCGGCGAGGGCAACATCATCATAATTCCCCGCGAGGGCGGATATCTCACACGGCTCTATATCGAACTCGACAAGCTCAACTCCGGCGAACGGGTCGCCAATCGGAACATCACCGTTGATCATCTGGTGGCCGCTGCGCAACGCATCTTCCGCCCCTATTCGATCGACGTGAAGCAGGTCGCATGGTGGTCGGTCTACGAGATCGGGCAGCGCCTGACCGACAAGTTCGATGATGTGCCTGCTGATGAAGTCGCTTCGCGCCTGCCCCGTGTGTTCATCTGTGGTGACGCCTGCCACACCCACAGCCCCAAGGCGGGGCAGGGCATGAATGTATCGATGGGCGATGCTTTCAATCTCGGCTGGAAGCTCGTTTCGGTGCTGCGCGGCCTCTGTCCTGCCGACATTCTGCACAGCTACTCGGCGGAGCGCCAGGCGGTCGCCCAGGACCTCATCGATTTCGACCGGGAATGGTCGCGCATCATGAGCGAGCCGCCCGAAGCCGGCGAGAACGTGACCGGACAGACGCCAAGGTTCCAGCGCCATTTCATCGAGCACGGCCGCTACACAGCAGGCATGTCGGTCAGATACCAGGCTTCAAGGCTGATTGGCACAGACCGCTGGCAGTCCCTCGCCACCGGATTCGGGATAGGCACGCGCTTCCATTCGGCGCCGGTCATCCGCCTTGCCGATGCCAAGCCGGTCCAGCTTGGCCATGTCATCGCGGCTGATGCGCGCTGGCGGCTTTTCGCGTTTTGTCCTGACGAGGATCCGTCATTGCCTGACGCGGCTGTTGCCGGGCTTTGCCGGTTTCTTGACGAAAACCCTGAATCTCCGGTTCGCCGCTTCACCCCTGCCGGACAGGATATCGATGCCGTTTTCGATGTCCGTGCGATCTTCCAGCAAGCCACGCACGATCTTGCGCTCGAAAAGCTGCCGCCGTTCCTCAAGCCGCGCAAGGGCACGCTTGGGCTTGTCGACTATGAAAAGACCTTCTGCCCCGATCTCAAGTCGGGGCCGGACATATTTGATGCACGCGGCATGGACAGGAAGCAGGGTTGCCTGGTGATTGTGCGCCCCGACCAGTATGTCGCCCATGTCCTGCCTTTGAACGCCCATGACGAACTGGCGGCGTTTTCCAACGGGATTTTCAGCGATCGGCACTGAAAGACCTTGTCGGGGTGTGTCTCAGGCTGGAGTCGCAAAAAAAGCCAGCTGGATGAGATATCCAGCTGGCTGTTGCTGGCCGGGGGAGGATCCGGCCTGCGGATTGTATCAAGGCGTGAGCCTTAGTTGGTCGTCACGATCTTGCAGCGAGCGGCGCCGACTTCCGAGAATTCAACCTTCTCTTCGATGCCGCGTGCGCAGGTGTCACGCAGGGCAGCCTGCTGCTCGGGAGTTGCACCGTCCCAGCGAGCCTGGAAGTCTGCATCTTCGCGGTCGTTGCCTTCGGCCCATCATGATGTCGACAACTGCGGTGTCGCCTTCGGCCATGGTTTCCATGGCGGTGCGGTTGTACTGCTGAACGCCTTCGGCGAATGCGCCGGTGGCAAAAATGGCGGTCAGTGCGGTTGCTGCGATGAGCTTTTTCATGATGTTTCCCTTTCGTTAATTCGTACAACAGGGAAACACCACGGACCGGAATTGGTTCCAGAAAAATTCAAGAAATCGGGAACGACAGTATCGCGCACGCTCGGTTTCGGGGAGGGCAGACTTCACCTCGACGCCGAACCAGTTAACCCGTCTGCCGGCCTGAGGCGCAGCTTCATTTGGTCAAGCCGAAACCCGCGTTCGGCAGACCGGCTCAGGCATACAGCACGGAATCATAGCCGTAGGTTTCGCTCAGCTTCTGGCCGAGAACATGCTTGTGCTTGTGCTCGAAGGTGAGGAACTCGCTCAGCGTCGTCGCGCTCTCGCGCGGCCAGAGCAGTTGCAGCCGCCGGAGTTTTGTCGGCACCCGGATACCCGCCTCTTCGGCACGCACGATGATGTCGGCAATGTCGTCCCAGGTCTTCTGCATCTCGTGTGCGGCGGCAAACTCGACAATGGCCGCCTTCTTCTTCTCGTCGGTCGGAGTATTCATCGAGGCATTGTCGAGCTCGACCTGCGCCATCTTGCGCATGTTGACCGCATTGGGCAGCAGCCAGTTCTCGACGTTCTGCATGTTCTCGGCAACGCTGCCGACCAGCTTCTCGTCGAAATTCCGCATATCGAAATTGCAGCCGGATTCAGTCAGAAGCCCGCGCAGGAACTCCATCAGCTTCTTGCTGTCATTGGGCAAAAGGTCCGGATAGTTCTTGTAGATATCGGCAGCAATCCGGCTTCTGTAATAGGCGTTTCTGCCGAACCGGGCGAGCAGGGATTCATAATGGTGGCCGGCCACCTTGTCCCGGGCGAGATCGGATTCGGTCAGCGTCGCAATCAGGTTTTCCAGCACCTCCTCGCTTGCCCCCTGTGGCTGCCAGCGGCCGCCCTCGGTGGTGGCCGCGGCGGGGCGCTTGGCGGATTCGCCGAGAGCCCCGTGGAATGCGTCGAAAATTTCACCGGCGTGTTTCAACTCCTCCGAAAGCTGCTTCAGCATGCCCCGCTCGATCGGCCGCAGCAGGCCGCCGGGCTCACACAGCGATTCGAAGATTTTCGGTTCGCTGAACGAAAGCCACTCTCTGAATTCCGCGTCGCGGAGACGCCCATCGATGAAATTGACCAGTTCCGCCAGCGCCGGCAGATCGTCCGCCGCCGGGCTCAGGCCGTTGATCCGGTAGACGCAGGTCTGCAGCACCGGCGTCCGTGCCAGGCGCATGATCAGGAAGGCCGCAACGATCTGGTCTTCCAGTTGCGGGAGCGCAACGAAGGCCTCTTCCCGCCCCAGCAGGCCAAGCGCCCGGACCAGGATATTGCCGTCCCGTGTGGCCCTGAAGTCGTCGCGATTGGTCCAGAAATCCGGGTTGATGGCGTCGGCCAGCAACCACGGCGCCGGATCATGTGTGAACGCATCCCAGGCGAAGGCGCCATCGGCATCACCCATGCCGTAGGAGATGGCCGAATGGACCTTCAACGGCGTGAAGTCGAACGGAGAATAGGGCGCTCCCACCCGGTCATGTTTCAGACTCAAGGCCGGCGGCAGCGATTCGAAGTCGCTCGGCTCCGTCAGCGACGAGCGCTTTGCCGGCCGGTGCGCATCGATTTCCGCGATCTTCTTGTGGCTCGAGGTATAAACGCCGCGCAGCAGCTGCAGCCCTGTTGTGTTGGCCTTGAACGCGATGATGCTGTCGGAACTCAGATGTTGGCCGGCGCGCAGCTTGCGGCCCATCGTGTCATAGAAGACCAGATGGTCTCCGGCCGAGATCTCGTAGACCGAAAGCTTGACCTTCTCGCCAGTCTCGTTGGGGACCACATCGACGAAGTAGTCGGGTGACGAGAGTTCGAACCAGCGATGCTCCTGGGTCAGGATCTCGATGAGGTTCTGCCCGGCATCATCCACCTCGGCCTCGTCCCAGTCGCCGTTGCGCGAGAGCAGCTGCCGGTAGGCATCGACCAGATTGTCGCTGATCGACTGGAAGGTGCCGGGATCGATATCGATGATATCGCTCCACTCGTTGGCGCGCTGGCGATGCGCAGAGACATGCAGGAAATACAGACCCTGCAGCAGCGGCCGGCTTCCCTCGATCGTCAGAACCGCGTTCTGAACCCTGTCGTTTTCCACCGAGGCCCGGGTTATGGCGGTCGCCTCGTCATCTCTCGCCACGAGCTCGGCGTCGGTGATGTCATAGCCGACCGGGAAGATCTGCAACGCGTCCTCGAGATGCGGGACCTCGAGGCGGAAACTGGAAACGGCGACGACGTTTGCGAATTCGTCGGCTTCGTGCACGGGCCAGGATGTGAAATACCCGGCCCAGCCGATATGGGCATTGGGTTTCTTGACATGGTGTATGCGCTTGTCCGACCAGACGAACCTGGCATCAGGGTCGTCGCCCGGCTCCTCCGGAAGCGCGATCACGACATTGCCATATCTCGCATTGGGAACAAGCCCATCGGTCTCGCGCGCCAGCTCGAAGGCCTTGAGTGGCCTGGCCGTCTGCGCGTCATCGATCAGCAATTCGACGGAATGGGTGCCGCGCGGCAGGCGAAGCGTTCGCAGGAAGCTCTCGCCCGGACCGATCGAGAAGGCATCGACGACGATGCCGGACCGGTTGCCCTCACGGAAGGCGTGCGGCTTGAGATGGCACAGCACGATCGCTCCCTTGCGATGCTTGACCAGCTCTTCGCCCTTGCTGGCAAAATATCCCAGCACCGCCTGGTCTTCGCCGTCCCAGGCCAGCCAGACATTCTCGCAACCCCCGCCCCGATAACCCATTCGACTCTTTCCTGTACTATTCAAATGGTTTATTGCTTGGAGAAACTTACAATGAAATTCAGCGAAAGGGAAAGCTGAATTGGCTGTTAATGCTAACGACGAGATACATGTCGGCCTTACCGGACCGGTGAGATCAGGGAAGACGAACTTGTTCGTCGACTTCGCAAAATGCGTCGAGTTGAACTTTCACGGGTTCCGACAGCTTCATAACATCAAGATCGAAACCGATCGGGTCAACCGGAAATTACTTCGCAGTTACTACCGGAATCTGCCCGACGCGACCGAAAGTGTCACCGATATCCGGTTTGATCTTGAACTTGATCTGCCGTCGCACGGCAATCCAGACACTCCGGGCACCCTTGAAAATCGCCAGTTCACCATTCACGTCCGCGATGCTCCGGGCGAGGCCGCCTTTCCCAGCAGCGAACTGGGCGGAAAGGCCAATCCTCATGCCGAGAAGGCCAAGGAGCTCGACGAATGGTTTTCCAGGGCAAAGGGGATTGTGCTGGTCATTTCTGCCCTGAACGCCGGCACCGACGAGGGCTTCGAAGCGCTCATTGACAAGGTCGAGGATTTTTTCGAGCGGGCCGGAAAGCCGGAGTTCCAGAACCTTGAACGGGTGGCGATCGCAATCAGCATGTTCGACCTCCTGCTCCTGCGCTTCGGCAATCGCTCGCGCGACATTGCGACCGAGCCGGAAGCGGTGCTTGCGATCCTGCACGCGCACATGCGTCCGGCCTTCGACATCATCAAGGATTTCCGGCCGTTTCCGTCGCAGGAGCGCGATATCGATCTGCGTTTCATCGCCACGTCGAGTTATGGGTTCCACCCGCAACTCGGCTGCGCCAACATAGACGCAAGTGCCGAGATCCTCGATCCCGGCAATTCCCGATTTCCGGTGCCGCTGACGCCGGACAATGTCCGTTATCCCTACATGACGGCGGATCCGTTCATCTTCGCAGCACTCGGGCTCGACAGCCCGTTCCTGTTCACGCGCGACGAGATCCTAAGCGGAATACTGAAGGAGCGGCAGGAGCCGGCCGTTGCAGCCGAGCCCGCGCCAAAGGCAGCGCTCAAGTCTCCCGAGACAAGCGAGAATTCCCAGGTCTGATCAGCGCATCGTAGGCCCACAGGCCTGGCTGAAATGACGATACCGTCTCAGCCGTTGAGGCTGCATCCGATCAATGATGACCGGGGCTCCGGGATTCATCCGGTCGCGACATGGCGTTGGAAACTGCTGTTTGAGCAGTTCCGGGGAAGCGGGAGCCGGTGCCGCCCGAGGGCGAGCACCAGACTCCGCTCTATATCTCGCGCCTGAAATTCGGCCTGACCACCACGGGCCGGCGCCGGCGGGGCCGCTGCGCCGGATTGGCCTCGGTGTCATCCATGGCTTCAGCGGCGGAAGCGGCGAGCGCTGTCTGCGCTGTCGCCGAACTTGCCGCAGGCCTTTCCTCACCGCCCTGCCGGTTCGCGGCATCGCGCGGTTCAGACACCGGGTTCAGGCCGTCGGCGACAGCCGTGGTCTCCAGGACGTTGGTTTCAGGCTCGGGTGCGGCGTTCCGTGTTTCCAGGGCCTCTGTGTGTCGGCTGATCCGGCGCCCGACCTCGGCCAGCCCCTGTTCGGAAATCAGGATTCCGCGGCTGGTTTTCCGCGCCAGCTGCTTGCGGATCAGGCTGTCGACGATGAGCCGCATCTGGCTGCGCATTTCGTGCGAGTAATCCTCGTCATAAAGCAGCGGCAGCAGGTAGCCCTGCTTGTCATACACAGCGTTCAGGATGACGTTCTTGGCCGCCAGCACCGAATCCGGATCGTCCGGCTTGGCATCGAGATCGAGATCGGCGACATCGATGTCGTCCTTGCGGCGTGACTTCTTGGCAAGGGCATTGGCGTCCCAGAACAGCTTGGAGAGCAGAAGCGACAGTTCCTGCAGGAGAGCCAGCAGGGCGGGGAAGTAATCCCGCGCCGAAGCCGTTCCGTTGAACAGCGCCTCGACCTTGCCGATCGCCTTGCTGATCGCATCCTGGGAAGGGTTGATGCGGTCATAGAGACTGGCCAGGTCCTCGCGATAGGGACCCCCTTGAAGGCCGCGCGCCTCGGCCGCGGCAAGACAGGTTTCAAGCACGTCCGTCCGCATCTCGTCATAGGCGCGGGTGATTGGTCTCAGCCGCTCCGGACCGGACAGGTCCAGCATATCGTTGCGCAGGCCGTCGATGATCTGCTTGCGCCGATCGGTCTCCTCGCAGGCCAGGTTGAGGGAGGCTTGGTCGGCTTCCAGTGTTTCGATCTGCCGGAACACAGCCATTAGCGGCTGCGGTTCGCAGGCGGGCAGGTCCGAGATGGATTCGAGATCCGACAGGATCTCCGTGACCACCTGGCAATAGCTTGCGGTTTGCTTGAAGCTCGTCTGGGAAGGCGTGTCGATGAACGCATTGACGCTTTGCAGGAAGCCGTCGGCATCAAGCGTGTAACCCGATGCGACATCCTCGCTGAGCTGGTTTGCGGCTGACTCGATGTCGGCAGCGATCTTGACCAGCTCCGACTGCAGTGCGGCCTGTTGCTGGCTCGCGCCGATCAACTGGTTGCGGGCCGAGGTGTATTGTTTGTCGGCGTCAACCAGCTCTGCCCGGGTTTCAGCGAGCTTTTCCCCCAGCGCGTTGTAGCAGGTGCCGGCCAGTCCGCCACCGGTGCCCGCTCGGCGCCTGCGATTGCAGGCGGGATCACTCACCAGCTGACCGGCAAGCCCGTCGGCCAGAAGAATGGCCTTCTCGCCGGGTGGCACACCCGGTTCGCCTTCCTCCTGCTTCAGGGCCAGTTCCAGCTGGTCCGCGAGGTCGGCGGTCGCGGCCTGTCTTTGCTGCCGTTCAGCGACCAGGCTCTCCAGAGCGTTGATCTGGTTTGAGAGGCTGGAGAACTCCCGCTCGGCTTCGCCCTGCCGGGTGGTGAGCTGGGCCTGGCGATTCCGGAGTTCGGCCTTCTTGGCTTCGACCAGCGACTGGATTTCGGAAGCGATTTCCTTCTTGCGGTCGCGGTCGCGCAGCTCATCGGTGAGCGCACCCATCCGGATCGAATAATCCTTCAATGCCTCGTCCGAAAGCAGTGTGGCTCGCTTGTCGGCGTAGCGATCATTCATGTCCTGGCTGATATCGTGAGCGTAGAGCCCCATCTGGCGCAGATTGGTCTCGGCATTTGCGAGGTCGGAGCCGCCCACGCTGAGAAACTGCTGATGGTAGGACGCAAAGGAGGAAATCCAGCAGATCGCCACCGCCACCAGGTAGAACGGCATGACCAGCGCCACCTGCGTCAGCCGGTTGGAGGAGATGCCGTCGCCCAGTACAAGTGATGTAAAGGCGAGAAAGCCGACAGCAAGCGCCGTTATGCCGACCCAGGCATAGGTCTCGGTCATGAATATTCGGGCGCCACCACTGGTCGCGTAAGCAGTCATGAAGAATGCCACCAAAGCAAAGACAATAATGAATGTCTGCTTCAGGCGCGTGGTGCTTAGGATTGCAGTCCCGTCATTCTGTTTGCTGTCCATCTCAACGCCTGCTCCCTTTACTCAAACACGAATGGTCATCAACCCCGGCGTCGTGGCGGTATACGAATTGTTAACACGGGTGCTTTCATTCCCGCAAGGCGAGTCGCCACGAGAAGCACCAGCGCTGCCGGTATTGCCATGAAGAGGTGATGACTGGTTCCCGCCGACAGCCATGTCATTGGCTGCCCCATCACCGGCAACAGGCCGAAGGCATTCGACCAGGCCAGTATCCATTGCATCAGAAACAGCATGCCCGCGCCCAGCGCGATACAGGCCAGCGCCTGGTCAGCACCCGTTTCAACCGGATCGCGCGATCGCTTGGCCTGCAGTTTCAGATAAAGCCCGATGACGAGGAAGATGAAACAGGCCTGCAGCGCGATCAGCAGCGTCGCGGCGGCATTGCCGTGACGGGTGGCAATGTAGGTGGCGGCAAAATCGCTCTGTACCACGGGAACGCAATGCGGCCGCACCGGCCCCTTCAGGGTCGACGGTGTGCATCGAAGCGTGTCCGCCTGTGGCGCCTCGTCCGGGCAGGAAATCCCCAGCCCCTTCGAGATCCCGTCGCCAAGCCATTCGACGGCCTTGCCGACATTGTAGGGTGCGGCTGTCAGTTCGGCGCTCAACCCGCATTGCGCATTGGCAAGCGTGGCCCGTGACCTCAGAACGTGGAAGTTCATGTCCCGCAGCATCAGCTGCCGAGGCTCCTCGTATCCGCCGGTGCGGCCGAAGCGCAGGTCGGCCCAGCTCATCAGCCGCTCGACCGGCAGCCGTCGGCCTTCACCCAGCACCTTTTCCAGTTCGGTGATCTGCTTGTCCGGACCGTAAAACCAGGACCAGTCCTGCACCCCAAGCCCCGCCTTGGTCGGCACGTCCCTCAGCGCCACCGCCATGACCAGCGCGATCAGAGGTGCGGCGATCGCAACCCGCGCCAGCGTCCAGTTGACGCGATTGCGGAATGCGACGGCGATTGTGATGACCGCAAGGCATGTCACGGACACCGCCAGAATGACCATCTCATTGCGCATCATCGCCCAGGCGCCCATCAGTGCCAGCGGCAGCCCGAGCAACAGAATGAAGACTGCGCGCGGAACGGCGAGTGTGCGGATCAGCATGGCAACCAGAAACACCAGCGCGATGCCCGCAGCGATTGCATATTCGATCCTTCCCCCCAGCAGCTCAAAAGCCTGCGCAATGCGCTCGGCGGTCAGCAGCGGCGCCAGGATGATGGCGGCGAAAACCATCAGCAGCAGCGCGAACTGACCCCCGCCCAGCCTGAAATCCTTGATCGAGGGCACGTAGGAAAGCGGAATCCGCCTGATGTCGCGCAGATCGTCGAATTCTTCTTCCCGGATTCGCCAGCCGATGGCCATGACCCCCACCACCGCCGTGATCGCGGTTGCCGAACTGATGATGATCAGGGGCGAATAGTCGGATTTGACGGCCGGAACGAACAGCAGGGCAGCGATGAAGAACGCCGAGAGGACCACCGCGATCAGGGTTATGCCGAACCATGCCTGCGCCAACAGGCGGGCCCGGATCAGCCACTGCGCCAGCGACGCGCCGAGGAGCACGACGATGGCGAACTTGCCCGCTTCGACCGGCTGGATCGATCCGCCGAGACCGGTCTGGTTGCCCAGGAAGAACCAGGCCGCGAACAGCGCGAACACGATGGCCAGCAGCCACATGGTGGGTGAGAAGAACGAGGGACGCCCGGCAAAGTCGTTACCGATCCTGAGCTTGAGCGCCGTCGGAGACACGATGGTCAGGGCCATGACAAACAGCGGCAGGATATCCAGCACCACAAGCTTGTGCTTGATGAAGAACCGCTCCCAGTCGGAATTGGGACCCTCGGCGCTCATGCTGAACATCGAAATCGAGCCGATGGCGATGATCGCGGTCAGCACCAGCCACAGCGCTGAAAGGCCGGCGCCGCCGGAGCGGTCAAGCGTCACCACGATGGTCGCGCACACCCACAACGCCCCCATCGCGTAGAACAGCCAGCGCGCCGCATCCGGAACTTCGATGAACAGCCGGGCAATCGCAACAAGGTCGGGAG
>Ga0114916_1001615_pt1 | contig 12556 bp, 6 predicted proteins | sample MalvirAntarct_66_FD_83501 | JGI IMG/M metagenome (GOLD analysis project Ga0114916, IMG submission 83501) | Marine viral communities from the Global Malaspina Expedition - Malaspina viral metaG Antarct_66 | ecosystem: Environmental > Aquatic > Marine > Oceanic | place: West Anvers Island... | reverse complement strand
CATATAGGAATTACCAATATAGGCTAGCGTTCCATTTTCAGAAAGGATTTTAAGCCTTAAACCTAAGCCGAGCAGATTTCTATTAGATATCGTTAGATTCTCATTGTACTGATTTTGCAAAAAGGATTCAAATCGAAGTACATCTGACAATTTCTGATTAAACCGAGCATGTAAGAAATAGGAATTCTGAAAATACTCATCTTTAGATCGTATCACATTCACATTTCCAATTAAAAAATATATACTCTTTAAATTCTTTGACTTGAACTGAGTCGTCAGATTAGAACCCACCTGAAGGATATAATCCCCATTGTTGTCAGTATAATTAAAAAGCAAATCGCTATTCAATACAAACCTGACAGAATCAGTATGCATACGTTTCGATTCGATATTTACTAATTGAGCCTGCAAAGAATAGCCTAGAAAAGCGATAGAAGTACAAATGACAGTTTTAAAGATATTCAAGGAAAACTTCATGAAATTTTTCAGCTATTTGATTTTATAGAAGTTGATAAAAGTAATTGTCGCAAAACTATTATTTAATTTATTCTATGTAAAATTAAACGCTGGTTTATACGCTATTTTAGTAAAGCTTCACCGAATACATAGATAAAAACGAAACGAATAAAAAACATAAGTCCTGTATAGTTCATACAATCGTTGTTTATATAAAATTTGGTTCAGCAAAACATTTTTCCTTTGCGGGGTTATGGCAACAAAAGTTCCATCATTATGCTAAGCACATCGTTAAATTCTTTGCAAAATCTTACAAGAATTCCGTACGGAAACTCCAACTATTCCTTAAACCACTTCATAATCATTTTATCAAATACTTATTAGCTGTTAATAATTACCGCTGTGCTAAAATTTAGGTTGACCCATAGTTACCTTGTTTTCTTATTAGTCATTGAGATTCCTTAATTTTTTCTAGCTGCTTAGCTTGTAGATTAGTTTTGATCTAAAGGTATTGACCAATGGTTTTATTGTTGTAGAAACGGTGTTTACACCCTTCGACAGTATTTGAACATCGAACACCCCTCACATATTCCATATGGTAATATTTAATTACGTAAAAGCGACCCTTACAATACCACCTAATGGTATTCACTTATTAAAAGTATGCATTCACTGATTTTATTTGAAATTATATGTTCCCTTAAATAGATTTAGTAAAAAAACACCTTGGGTAAAAAATACCTTCTCTTACAACTCCTATTTTTTAGTTTTACGATACAGGCTTACACACAATTGTGTGAAGGAAGTTTAGGAGACCCGGTAGCCGAAATCAATTTTGGTTCAGGAACCACAGTCGGTGGGGCTTTAGGTGCTAATATCACCGCATTTACCTATAGCAGTTCTGGTGAATTAGATGAAGGCGAATATACCATAGCCAATAGTACGAGCGGTTTAAAAGGCAATGCCTGGCATGTAACCAACGACCATACCGGTAACACCAATGGGTATATGATGGTTATCAATAGCGCCGTACTTTCAGAAGAAGGTGTTTTTTATAAAAAATCAGTTACCGGGCTTTGCGGTAATACCACCTATGAATTTTCTGCATGGCTTATGAATATTATGAACCCAAGTGCAGGTACAGATCAATACCACCCAAATGTAACCTTTAGGATAAGTAATACCTCCGGTACTATTCTAGGTTCCTTTAATACCGGCGACATCCAACAAACAGCATCTGGCACCTGGTTGCAGTACGGCTTCTATTTTACATTAGAAAGTGAGACCGAGGTTGTTATTACGATACTAAATACCGCCCCTAGTGCGCATCCAGGCAATGACCTTGTCTTGGATGATATCGCTTTCAAACCTTGCGGACCAACCATTATAAATTCAATTGAAAATGAATCCGGAACAAGTGTTATGGTTTGTCAAGAAGAACCTGTAGATTACCAGTTTCAAACATCCATTTCTTCTGGATACTCAGACCCACAGTTTCAGTGGCAATATTCAAACGATTATGGACTAACATGGATTGATATAGAAGGTGAAACAACGGAAAACTTCCATTTTACCGATACTGAAACGGCCGGCGTATTTTTATATAGAGTAAGTGTCGCCAACGGAAACAATATACATTCAGTTTCTTGTAGAATAGCTTCCGATGAATTTTATGTAGAAGTACTCCAAAAACCTGAAGCCCTTGTTGGGGAACATGAACAAAGTTTTTGTACAACCCAAAATCCTACCATCCAAGATATAGAAGTAAGTGCCACGGCTATTTGGTATGATGCTTTAAGTGATGGAAATAAATTAAATGAATCTTTGAATTTGGTCGATGGCGCTACCTATTATGCTGCACAAGAAACCATGAACGGCTGTATTAGCGAAGAACGCTTGGCCGTAACGGTCAGCATTGTTTCGCCGACCTTGGTTATTAATAATATAGTAATTGATGTTTGCGATACATTCAACGACACTGAAGAAGTAATTGACCTAACCTATTACGAATCAAAATTAACAACATGTGGTACTTGTAGCTATAGTTACTATAAAACACGTACTAGTGCTGAAAATGGCGCTGTTGAAAATCTTATTACACCGCCCTCAGAGTATTTGTGGAATTTAGAAAATCCCTTTGTTTACGTACGCATAGTTTCAGAGGACAAATGCTATCAAATAGCGGAAATCACCATAAGCCTTACCGAAACACCAGAAATAGAAATAAGTAATTCGGTAGGACTTTGTGAAGAAGACCATAGTGTAACCATCGATGCCGGATATGGTTTCGACAGCTATCTATGGTCAACAGGTGAAACTTCACAAACCATAACAGTTACTAAAGAAAAAATTGGTGCCTTCTGGGTAACTGTTGCTCAAGACCACACCACCTTTAGCTGTAGTACAACAAAGGAGTTTCAAATAGTACTATCTAATATTGCTACCATTTCTGGTTTTGATATACAAGACTGGACCGATAACGACAATAGTATAACCGTCAATATATCCGAGTCAAGTTTAGGAGATTATGAATATTCCCTGGATAATAATACGTATCAAGGCAGTAACATTTTCTTAAATTTACTTCCAGGAGAATACACCGTATATGTAAGGGATAGAAATGGTTGTGGCATTACCAAAGAACAGGCATATATATTAATTTTCCCCAAATTTTTTACCCCAAATAGCGATGGAGTCAATGATGTCTGGACAATCGACTATGCCAATACAGAGCCATCTTTAAAGGTTAAAATTTTCGATAGGTATGGAAAATTTCTAAAACAATTAAATGCCACTTCTTCTTGGGATGGAACGTACAACGGTCATAGTATGCCTTCGTCCGATTATTGGTTCGTTGTTACTAGAAGTGATGGTAGAAGTTATTCGGGGCACTTTGCTTTAAAGAGATAGCCCATAGAAAATACAGCCTAGAGTATCCTAAAAAGAATGCTACAGACCCTAAATTCTTTTGAAATCTGTTCCTTTTTAACTTTAGACAGCGTTATGTAAATATCCTAAAATACTATCGCTGTACCAATAAAAAAAATTGCCAAAAGTTGGAAAAAACTAATTACTGCAACGGATATAATGATTAGTTAGTTGAACGTTGGATGGCATATTTCGTTAACAACTTCTTACAAAACGATAATTAATTATTTGACTACCGGTTTCGAAACAACGAAATTCGTTACGATACGATAAAAGAGATGGAATTTCCTCAAAGCTAACTGAAATATATCATACAAAAACATTCCTAAAAATGAAAAAATTTATTCTTCTCTGTTTAGTTTCCATTTGTTCAAATGGAATTTTGTTAGGTCAAGACCAATACATCTTTCCATATGGAAGCGGACCCAATAAATTGTTTATTAAAGAAATTATTAAGCTAACCGGAAAGGAACGTCCCAAAATTTGTTTTTTGCCGACTGCCTCTGGCGATAGCGAGCGTAGTATTATTAGATGGTATGAACTTGTAAATGACCTATTGGTAGAACCCTATGTTCAAAAAGTATGGATTAGTTCCTATAATCAAAAAACATCTTTTGAAGAAGCTCTTTTAAATATGGACGCCATTGTTGTTGGTGGTGGAAATACACTTAACATGATGGCCATATGGAAAGCCCAAGGAATCGATGATGTGCTAAAAAAGGCCTTAGATCAAGGAATTGTATTGGCGGGTGGTAGTGCAGGATCTCTTTGTTGGTTCGAAAATGGTACGACAGATTCCCGGCCAATTGAACTTAGTGTAGTTAATGGCTTAGGATTGCTTCCATTTAGTCATAGTCCGCATTATGATGCTGAGGAATATCGCAGGCCACTTTACCACAAAAATATTGAAAATGGAATATTCAAGCCCGGATATGCTATGGATAACCATTCAGGAATTATATTTAAGAACGGTAAGCCATTCAAAGTAGTGTCCATAGACAAAGAACATAATAGTTACTATGTTTCTATGAAAGATGGCAACGTGGTAGAGGAGAAACTTCAATCGATAATTCTCCAATAAGGTACTTGAATTAAAAGAATCTTGAAACAAGAGGACCATTGGGAATCAATGGTAGCTTTATGTAAACATTTTAAGGAATTGTTGAACCTACTTACGAAATGATAACTGAATTTACCCTTTCACTATATTTTTTGAATATATATCACGGTATCACATTCCAACAGACATACGCGACATCATAACCCACCAAAAATGAAGACCATCATAACCAATTTATTTTACTTTCTACTTTTCAATTTTCCTATTGTCATAATAGCCCAAAATGTACCGTTAGGTCAAGAGGAACTTGTATCACTTTTAGATCAAGAGTTATCAGGTGAATCCGCCAAACGAAACCTCGAATATATATCGCGACTGCATCGAATGAGGGGTTCTGAGGATTACAACAAAGCCATATCTTTTCTTACCACCAAATTAAAGGAATACAATCTAGAATCCATTGAGGTAATTAAAATCCCCTCAGATGGCAAAACCTTGTACGGCACCCATAAAACAAGACCGGCATGGAATGTTAAGTTTGCTGAATTATGGGAACTGCAGGAACAAAATGGAAAATGGGAGCATGAGACTAAAATAGCAGATTATGAATCTATTCCTATGGTTGTGGCCCAGGATAGTAAGAGTGGAGAAGTATCTGCCAACTTAGTCGATATTGGCAAAGGAACGAGTGAAGCTGATTATGCCAATAAAAATATTGAAGGTATGTTGGTTCTTACCTCCTCTCAACCAGGAAGTGTCGCTAAATTGGCGATCACGAAATACAAGGCCGCAGGCATTATCAGTTATGCTCAAAATCAACCTTCGGCATGGCATGGTGAAGATGCGAACCTTATTCGTTGGGGGCATTTCAATTATTTTGACAACATACAGTCTTTTGCATTTATGGTCTCATTAAAACAGGCAAGGGCCTTTCAGACTAGATTGCATAGTGGAGAGTCCATCAGATTATTTGCCAAGGTTATTACAGAGACAAAGCCGGTAGACTGGGAGCTGCTAACTGCTGTCATCAAGGGAGCAGATTTTCAGTTGGAAAATGAAGAAATTCTATTTACCTGTCACCTTGATCACCCTCGGCCGGGAGCGAATGACAATGCCAGTGGTTGTGTGGCAATTCTCGAAATAGCTAGAACACTAAAAAAATTAGTCGATGAAAATAAAGTAGAAAGACCTAAGCGAACTATTAGATTTCTTTGGTCACCTGAAATCGAAGGGACAAAGGTACTATTGAACTACAAACCGCAATATGCTGAAAACACAAAATTCAATATCCATTTGGACATGGTCGGCGGAGGACTCGAAACCAAAGGGATATATCAGGTTTCAAGAGGTCCCATGAGTTTACCTAGTTTTATAAACGATGTAGGGGAATCTTTCGCGGAATTCCTTAATGAGACAAGTATCGCCTATGCTAATGGGGAAAATTCTCCGTTTCCAGTAGTTTCAAGTGAAGGTGGCAAAGAACCGTTCAATGCTATTACCGGAAATTTCAGTATGGGAAGTGATTTTGAGGTTTTTACAGAGGGATCTTTTAAAATTCCCTCTATTTATTTACACCAATATCCTGATAGATATATCCATACCAATTATGATTCCCCAAAAAACATTGACCCTACCATATTAAAGCGTTCAGCCTTCATAGGTGCTAGCTCCGCCTATTATTTGTCTAACTTTTCCGTTGAAGACTTGGTGCCACTTTTGAATTTAATGAAGCAAGATGTACTGAAAAGGGCCTATGAAATGCTGAAATTCGGTCGTTCTTTGAGTCCCGAAGAACAAGCGAATCTTACATATTATTTCTGGCAACAAGAGTTACAAGCCTTCCATTCAATCAAACCGTATGTAACGACAATTCCTAATAAATTAGCACAGAATTATATGGCCTATATTAAAAATCTTCAGTCATCAATAGGGATCGGTAAACCAATCGATAACTCGAATAATGAGTATCTGAAAGTCTACGATCGGGTCGAAGGTTTAAAAGGAGGTATGCTATCTTTTGGATATGATTATTTTGACGATCATTATGCAGAGAACAAACCACAGCCAACATTGTTTACATACAAAGCGCTAAGAGGTAATAGCTCTGAATATGCCTATGAAACATTAAATCTGGTCAACGGCAATAATACCATTTCGGATATCCGAAATATATTATCTGCAGAATTCGGCCCAATACCGATTAAGCTGGTTAGCGAATATTTAGAAGCTCTTCAAAGTATCAACGTAATTAAAATTGCAGACAACTAAATCTTTTATATTATGGGAATCTAGAATATTGTAATACTATTTTACCAGGTGAAATGTTATGAAGACATGGTGTTTGCTCTTACATCAATTTAAAATTTACTGGAATGGTGTAGGGAACTTTAACAGCTCTTCCCCTTTGTTTCCCGGGGATCATTTGAGGTAAGGAGGCCATGATTCGCTCGGCCTCCTTTTCTAGAAGTCTATCGGTCCCCCTAGTTCTGATATTAGTGATACGACCATCGGTACCTATAATAAATTGAACATAAACTTTACCCTGTATACCCATTTCTACGGCAATCTGCGGATACTTGAAATTCTTTCTTATATGTTCTTGTATCTTTTGCTGAAAACAGGTCCTTTTCTCGTCCCTTGATTCTTCTTCACAACCTGGAAAAACAGGTACGTCCTCAATTACTGCAAAGGGTACCGTTATCTCCTCCTCTACTTCTTCAACCACTATCTCATCGGCTGTAATAATGGGGGCATCGACAATTGCCTCTTGATCCGTTTCTGTACTTTGAATCACCGTTTCCTCAATTTCTTTAGTATCCTCAACGACTTCGATTATCGCCGGCGCGACGGGCGGAGCGACCGGAGGAGGTAATTTTATATTTTCAGTTATTGGAACTTCTTCTTTAAGATCGGTTTCTATTCTTTGTGCTATTACCACCTCTGGCCTGTCAACATCATAACTTTTATACTCTAAAGCGCGCCAAGTGAGAAAAAGCACCATCGTAAGCCCTATCACAAAATAGAGTCCGCTATTCCGATTCAAATCAGCTTTTGGATTCTTTTTTGGTTTCATGACGATATAGTTTTTATACTTAAAATACAAAATCAGATATCGTTTTACTATGATAAAAATCAGTTTTCACAACTAATATCATAATTAAATAATTTTCCGATTAACGTTTAAATTAACCCAGTATCATCGTGTTTGCGAGACAAAAGGAATTCATACGATTACCTTTTATAGGGCAAGTTGAGGTGCACAAATGTAGTTTTAGTGTAAAGACAGGTAATGAAGCATACAACTTACATTTAACCAATGGAAATTTACTTAATATGGGAGCACACTGTCAATCAAAACATAGTCACAGTTTATTTCAAAATTTGAATTATAGAAAAGAAAGAATAAATAGACCATTGAGAGAATCAAAGTTTCAATATTATAGAAGGAAACAACGCCTAAATAGTTATAAAATTAATTGTTCGATTCTGACTTACCAACGTAAAAATTCGGTTTCAAATTTTACAGATTACGTGACAATAACACCCAATTGATCTTGGTCCAACACGTGAATGGCAAAAGTAACCCAACTGGATATTAGTTGTATTTACCTATATAATGAAGTGCAACATGATATTGATTTTACATAAATTTTATTGAAGTAAAGACAGGATATGGTATAATGTTTTAGATAATTTTTAAAATGTAAAGCAGATAATAATTATTGCAATAGAATTATTTAATAACCATATATTTCCAACTAAATTATTTTTGATTTTTCACCCATAATAGATCTATGGACATTGATAATAAAGAGCATATTTTTTTGGCGGATGGCGGGGAAATGGGCGAGCTTATTAGAACTAAGGATTGGAGTAAGACACCCTTAGGAAATCCTAGCACTTGGCCAGCTTCGTTAAAAACCATGGTCAGCGTTATGCTGAATAATCCTTTTGGGATGTATATCGCTTGGGGTAAAGAATTTACCCAAATTTATAATGATGGATATCGTCCTATTTTAGGTGCCTCGAAACATCCCGATGCTTTAGGTATTAGCTCTAAAGAGACATTTAGCGAAGTGTGGCATATCATTGGACCTATGTTTCAAGGGGTTATGGAAGGCCAAGCGGTCGGATTTCCGGATTTTATGCTGCCACTTGAACGAAATGGTTATGTTGAAACCTGTTTTTTTGATTTTGCCTATAGTCCAATAAAATTAGAAACTGGTGAGGTCGGTGGTATTCTAGTTACGGTCATTGAAACTACAAATAAGAAGAAGGCCGAAGATGATTTGAAAGCGAATAAAAGTGAATTGGAATTCGTCATTGATGCAGCCCAATTGGCAACCTTCGACTATAATCCCTTGACCCATAAATTTACGGGTAATGAAAGATTAAAAGAATGGTTTGGTTTAACGAATGAGCAGGAAATTGACCTAGAACAAGCATTAAGTGTTGTAATACATAAAGACAAAAAACGTGTTTCCAAAGCTATAAAAAGCGTCCTAGAATATGAATCAGGAGGCAAGTTCGATATAGAATACACTATCTACAATCAACTAACAAAAAAGAACACCATTGTTCATGCCAAGGGTAGAACATGGTTCAATGAGGATAAAATTGCATACCGCCTGAACGGAACCTTAGAGGATGTTACCTCACGCGTACTTGCCCGGCAAAAAATTGAAGAAAGCGAGCGTAGTCTTAAGTTAATGATTATGAAAGCTCCCATTGCGATTTCAATCATACGGGGTGAAGATTACAAAGTGGAGATTGCCAATAAATATGCCCTAGAACTATGGGGAAGAACGGAGAAAGAGGTATTGAATATTTCCATTTTCGACTCTATGCCCGAAATTTCTACTCAAGGTATTAAAGAGATTCTTGACGAGGTGGTCAAAACCGGTAACCGGTTTTCAACTTCCGAAATGCCGGTTCAATTGATGAGAGATGGAATTTTAGAGACCGTTTACATCAACTTTTCATATGATGCACTCCATAATGCTGAGGGAAATGTGAATGGTGTAATGGCTATTGGATATGATATCAACGAACAAGTACAGTCAAGGAAAAAAGTTGAGGAAAGCGAGCAAAATATACGGGCTTTAGTGGAAAGTGCCCCGTTCCCAATAGGGGTATATGCTGGTGAAGAATTAAAAATAACCTTGGCGAATCAATCAATAATCGATGCTTGGGGAAAAGGTAATGACGTCATTGGCAAACTATATACGGAGGTATTACCGGAATTAAAGAACCAAAACATATATGAACAAATACGGGAAGTACTTCATACAGGTGTGCCTTTTCATGCCAAAAATCAGCGAGTCGATATCGAAAAAAATGGTGAGTTAAAATCATATTATTTTAATTACAGTTTTACACCGGTTCGTGATGCTTCCGGGAACATTCATTCAGTAATGAATACCGCGGCAGATGTCACGGAATTACATGAAGCCAAACAACTGGTTGAAGTTGCCCTGTCAGAAATTAAGTTATTCAAATTCATGGTAGAGACGGCTGCCGACCCATTTATACTTATGGAGGAAGATGGGAGTTTCAATTATCTAAATAGATCAGCACTTGAAAAATGGGGGTATAGCAAACAAGAAATGCGCTTTTTAAAAGTGCCCGACGTAGATATCATCTATAACGAAAAAAAATATCGACAAGCATTTGAGAAGGCAAAAAATGAGATTCTTCCTCCTTTTGAGACGTTGCACAAAAATAAAAATGGACAAATATATCCGGTTGAAATCAACATGGGAGGTATACAAATTGATGATAAATACTTCTTATTTGCTGTCGCTCGCGATATAACAGAACGTAAAAAGGCAGAAAAGGATATTGTTGATGCCTTTAAAAAAGTTGAAGAAATTGAAAAGAGATTCCGAGATGCGGTGAAACAGGCACCTTTTGCAATATCTATTTTTCGCGGGCCCAATCACATAACAGAAATGGCCAATGAAAGTTATTTACGTTTAATTGATAAATCGGAGCAACAATTTATAGGAAAGCCTTTTTTTGAAGTACTTCCTGAAGTAGAAGCAACAATAGAACCCATTATTGCCGATATATATAAAACCGGTACCGCTTTTTATGGCCATGAGTTTTTGGTCAACCTGAAACGGCAAGGGAAATTAGAAACTGGTTATTACAATTTTGTATACCACCCTTTAAAGGAAAATAATAACATAACAGGTATTATGATCGTTGGAGCAGAGGTCACTGAAATCGTTAAGGCAAAGAATACCCTACAGGAGAACGAAGAAAAACTTAATTTAATTATCAACGCCAGTGAATTGGGCATATTCGATGTCAACTTAAAATTGGGGGGAATTGTTGCCAACGATAGGTGCTATAAGATTATGGGTTTATCCTCGAAGGAGAAGGTTAGCCACAAAGACCTTATCGCCCAAATTCACCCCAATGACCTAGCAACAAGAAATGAAGCATATGAAAAAGCAATAATATCCGGCTCTTTTCATTATCAGTCAAGGATAATACATAATAATCGTTCCGTTCATTGGATTGATTTAAAAGGAAAAGTTTTCTATGATGACGAAAATAAACCGGAAAAATTACTGGGAACGATACGGGATATAACCGAAGAAAAAACCTTTCAGAATCAATTACAGGAACGAGAAGAAAAATTTCGTCTTTTGGCAAATTCGATGCCACAGCACATTTGGACCTCCGACCCCAACGGAAACATTAATTATTTTAATCAATCAGTATATGAATACTCAGGATTGACTGCCCAGGAGCTTAAAGAATTTGGATGGTTAAAAATAATACATCCTGATGAACGCGATGAGAATGTAAAACATTGGACTGAGGCAATACGTACCGGAAAGGACTTTTTGTTCGAACATCGTTTTCGAAAACATACTGGTGAATATCGTTGGCAATTAAGTAGGGCAAAACCACAAAAAGATTCAAACGGCAATATAAAAATGTGGGTCGGAACGAGCACCGATATACAAGAGCAAAAAATGTTCACTTCCAAATTGGAAAACATGGTATTGCAAAGAACGAAAGAACTCCAACATAAAAATGTAGAACTAGAGAAAATGAACAAGGAACTGCAATCCTTTGTTTATATATCCAGCCATGACCTACAGGAGCCATTACGCAAAATCCAAATTTTTGCATCGCGCATACTGGAATCCGAAAATGCGACCTTGTCGCAAAATGCAACCAAATATTTCACAAAAATGCAAATTTCGGCTTCTAGAATGCAACGGTTAATACAAGATTTACTAGCCTATTCAAGAACTAATGTACAAGAAAACACCTTCGAAACTATAGACTTACAAGAAATTATTGAGGATGTAAAAGAAACATTAAGTGAAGAATTGGAACAAAATAAAGTGACCTTTAAACTATTGAATATATGTGAGGTTAAAATCATTGCTGTTCAGTTTAAGCAAGTATTACACAATCTTATTAGTAACTCTATTAAGTTCGCCAGAACCGAGCATCCAATTGTCATTGAAATTGGCTGTGAAACAGTACTTGGAAAGGAAACCGATATAGAAGCGTTGATTGAAAATCAAACATACTCACATATTCGCTTCAGCGACAATGGCATTGGATTTGAACCTCAATACAGTGAAAGAATCTTTGAAGTTTTTCAGCGTCTACACAGCAAAGAAGAATATGCTGGTACAGGAATAGGACTCGCTATTGTTAAAAAAATAATAGAAAATCATCACGGAATAATTTTAGCTACTAGTTCAGAGAACGAAGGAGCTATTTTTAATATTTACATACCAGCATAGCTAAATAATAGTGCATTAGTAAACTTATAAGTATCATTTTAAATAAGGTTCACGGAATACATTCTCTCTACGATAATTGATAAAAACTAAATGTTATTTTAATTCGATCAACTTGTCATTGATTATACACCCTTATATAATAAGGTGGCCTGTCAGGAAATTACAACCTATTAGCCTATATCAATACCTTCATAATTTCATAACCATAGATATATAAAAAAGTTTCCAATCTAGATTAATTGATTTTTATAGAAGGGTATCTACCGTAATTATCAAGTTTGCAAGAAATTACGTATTGCTTATTAATAAGAATCAATTTCTAATTGGTGTATCT
>Ga0114916_1001613_pt1 | contig 12569 bp, 11 predicted proteins | sample MalvirAntarct_66_FD_83501 | JGI IMG/M metagenome (GOLD analysis project Ga0114916, IMG submission 83501) | Marine viral communities from the Global Malaspina Expedition - Malaspina viral metaG Antarct_66 | ecosystem: Environmental > Aquatic > Marine > Oceanic | place: West Anvers Island... | reverse complement strand
GTTCCTTCCGGACTAAATTCAAACATCATTTACTTTATTGACGACCATGTTTATATGAGACCGGATAATCTGGAAAGAATAGTAAACATTTTATCTGGAAACTTTAAAATAATTGAAAAAAATGAGTCTAGTTACAATGGTTACGCAGTGAATGATTCATCAGGTGTGTACAATTTCAAAGTTCAAAATAAAGCTGGATCAAAAATTGGAGAAATTCAGGCTATAAATGTGGTAACACTATCAGATAAATCTCATCGCTCAAAGCACATGGAGATAAAATGGAAAACTTTGCCAGAACTTGAAGCTATTGAAAACTGCAGTGTTGAAAGTATTTGGGTCGTATCTAATCCATATCCAGGAAAGACGGTTGGTAATTGGGAAGATGATATTTTGGTAAATATAGATGATATTAACGCGTTTTACGGAAATCTGTTCGAGTTGGATTTTGATGAGGAAGCTTCAGTCTTATACTTTAAAAAGTAGAGCAATATTTGAAATACTTACATTTTCTGAATAAAAACAGTACCATTCCATATCATCTAAGTATTTTTGTGACATAATTTATAGTTATGGCTGGAAGAAAAGGCGAAATAGATGATTTGATTTTTGGTGTGCGTGCAGTAATTGAAGCTGTAGAAGCGCGCAAGGAAATCAATAAAATAATGATCCAACGTGGGATGGACAAAGCGCTCTTCAAAGAGTTGAAAGAAGCTTTGGCTAACAAAAAATACACACTTCAGTTTGTTCCAATCGAAAAAATCAATCGGTTGACTACAAAAAATCACCAAGGCGTTGTTGCATTTATTTCTCCAGTTGTTTACCACGAAATAGAGAATGTACTAAATGATGTCTTTGAAGCTGGAGATATACCGAATGTTCTAGTTTTAGATCGTATTACTGATGTTAGAAATTTTGGTGCAATTGCCAGAACCGCTGAATGTGCCGGAGTTCATGCGATTGTTATTCCAGACAGAAACTCCGCTTTAATCACAAGTGACTCCATCAAAACATCTTCAGGTGCACTTCACAAGATCCCAGTTTGTAAAACCAAAGATTTAGTTGAAACAGTCGAATATCTTAAAAATGCTGGATTACGCGTAGTAGCTTGTACTGAGAAAACGCATGATTTCGTTTTTGATGTCACTTTGTCTGGACCAACTACAATTATTTTAGGTTCTGAAGAAGACGGAATATCTCAAGAATTACTTTCTTTAGCCCATCAACGTGCAAAAATCCCATTACTTGGTACTATTGGTTCTTACAACGTAGGTGTTTCAGCTGGAATTATTCTCTATGAGAAAATGCGCCAGATGATTTTGGAATAGAAATTATAGTCCAATAATTTTTGCTGGGATTTCACTTAAAGATTGTATCCGTTCGACACCAGATCTTTCGTCGTAATGATTATGAGGATCAAAAAGAACTCCGCGAATACCACATTTCTCGGCTCCAAGTACATCTGCATTAAAGTCGTCACCTATCATAACTGATTCCATACTTTTTGCTTTTGTTCGTTCCAAAGCTTTTCTAAAAACGAGTGGATCTGGTTTATTCACTCCAACTTCTTCACTGCATAGGATATCATCAAAATAATTTAAAATACCACTGTTCTCAAGCTTAATAAACTGAACTTCCTTGAAACCATTGGTAATGATGTGCAGCTGATGATCATTATTCTTCAACTCAGATAACGTCTCTTTTGTACCAGGAAATAAATTCGTTTGGTAAGGAGAAACTTGAATATATCTCTCTCCGAGTTCATTGCTTAATTGTTCATTTACAATACTAAACTTTTCTAAAGTATGAGCAAAACGACCTGACCTTAAATCAGATTTGGTTATTATCCCTTTCGAATACTTATCCCAAAACGCAGCATTTACAGTTCTGTATTCTTTGTAAAAAGACTCAAAGGTCGAAATATGATCCCCTAGTTTTAATTCATCAAAAATTTGGACTAAAGCCGCTTTAGAGTTCGTTTCGAAATCCCAAAGCGTTCTATCTAAATCAAAAAATATATGGTTCAATTTATTCATTAAAACATAAAGTTAATCAAATATGTTCCACTCGTAATAATAAGACAGTTAATGGTTAGAAATAGTATGATTAGAAAATAAGTTTTCTTTTGATGTTTGTAAAATTTAGCAGTTATTATTGAACCTAGTGGAATTGAAAGAAAAAAGGGGAACAAATAGCATGCGCCATAGATTCCTATCGACTTTTTAATGCTTACAATTCTTCTATTTGTTTTTGTGAATACTTTCTTCGTTTTTATGGACTTTCCTTTTGCTTCTCGCTTTTTATTTCTCTTTACAGCGCGTTCATGTGACTTTTGCATGAAGTAATTACTCCCGAAATAAAATATACTTGAAGAAATCAAAGCGCCAATCATACAACAGATGAAAGTCTCTAGAAAAGAAAATTCGTAAGCAAACCCAATAATAGGTGCAAACATAAATTTCCAAGTGCTCAAAAACACAAGACTGACGTAAAGCATCATTTCAATTATATTTTATCGCCAAACGCCAAATCTCCAGCATCACCTAATCCGGGAACGATATACGATTGAGCTGTTAATTCATCATCAATTGCACCCACCCAAATTTTCACATTTTCCGGGAATTTTTTCTTAACCAACTTGAGTGCTTCTTCGGTAGCAATACCAACAACTAAATGCACTTGTTTCGCTTTTCCATATTTTTTAAGAACATCGTACACCATAACCATTGAACTCCCAGTAGCGAGCATTGGATCACTAATAACAAGGACTTTTTTATCTATGCTTGGGGAGGCACAATACTCAACATGAATATCAAACTCTTCTGCACTTGTGTGTTTTCTAAATGCACTAACAAAGGCTGATTCTGCATTATCAAAATAATTTAATAAACCTTGATGCATCGGAAGTCCAGCGCGTAAAATAGTTGCTAAGACAATGGTATCGTTCGGAACCATTACCTGCGCTTCGCCTAAAGGAGTGGTTACCGTTTTTTCAGAATATTTCAATGTTTTCGATAACTCATAAGCCATTATCTCAGAAATGCGCTGTAGGTTTCGCCTGAAACGCATACGGTCTTTTTGTATGTCTACATCTCTGATTTCAGATAAAAATTGGCTGAAAATTGAATTTGATTTTGAAAAATTGTGGATCATATAAACAAATTTAATCTAAATATAGGAAAGTAATCCACTTTCAATATTAAAAATCCTATGCAATGTTTGTTAAAACCTCATAATCTTTAATCATTGTATTTTATTTATCTTTACAAAAAATATTTACAATGCCAGAAGTTGGAATTATAATGGGAAGTAAGTCAGACTTACACATCATGCAGGAAGCTGCTGATATTTTGGATCACTTGGGTGTGGATTACGAAATGAATATCGTTTCAGCTCATCGTACACCAGAGCGAATGTATGATTATGCTAAAAATGCACACAAACAAGGCATAAAAGTCATTATCGCTGGCGCTGGTGGTGCAGCCCATTTACCAGGAATGACAGCTTCATTAACACCTCTTCCCGTTATTGGTGTTCCAATAAAATCAAGGAATTCAATTGATGGGTGGGATTCTGTTCTTTCTATTTTACAAATGCCAGGCGGTATTCCCGTTGCGACTGTCGCACTTGATGGAGCAAAAAATGCAGGTATTTTAGCTGCCAAAATTCTTGGAGCTCAACAACCTGAATTACTTGGGCGATTAGAAAAATTTATGGAAGAACTGAAACAGAAAGTTATAGATTCTGCACGCGATTTGTAGGGTTTTTATTCTTTTAAATCTACAATCCATGGAGTCCTCACTCCTCGACCTAGCCATCTCACGAAGAAATATATCGAGACAGGTCCTTAAGGGGGGGGAAGTTGAGAAGAGCCTTTTACGATAAAAAAATCAACAATTTAAAAGAGAATGTTTTCTTTCCAAAAAATCTAATTAAAGAAATCCCAGGTGATTCCAATTCGAAGAATGAATGGCATAATTGGATAATTGGTGTCGATACGCGCTGTTTGGTCATTTATAAAGTAATCCAGATGTTCACCTCGCACAAAAAATCTAAATTCATCAATTGAAAGAGCGAAAAAAGCATTTAATCGCATCAAATTGGGCGTTTTTTCATTGGTCTGAACAGGTTGAACAACACTCAGCAAGGTATTATATTGCATAAATTGATAACCTGTCACATACCCCACATCAACTCCTAAAGCTATCCCTAAGCGTTGAGCCTCAAACAATTTTGATTGAAAAGATAAACGATTCATTGTTGAAAAAATAGGCTGATAGCTAAAGTTATCAGTATTTATTCCTAACCTAACGCTCGGGTAAAATCCAAACTTACCTAGTTTTAAACTCCCTCTAACTTCAACCGTTCCAACAGAAACAAAATCCAAAGTATCTTGGCGCCATTCATTATTTATAAAGTATAGTCCATTATTGATGTTTGTCCAATTTACATTTGCCTGGACAAAGTTAGTATCTCCATAACGAATTCCCCCGGAGACATTCAGTATTTGTTGTGTTTGTAATTCGTCCAACTCCCACTGGACGTGATTAGCGTTATGAAAACGTTGGTAAGGCATAGGATACCTGTTGTCAAAATTCAACCTACCAAAGACCTGTGTTTTTGAGAAAGGTTTTAAACTTAACTTCGTGTGATTATAAAACTCTCCAAGCGCTCCTAACAAGTTAAAATAAAAATCATTTTCGATTGATATGCCTCTCCACTTTGTCCAAAGCAATGACTGAAGGAAAACTTCATTTGTATCGCGATATTTTCCAAGGTTTTGATTTCTCCAGTATCGATGATTGAGTGTAGCATCTAACTGAAAAGAATTCGTACTAAAATAAACTCCGGCACCATTAGATACTGAAGAAGTTTGATACTGATCACGAGTATTTAATGTGTCTATGTATACATTTTCTACCAAAGTATCTTCAAAATTGGGATTGTTAAAAACTCTGCCATTTAAATCAAAACGCTGTTGACTTTTAATTCCTATACCATTGATAGAATCTCCTAAAAGCCGGTAGTAATTATCCCACTCCACATTTAGTTTTCGAATTGTCGACTGAGCATTGTTTCTGAGCACGGGTGTAAACTCTATTGGAAAATCAGTAAGTAAACTATCGGTTTCTATACCGGTATTCTCGCCATATTCGTATCCACCGTAGTACGCCACCAACTTTGTAGACCATCTTTTTTTCGTGTGATAAAACTCAAGGCTCACATCATTTAATTTAAAGTCACCATTTCGAAGCAAACCATTACTTGTTCTTCTATGATAACGGAAGTGAAGATGCGTTTGAGGTCTGAAATATTGGTGGTAATCAAGGTTCAACGCTTGATTTAATGCACTTCCAAATGCATATTGAAATCCTAAGTAAGGTATTCCTATGTACTTTGGTTTTACTTTTTTCTCATTCATTAAATAAGCAAATCCTGCAGGAGATTGATATAAGTTTTGAGCGAGATTATACTCATATACTTGACTAAAACCAGCCGCAGGTCGCAATGTCAGATTTCCAATATTTATTGCATCAATAGAATCTAAATCAGCCCCACCCGAACGATATTCTAAGCCAATTGTATCTATCTGAGGCAACATCAACTTATTCTGAGCAAAAGAATGAATGCTCAAAATTATAAATATGCTGACTAACGTAATTCTCACGATTTTACAATGTTAATTGTAACCATTTATTGTGCTTATTAAAAGAAAAGCAATATTACGAATTTAATAAGAACCAAGGTTGGACAAGTATTAGAAAGATTTGAAGATTTTTGGAGTTTAAGTGCAAGACACACTAACATTGAAGACTACTTCTACTCTAGAACGAGAAAAGTAATATAAAAAAACCCATGTAACTTCATTTTCTGAAAACTTCAGAAAGAAATGGTTAAGACCTCCAATTTACGTCTGTAATCCTCTGGGTTATCCTTACTCAAAGAGTGAAGGGAGGCTCGCCATTGGCAAATCAAGTTCAGTCCTAAATTTATAAATGTTAAGTTTCAAAAACACGTTACATGGGCGGTCTTGCGACCTCAAACAAGTTCTACGCTATGCGTGATTGTTTGTATCATAAAGATATGAAAAAATGATTGAATTAAAAATAAAACGTGTAAATTATTCTTCACTTAAAAACAATTGTTGTTACTCTTTGTATTCAAGCGAACTCAAGCATTTAATAAGCTTCTTGCGGTCAATATCATCCGCATAAGTTAAAGTAAAAAGCACAGCGTATCCGTTCATTATTTCACAAAACTGAGTTGTCTTATATTTGTACCCAAGCTCCTCTTTTTCTATGGAATGACGATCAAATTGGTTTCCATTTAATTCTACGCGAGCTTTCTCAGTAAACACTAAAGGTTTATTAACCATTCTTTGACTGGTTTTTCTAGCCAACCTCATAAAGTCTTCAGCATTTCGAATTACTTTAATATCATCTACTCGCTCAACATTTATAAACAAGGTCGGATTCAAAATTGCATCAAAAGTATAAGGATTATAAAGTTGAGTCAAGAATAAATCTGCAGAGCGAACTTTGCTATTCTTCATTAGGACTTTACCCTCCTGATTCAAGTTCTCATCATTGTGCATCAATCCTTCTACCTTCTGCAATTCCTCATCGTTATAAACATACCAGCTATCAGGTATATCAATAGTAAAACCTAAAAACTTATTGATGTATTTTCCATTCTCGAATGCACCCTCGGAAAATTTTTCCTGGTGACCATTTTCTTTACATCCAGTTATTACTGAAATAGATATTATAAAAATAGTGATTAGTATAAGTCTCATAATTTATAATTTATAATTCATTTTACATCAGTAAGCCTCCACCAAACTGCTCTTTTAAATCATTTCTGAAAGCATTGAGAATTTGACTCAATACATTCTCATCCTTATTCAATAGCTGAATAACCATTTTCGCTCCTTTGTTATCTACTTCAATCGTTATATAATCAGTTAATTGTAATAGTAATTCAGCTTCATTTGCAAATGCTGAAATTTCAGCTTCATTGAGAGCCGCTACATCAACAAAAATAGAAAACGGTTTTTCACCAAAATTCTTCATGCCGCGAATACCGTCCAACTTTCCTGTCTTAAAATTCGCTTTATTTCCAGCATTACTTTGTAGAATTAAAGCGTCATTATTTAAGTGAGCGACAGAACTTTCTTGGTATCTATAATAACCTTCCCCTAAATCTTCAATAATTTCTTCCTCACTATACACTTTTGCCAAATCATTCAGAAACTCGTAATTATCTCCAACACTAGCATAAAAATTGAAAGCTGGAATCATTCCCGATGTTGCTATATCCGGAGCAGAGTTTAAAGCAAATCCAAATTCACCATCAATAATATCTCCCACTTTTTGATCCCCTAAACCAAGGTATTTAATTGGAGACTCCTGCCCTTCTGGTTGAACCAGAACCATCAACTCTTCCATTTTCGTAATATCAATTGCTGCAGCAAAAGCTAAAATAGGCGTTCCAGGTCCTAACTTCTCAAAAATTGCAGATTCAAAATCAGATTTAAAGAAATACTCATTTTTTAAAGCATCGCTCACTCGATCTATATTTACTTCAGTCGTTATATTTCCCTCATTGAAGTCAACCGTTGCTGAATAATGTCCATCTTTAAGCATTGCTGTGATTTCCTTTTTTCTACTATCTGATAAATTGTTTAAACTAGTATTAGAAGTTGTGTAGAGATTCGTCAAATTCATTCCAAGTACAATATCAGTTTCTAAATCCAAAATCTCAACGATCTTAGGGTTTGGATCTTTGCTCGTCGTTTTAATAAATGCTGATTTCAACTCCTCTTTGGGATTCTCACCAAATTGAGTCATGACAACTATTGCCAGCTCATCATTAAATCCAATGGCCGTAGACATATCATCATAAATCATCAAACCATCTTCTTCCTCAAATAAATAACCCATTTCTTGTTCAAGCTTTACCTTTAGAGAGTCTTTGTTCTCTACTGGAAAAAAAGCAAACACCTTATCAGGCATTCCATTTCTATCAATTGGACCTGTCAGAGCATAATGAATACCATTTTCTAAATTCACTCCTGATTCAAGTGAAGAAAATATGTCAGCAACACCATTCCCAATCCCTTTCAGTTCAGCTAATTTCGATTTATCTAACATCTGTTTGAGATGAATATAACCGTATCCGATGACATCTTGATGACTTGTTGCAAAAGAAGATACAGCTAATTTAACTTTTAGCTTGTTTTCATCTTTACCACAACTTGATAAGATCAGTGCAGCAATAATGGGAATAAGGAAAAATATTTTTTTTGACATAATTTTACTTTTTTTCAAATTTAAACATTAATGCTTTACTCTAAAAGGATTTAGTTTGGAAAGTTTTTTTTTGATTTACAAATTTCTGAATCAACACAATCCATGATTCATTGCGGTTCTTCTTTGATTCGAGATGACTTACGTTAAATTGGATGTTACGAAAACATCAGACAAATTAAGAAATCCCTTTTGTTTTGAATAAACATTTTGAGTGTTTTTTACTTGAAGTGTTTTATTTGCTCTAAAACATGTCTACATTTGTAATATGCATGATATTGAACCCTATTTTAATTGGAGACATTATTACATTTCATCAGAAGATGAACGATCTCCTTTCTATGCTCGAGAGTATAGTGAATTTGAGTTCACTGATCAAGTGTACAACTACATGATTCATCCGCAATGGGACAATATTGGATCTCCTACTTTATTTATTAAAATTATTTATACCGACTACGAAGAAGGATATACCGTAATAGAACTGATTGGTGAATGGAATGACGCGATCAATAATGACATTATGACTTTAAAGCGCGACATTATTGAACCTTTGATTTATGAAGGCATTGATAAATTCATACTTATTGGTGAAAATGTTCTGAATTTTCATTATTCTGATGATTGCTATTACGAAGAATGGTTTGATGAACTGGATGACGGATACATCGCATTAATCAATTTCCATGAACATGTAGTTAAAGAGTTTAATGAAATTCATCTTGATCAATACTTTGTTTTAGGGGGAGAGCTTGAAGAATTTGCGTGGAGGACATATACACCTACCCAATTTTTCGGGAAGGTTGATAGCTATGTTCAAAAGCGTTTGATGTAAAGTTAAACTTCGATCAACAACGAAACAACCTTTTTATCAATTGGGAAAGTCACATCTTCTTTTGTCAATTTACTTAATAAAACCCATCTGTGGACCTCTTGATCGTCTGATTGAAAATCAAAAGGAACATCTACCGTTTTAATTTTTGAAGTTGATGAAGTTGTTACTTTATAATAAACACTAATAATTTGATCATTCTCGTCAAACGCCGACTTCTGATAAAAGTCTGTTAGATAAAATAATTCTCCAACCACAACATCTATTTGAAGTTCTTCCATGAATTCACGCCTCAGGCAATCTTTCAGTCCTTCACCTTGTTCTAAACCACCACCAGGAAATTTAGTAAACTTTCTTCCAAAGCGATTTTCGTCAGAAATGAGCACTTCATCCATTTCGTTGATCAATATTCCATAAACTCGAATATTGAACGCCATTACCTTTCAATTATTGATTTGATATTTGGCTTAAAATAGTTTTCACCTTTTAAAACTTTACCATCTTCCCGATAAATGGGCTTCCCATTAGCATCGAGCTTACTCATATTTGACCTATGAATTTCCTCGAACACCTCAACAATCAGATCTTGCATACCGTGTTTAAGAATAGTTCCACAAAGTATATACAATTGATCGCCAAGAGCATCAGCAACTTCGACCAGATCGTTATTTTTAGCCGCTTCAAGGTATTCACTGTTTTCTTCACCCATTAAGCGATGGCGCAGCTCAATTTGATCAAGCTCAATATTAGCTATGGGCTCATGGCTATTCTTAATTCCAAAACTATCATGGAATTCCTCCACCGATGCAATTGCATCTTTTAAGGTTAATGATTTACTCATACAGAAATGTTTTAAAAACGAAAATAAATATTCTTCACGGACTTTTCTTAGAAAACACTATTTTTACTTATGATTTAAACAAAATTGATTGATTTTCTTTAATTTGCAAACATGAACATTGAGCCCAAATATTATTTAACATTTTTGATTGGTATATTTTTCTGTCAGTTTAACTCATTGTTTGCTCAAGACTTTTTCCCTCCTATAACCAACTACACTACGGAAGACTATGGACACAAATATGCTCCGGATAATCACGGAATCACTCAAGATCATTTGGGCGTCATGTATTTTGGAAACACTGGAAACATCTTAGCTTTTGACGGTACAAGATGGGATGAAATTCCAGTTGTTCCTCAACGTGTCACCCGATCTCTCTATACTGCCAAAGACGGTACGATATACGTTGGGGTGATGGGGGATTTCGGATACTTATCGATTGATAGTATTGGAAGTTATAAGTATAAATCGCTAGTTGATTCTAGTCTTAGAATAGATCATCCTTTTCAAGATATTTGGTCAATTATAGAAACCTCAGAAGGTATTTTCTTTCAAAGCGAACAACAAATTTTTCAATTTAAAGATGACAATATAACCCCTCTACCAATGCCTTCAACAGTTCACACCATTTTCAAAGTGAACGATAAATTAGTCGCTAGAATTCGTGATTTTGGGTTGATGCAATGGGAGGGTAACGAATGGAAAAGAATTAAAGGATCTGAGCCGTTTGAAATTTACGCTGCATTTGGAATTTTACCAATAAAAGGCGGAAAAGAGCATTTGATTGTCACCCAAGAAATCGGTTTTTACAAATTAACAAGCCAAAACACAGTTGAACCCATTGAAAGTCCTAACAATGAATACCTAAACAAACTCCTCATTTTTGGCGCTCTTAAAATAAGTCAGGACAAAATTGCTTTAAAGACCTTTAATAAAGGCTCTGTACTCATAGACATGGAAGGCAATGAAGTTGGAAAGATCAATAAACGTATGGGACTTCGCTCAAATGAAATCAAAAGTCAGTTCATTGATTTCGATGGCAACTTGTGGATGGGCTTGGGAAATGGTATTGCACTAGTTAATTTAGATTCAAGACTTTCTTATTTTGGAGAAAATCAAGGACTAATTGGTGGTATCAAAACTGTACTTCAAACGAACGTCAATAATAATGACCACTTATTTGTTGGAACAAATGAAGGTTTATTTAGAATAAATCAAAAAGATGAGTCCTTGTTCAGAATTTATGAAAAGATAGAATCAATTAATTATAGCGTATGGAGTTTAAAACAACTTGACAACACATTGTATATAGCTACAAGCGAAGGGTTGTTTTCTTTAGACTTAACACTCCCTAGTGCTGAAGTTAAGCGTATCAATCGACAGAATGTCAATGCATTATACATCAACAAAAACCTGGGACACATTGTTGCTGCTGGCAAACAAGGGTTACAAGTACTAAATACAAAAAAATTATCTCCCCTATTTACTCTTGTAGAATCTTTTTCTTCTGTTACAAATATTGAAAGCGAAATTAATGGCGACACAACTAACTACTGGTTGGGACTTCAGGGCCAAGGTTTAATGAAGTTAAGTCATATTCAAAACAGGTTTGATGTAGAATTCTTTAGTGGCGTATCTTATGGGTTCCCTGATGATCATATTATTGTTCCTCAAAAACTAGGAGAAGAAGTTGTTTTTGGTACTACGGAAGGTTTACTTGAGGTTGATCAAACAGATTTTGACGGTGAATTATATACTTTTTTCATGCCCATAGAATTGGGAGACAGCACTTTCAATGACCCGTTATTCTATTTAACAGAAGACGAAAAACACATTTGGTACTGTATCAACAACGATGTTGGACTCTACAATAAAAAAGACAAGACCTATGTTAATCGTCCTTTTTGGGGAATTAAAAAAGGGCGTGTAAACACGTTGTACCGTCCTAATCACAAAGACAATTTGTGGATTGGCGCGACAGAAGGTCTAATTCGTTATAAAATTACTGGCGAGACACCTTTCAAGGAAGATTTCAATACATTAATCAGAACGGTAAGAAAGAAAGATAATATCCTTGTTTTTGGTGGTCATCACTCCAAGAAAAATAGAGAGATTGAACTAGAATACGAGAAAAACTACATTCATTTTGCCTATAGCGCACCATACTTTGAAGATCATCAACCTATTGAATACAGTTACAAACTTAAAGGCTACAACGATAAATGGTCAGAGTGGACGGAGAAAACTGAAAAAGAATTTCCAAACTTAAAAGAAGGAGAATATACGTTTATTGTGAAGGCCCGAAATGTCTATCATCAAGAAGCAAAACCTGCAAAAATCAATTTCACGATACTCACTCCTTGGTATCGATCGGCAACTGCCTACACAGCGTATGTTATATTTTTTATTATTATCATTTATCTCGCAATTGTTATAAGTTCCTATCGTCTGAAACAGCAAAATAAGAGATTAGAGTTAGCAGTTAAGGAACGTACCAAAGAAATTGAAGAGAAGAATCACCGATTAGAAGATCAAAAGACGGAGATTCTGCACCAGAAAACAGAAATTGAAGATAGTATAAATTATGCAC
>Ga0114916_1001612_pt1 | contig 12571 bp, 6 predicted proteins | sample MalvirAntarct_66_FD_83501 | JGI IMG/M metagenome (GOLD analysis project Ga0114916, IMG submission 83501) | Marine viral communities from the Global Malaspina Expedition - Malaspina viral metaG Antarct_66 | ecosystem: Environmental > Aquatic > Marine > Oceanic | place: West Anvers Island... | reverse complement strand
CTGGAACGGGAGCCGGATGGGGTCACCGACGGCCGGATCGAAGGCGGGCTGGCCGGGATCAGGCGGCTGATCGAGGTTGACCAGAAGCCGATCGGGCGCACACCACGTTCAAACCTCGCCACCTATACCGGCCTGTTCGATCACGTGCGGCAGATCTTCTCCGCCACGCCCGACGCTAGACGCCGCCGCTACGACGCCGGCCGGTTCTCATTTAATGTCTCCAAGGGGCGATGCCCGCGCTGCGAAGGCGAAGGCTTCGTCATGGTCGAACTTCTGTTTCTGCCTAGCGTGTACGCGCCATGTCCCGAATGCGACGGCGCCCGGTACAACTCGAAAACCCTGGAGATCCGCTATCGCGATCGAAACATCGCGGAGGTCCTGCGGCTAACCGTAGACGACGCTTGGGCGTTCTTCAGCGACGCGCCGCAGGTCTGCCGGTCGCTGAAGTTGCTGCGCGAAGTGGGCCTTGGTTACCTGCGCCTGGGCCAGCCGGCCACTGAGCTTTCCGGCGGCGAGGCTCAGCGGGTAAAGCTCGCCACTGAACTGCAACGGTCTCAAAAGGGCGGCGCCCTTTACGTCCTCGACGAGCCCACGACGGGCCTGCACCCCTCCGATGTGGAGCGCTTGGTCGTTCAGCTGGATGCCTTGGTGGACGCTGAAAACACAGTGGTCGTCGTCGACCACGAGATGAGGCTGGCGGCCGGAAGCGATTGGGTGATCGAGATCGGACCGGGCGCCGGCGACGAGGGCGGCCAGGTCGCGGCTAGCGGACCGCCATCCGAGGTTGCCACGCGGACACGCAGCCGCACTGCGCCCTACTTGAAACGCGCTCTAGCGCGCTGACTCGACCAGCAGCGCCAGTCGGCCATACCTAGTAGCCCCTGAAAGCGTGGGTCGGCCGCGATATGCCGTTGGCGGACTTTGGGGCTCGGCCGTAGGCGGACGTGCCCTCGTCCGTTATCAACGTCTGCTCTCCACCCTTAGCGGACGCTAGCGGCGTCAGATGTCCGTCTGCTCGGAAAGCTCCAACGCGTCGTCGACCTCGATGCCGAGGTAACGCACCGTGCTCTCAAGCTTGCCATGGCCCAGGAGCAGTGGCAGGCGCGCAGATTTCCGGTGCGCTTATAGACGAGAGCGACTTTCGTCCGCCGGAGGCTATGCGTGCCGTAGGCGCTGGGCTCCAGATCAATGGACTGGACCCATTGATCGACCAGCCGCGCATATTGCCGAGTCGAGATGTGCTCACCCGGGTCACTGCGGCTGGGCCACAGCCAATTATCAGAGCGACGGCCACGCGCGGCGAGCCACGCTACCAGCGCGTCCCGTGTCGGCTCCGTTATCTCGAACGGGACCGGCCGCCCAGTTTTCTGCTGAATGACAGTGGAGCGTGGTCGTATTGCACCGCCTAGAGCCACGTCACTGACGCGCAGTTTGACTAAGTCGCAGCCGCGGAGCTTGGTGTCGATCGCGCAGTTGAACAGGGCCAGATCGCGAACCCGATGCTTGTTCTTCAGCTGCTGTCGAATGGCCCAGATGTGCTTCGGCTTGAGGGGCGGCTTCGGCCCGATCAGCTTGGCTGTATTCCAGGGCTTGTGTGGAAATTTGAATAGGTCGGGCTGAGCCATGGCTCACCTCTTGAGTTATTCCCGACGCGGTAGGCCTACCATATGGCAGTTAGTATCTCGTGAAAGAGCGGTCCGGCTGCGATGCGCCAGCAACGGACATTCACACCGTCCCCATGAGCGGACTCTCGGCGGCCGGCACCACCCTTCTCAGATGACCAAGAGGTCTGCTTTGCGATAGGCGCGTATTCCACGCCATCGTGGGCGCCTCTCGATTGAGGGGATGATGGAGGCAAGACCGACAGTCTGACCGGCTAAGGAGCCCCTGTTGTTTGAGCAGGGGGCCTGATGCCGACCGAGAGATTGTCGATGCGCCGCATACGCGAAGCGCGACGCCTTGGAACGATGGGCGCTGCACTTGTAGGAATTACTGGAATTGTCCAGGAGCGACGATGCCTACAGTCGAGCCACATAATCCGCCCCCGGAGCTTTGCGCCGCTCTCACCGATCTTTGGGCGGCTTCGCCAATTCGCGCGGACCTCTATCGCGCGCCTCCCTTTCGGCACGTGCGGGCGACGTGCGAGAGGCTCTTCCCTGGCAGCGGCTCGGCCTCGACACTGGACTTCGCGCTAGCGCGGGCAATGCGGGCGCTTGCCTGTCCAGCGACCGACCCTGTCGCCGGGCAATGCCCAATGTCGGCAGAGGAGGCCGCTTGGCGGCTCGATGCTGCCTTCCGCCAAACCGAAGTCACGCGAACCCATCTCTGCCCCCTCGACATGGCTGACCACTTCCCATCGATCAGCTTTGGATCGGCTCGGGCGGGACAATTCTCAAACACCGAGTTGACCGACCTGCTTCAGGGGCCAGCGGGGCCGCGCGGCCGGACCAACGACCTCGACATCGACCGGCTCGCGGCGTTTCGATGGCTGGTGGTTCGCGAAACCTCGTCGGTGAGCTCGCCCGACCTGCAGCACCGCGCGCTGCCGGAACTCTCGATCAACTTCAACCAGGACTTCGGACGGATCGTCCCGCACGCGCGGGCCCGCCCCCAAGCCGTGGACGACGCCCTTCTGGCGCTGCTGCTGCTCCCCTGGGAAGACCACGATACGCACCATAATCCGGAGTGGCGCGTGTTCCGAGTGCCGTGGATCTACACCGTCGAAGACGATCTGTTCGGCCGGCTGCCCGCCCGTCCCGACGTCGATACGCTCACCGAGGTGGACTTCACGTATGACGACGCGCTTGAGACCGTCACCGAGTTGCGTCCCTATGTCATCAACCTAGCCGAGACGGTCGAGCCCATGGTGGCGCAACTAGATGCAGCGGCTTGGGCCCGTCACCAAACGGCCCTCAGCCATCCGGCGTTCTGCCCGCCCATCGCCCACTTCTTCGTACGCGCCTTCTTCGGTGAGCCCATAGACGAATTCCTCGCCCATGTGATGACCCTGGAGGCCAGCCTTGGCACGCCGGAGGATTATGACGCGAAGGGGCGGTTGAAATTCAGCCGATCAGACAATCCGGGCGCAAAGACCCGCGTCGCCGCGCGCATCACCGCGCTCTTAGAAGACGTCGGTGCCGGCAGGGATTATGAGACGCTCTTCGAGCTCCGCAGCCAGTATGTTCACGGCCGGATCATGGGCGACATTCCGAGCGCCGCCCGCCTCACGGCGCGCAAGCTCGCCCGTCGCGTCGTCGCCGCGCTCGTCGATCTGGCGCAGGTCAGCCGCGAGCCGCGTGATGATCTGTTGGCCAAGCTGGTCCTCGCAGGGATCGGACCGCTTCGCGCCACCTCCTGAAGGCGGTGACACGATGCGCGCGGCATCGCTTGAAGCTTCCCGCCCGCCAGGTTGAGCGCACCGCTTGATCGACCTAGACCTGAGCTCACCAGGAGACGCAATGGCGTTAGAGGACGATTCAGCGGAGCAAGGCTCGGGGGGCGCGTCGCTTGCTGGCTACGACTATCAGATCGACGTGTCGGTCTGGCTCGCCCTCGACCTGGTCCTGGCCGGCAAGCTCGCGCATGAGCTTGTGCTGGAGCCCGCGACGGAAGAGGACGTCGAAGCGCAGCTCCTGGAGCACGAGCCGGGCCGCGTCGCGAGCCATGCGTCGATGGGCGACTACACGCTGGTCGTCCAGGTCAAGCTGCGCACAGGGGATGCGTGGACCGCGCCCGGCGTCAAACGCCTGCTCGAGCATGGCAGCGAGAACCGCCTGTCCGCAGCGGAACGGCTCAAGGGAACGGGGGTGCGCTACCTCCTCGTGACGAGCGTGGGTCTGAACGGTGGCACCCGAGGCTTGGGTGTGCGCCGCGCGGGCATCTGGCCTAAGGCCGACCGCATGCCGACGAGCCTCGTAAACGCCTTGCCCCCTGGATCCGCGGGTCGGGTCGCGATCATCGGCGGACAGGACGAGGAACGCGTCGCCACCGACATCGAGCGCCTCCTCGTCCAAAGCTTCCGGGTGCCCTTCGCCCGTTGGCGAGAGTGTCGCGCAGCGCTGCGGGAGGAGGCCCGCATTCGGATCCTTCAAGGCGGATCGGGACGATGGCGCCGCGAGGAGATCGAGGCGACTATTCGTGCGCACGAGGGGTATATCGCCAGCTCCCCCGAACTCGACCACTACGTCTACCCCACCAACTGGGCCGATCTCAGCACCGCCATGCGAGACCGCAATGCAGCCCTAATTGTTGGCCAATCGGGCACCGGCAAGACGCTCGCCACCCGCAAGCTGTTTGAAGAGCTCCGGGATCAAATCCCGGGGCTGAAGCGGATTCCGATCAAGCTCGGACCGCACCAGTTGCGGGACGATCAGACCGAGGGGCCGGTCCTGTATGACATCGAAGATCCCTGGGGTCGCTTCGATTTCGACCCAGCCAGCCGGCCTTGGAATGACCAACTGGCGCAGATTCTGAGTAAGGCCCGCCCGGATCGCATGGTCGTCGCCACATCGCGTCTGGACGTGGCGCGCGAAGCCGGCGCGCTCGACAGTGTGAAGGGCTTCATCATCCCCCTCGAGGCCGAGCACTATGGGAAGCGGGAGCGTGCACGCCTCTACACCTCCCGTGTTCCTGGCCTGCCCCGCGACCTGCAACTGCTCGCCGCCAACAGCCAGGCGGACGTGCTTTCCCAACTTGCGACGCCACTGGAGATACAGAAGTTCTTCGACGCCTTGCCGACGCTCGACCGCAAGTCGCTCCATAACCCCCCGGGCTTCGTGACGGAGGCGATCCGGAGGGCCCACCAGGACTCGATCGAGCTGACGGTGCGTGAGCAGATCGAGCAACGCGACGACGTCCGCGCCGCCGCCGTCATCTGGGGCTTACTCAAGGCGGTCGACAAGGTCACGGGCCGACTCGTCCGCACGCTCGAGGACATGCTCGCGGACCGCGACCCCAACATGAGCCGGGGAATTTCCCCGCTCATCGAGTTCTTCGTCGCCGCGCGCAACCTAAGGCAGGTCGACGACTCCGTCGGCTACTATCATCCCCGGGTCGAGGCCGGGATTGAACAGGCGCTTGCGCGCCATGCCCCGCTCGTACGCCAGACCCTGCGGCGCGTGGTCGACATTCTCTTGTCTCCCGACGGGCCTGGCCAAGCGTGGGGGGCCGGAGTGGCGGCGCGGCTTCTCGCGGCAACCGCCCACAAGCCCGATCTTACTCCGACCCTCACGCCGACCGCGGCCGGCAGAATCGACGCATGGCTGGCGCAACAAGTCACCGCCGTCCATGGCAAGGACTTCGAGGCGCTTCTGGAAACCGCCGCCGCCGCGGGCTCCGCCGACAGCGCGGTGGCGGAGCTCGCTCGCTACCTGCGCCATCGCCCGGACCGATCTTTCGGCGGCCTCATGCGTTGGGGGGAGCCCCGGAAGGGCGAGGCATGGCGCGAGCGCATTCGGCAAGATCCGGCCACCAAGCCGATGCTCGATCGATACGTGCGCGAGGTCCTTCCCCAAGCGCGCGTCTCCTATCCCACTTCCCTCGTTACCAAGCTTGAGCGACTTGCGCCCGGCTTGACGCCAGCCTTCCTCGCCGCAGCTGAGACAGCCGTAAGGTATGGCGTCCTATCGACCGATGACGTGATCGCGGCGGGCGCGCTCCGGGACCGCGAAGGGTTCGAACACATCATCGACCGGGCCATCGTGGTCTTGACGCCGAGCGCCACCGATCTCGCCGCGGCGGCCAAGACGCGGCTCGACATCGTCAACGGCGTCTATAGCGAGGACTACGCCGAACATCTCGCTGACAACGACGAGGGGTACACCGCCCAACAATTCCTGAAGGCCTACGCCCAGAAGGCCCGCGCCACAGTGGGATGGCGCGTGCTGGCGCGGCATCGGCACCGCGACCGGCTGCGAGCGGAATGGTTCGGCGAGCTCCTGCGCGAGGTGGAGCGAGGAACGCCCGACGACGAGGAACTCGAAGGTGCCTTCGCGGCCGGCTACGGCACCGTCGACGAACATCTGCTGTGGTACGTCCTGTGCCGTCATTGGCGGGCCATTCACCTCGACCCACTCAGAACGCGCCTTCTCTCATCGGACCTCGACCCGGACGTGCGGCAGGCTGCGCTAGCTTGCCTGTTGGAACGTGCGCCCGCCGAATTTGCCGGACTCGTCGACCAGCTGGTTGCCAAGGGTATGACTGCGCGTCTGCTCGAAATCGCCCTGGACTTGGCCGTCCTGGGACGACGCCGCGCGTTGAACGGCGAGCGCCACGCCGCGGCGGCCGACGCGGCGCGTCCCCATCTGCCGCGCGTGTTCCGGGACCTCGGCGACGCTGCGATGGCGTTGGCCGAGGAGCGGAAGCCGAAGCTCAATGCCGACACGGTCGCTGTTCTCGCCACTCTGCGGGTCAACGCCGAGGACATCCGCCGCTTTCGCCTGCAGGTGGACGCCCACTATCCAATGAGCGTCGAGGACGATATTCACGCACTGCTGGCGCATACCGACGACGCCGACGTCGCCGTCGAGGCGCTTCAGGCCGCGATCCGGAAGGGCATGGCCGCAACTGTGGACCAGGCCATCAACCATCGGTTCGCCGACGTGAGCGCCGCGGCGCTCACCTTCGTCGGAGAGCCCCTTGCCGCGCCCTTGCCGGAGCGCCTTTTGGCAAAGGCCGCGGACACCGGCAGCCCGGTCCGGAAGGCGCTGACGGCGCTCCTCCTGGCCAAGCCCCACGCGGAGCACCTGCCCACCCTGCTCAAGCTCGCCGAGGACACCTGGTCCGCCAGCTCCCGCTACTACGGCGAGGACGACCACTTTCCCATCGCACAGGCAGCGGTCACGGCCATCGCAAAGCTGCTTCCGCTGCCGTCCGAGGCAAAACGCACGCTGTACAGTCTCGCGCTTGAGACCTCCGACCTTACCTTGCTTGGGGCCATTTTCGATCTGCTGGCCGAGCATGGCGGCACCAAGGCGCAGGCCCGCTTGCTGGAGCAGGCGATCACGCCCGGCCGGGCGCACGTCCGACGCGCGGCCGCGTCTGCTTTGGTGGGCGCTAGCGACCACCTCGCCAGCTCGATCGTCGAGAACATTGCGCCCGAGCTCCTCACCAACCATGCGGATGTCATCGCCGCGACGCTCGCGATCATCGTCGCGCGGCGAGCCGACCCCTTGGCAGTTCGCGCTGCGGCCGAGCGGCTGGCGCCGCACCCCAAGCGCCGGGTCTTCATCCTCCTCATGATTTGCGCCGCCAAGGACCGTGCGACGGACCTCCCAAAGGCGCTCTCAGCCCTGTTGCCCAAGGGTCATCCCGCGGTGAAGTGGGCCCTTACCGGAAAGGGGCCGCATCCCGACGACGCGATGCTCTCCGATCTAGGCTCCGCTCGGGCCTGCGCGGCCGTCCTCAAGTATCTCACGCCTTGAACCACCGGCCTCCAGCGCACCTTCGTCCTGGATCAGGGGGCGGGGCGCTAAGGAAGTTAAAAGGGCTGCCCCGGTGCAGCCGACCAGCCTAGCGCACTGAAACCATGCCCGCCGGAGGCCTGCCAGCTTAGGCGGTGGCGGCCGACGTGACCGGCCAGAACCCGTGGACGAGGACGATGCGATGTGGCCCGCCAGCCTGGGGGTGCTCGCTTTCGCGGACCATCGGGAGCCGGCAGGATGACGCCGCCCGCAGACCTTGATCTGGCCCGTACCGCGCCTGGAGCCGAGCATCAATGTTGGCGATGGTGCGTGCAAGTGGACCGACGCGCTCAAGCCCGACCATGATCGCGAACGGATGACCGGCCGCGTAGGCGCCTGAGACGATTCGGTCGACACCCTCGCCGACATAGTCGTCGTCCGTCCGCCGGTCAGACGCATCGGTATATTTACACTCGATGCCCAGGTAGTCGCCGCGCCGACCGACCTGCTGAGTGAAGAGGAGCCTGATGTCGAGGCGGCGATGAGCGATCACGCGGCCGCTGGCGTCGACGACCGGGAGTTCGGCCTGATGGTCTATGTGGTAACGGACACCGCCCACAGCGTCACGGGCGTCTTCGAAGCACGCCGCGAGCTGGCGGGTGAAGCGCGGCTCGATCTGAGGCACGTCGCCCAGCAGCCGAACCGTCTCGCCGATCGCATCATCGAGCGTGCTCAACACCCGCCGAAGCACCTGCGGGCGAACCTGATGAAATGCCACCGCGCCTGCGAAGACGCTGGGACGCCGATCCGCGAAGTCTCCGAGAACGCTCACGCCGCCGCGCCACCTACCAGCTCGGTCTCGTTCGGCTGCATCAGGTCGGCGAGAACCCGGTCTCCGTCCGACCAAGCCGCGGCGGCGGTAAAGCACCGGAAGCGCGCCGGCTTGGCGATGACCAGGGCGTCGCCGACATAGAGCCTAAGACTCTGCAGGGGCCGCAGGTACGGCAGATCGGGTCCACCCATCTGCTCGGAAAGTTCGTAGAGGGTGACGGGGGCTGTGTCCGCAGCGAGGCTCAATTCAGCCGGTTGGGGACGAGCGTCAGCCGTGAGCCTGAAACGCATGACGATCATGTCGTTCGCCGCCGGCGCGTAGCAGTCCGGGATCAGGACTAGATCTCCCGGCGCGTCGGCGTAGGCGTTCAGGGCGGCGCAGAGGTTTTTCGCGTAGGCTTGGACGTCCTCGGCCGTGGGCGCAGCATCCATAGGGCCGCGGTCATTGGCCGTTTCGAACATGACCGCACGGGCGCGGCGGACCGCATCGTCCAGGATCGCGCGTTCGGCCGCGTCCAGGCCGCAAGCGTCATACACCAGCGCGTCGAGCTCCTGGAGCAAGGACGGGATCATCAGGTCGAGCCCCGGGCCGTGGGCCTCCGCTAGCTCGCCTTCCAACGTCACCAGGCGATCGATCTGCGACTCGCTCAGCAGATCGAGACGCGGCAACCAGACTTCGTCCAGATCGACCCGCTCGACCTTCGTCTGCTTAATCCCCAGCGTGCAGCCGGTGAACGCAAGTTGGTAGGCGACGAGCGCGCTGTTCATCACCGCATTGAAGGCCCGCGCGGCCCGCGCTGTCTTGAAGGATACGCCAATGAAGGACTCGTTGTAGGCAATCGTCCGCGTGTCGAAGGCGGCGGTGTAGCGGCCGCGTTCGAGGGCGTGGGTCAGCCCACCCTCTGGAAGCATAACCAACGGCCCCTTGTAGCGATCAAGGGCGTAGGCGCGGTTAGCGCGATCCGCATTGAACGGCGGCAAAGGGGCCGCGATGCGTAGCGCCTCGAACGTTTTGGCCGTCAGGATGGGTAGTCCGCGCAGGTGCGACGCGGGGTACTTTGTCCCCGGCTGCCAGCCTTGCCCTGCCGTGGCTCCCATGCTTCGCACGAGGTCCGCGAAACAGATCATCCGCTTGCCGCGTCTGAACCGCTGCAGAAGCCAAACGTCCCGCTCCTCGCCATAGGCCGCCGCCTTCAACAGCGACGGGTGTTTGGCGAGGAGATCTACCGCCATCGTCGTCGGCGGATCCGCCGGAAGTTCGAAAATCCCGGTGCTTTGGAAGACCGAGGTCCACGGCATGTTGATCACCGTGATCGCACCCGGATTGGTGGCCAGCACGTTCGAGAAGAAAAGAAGCGCCGGGCCGGCCGCCGCCTTGGCATCACCTCGGTCGCTTTCATACTCCTGGAAGAGGCGCGACAACCTCAGCTGCGCGAGGTTTACGAGGCTAACGTCAGGAAACGCGCGCAACAGCCGGTCACGGGTGGCTGCGGCGCGCTCGAGGCTGAAGAACGGCGTCGCCTTCATGACGAGCGCGATGCGCGTGGCGGGACCTGCGAAGTCCCGACAGCGCCAGAGGAAGGCCCAATCGTTGGACCTCTGTGGAAGCGTCAAGCCCGCTTGGCGCGCATAGGTCACGCCGGAGCGACGGCTCTCATCCTCCTCCTCGGCCGCGGGAGCGTCATCCGCCGCCGTCGCATCCCGGCTCGCCTTCACCAGCGCCCGGTCCAAGGCCTTGGCCTTGGGATCATGCGTCCATGGCGGATTGCCAACGATAACGTCGAAAGGCGCGTCGACGCCCGAGCCTGTCAGGCGCTCTGCCAATCGCGGATCGAAGGTGCTGGTCGCGAACAGCACCTGATTTTCAAGCGGCTCGAACCTCAAGCAGTCGAGGGCGTCGATGCCGCGAGGCGGGTCCGGGTCCAGCTCAAGCAAGGCGAGATACAGGCTGAAGGCCGCCACCGACAACGCCGCGGGGCTGATGTCGATGCCCCGGATTTGACCCATCAGGATGTCCCGGACCGCCTGGCGAGTGAGCGGACCGCTTCGGGAGCGAAGCCAGACCAGGCGCCGCAAGCTTTCGACAAGGAAGACGCCGGAGCCACACGCCGGGTCGAGCACCCGCGCATCGGAGGACAAGCCCTCGAACACCGGGTCGAGGACGAGATCCACGAGGTTGATCGGTGTGTAGTGAACGCCCCGCTTAGGAGCGTCGTCGGTCTCCGCCATGTGCACGAACTTCTCGTAGATCGAGCTGATCAGCTCGACCGGAATCGCCTCGAAGCGGAACGGGAACAGCCGGCCCTGGGCGTCCGACACATTGAAGTGGCCGAAGAAGGCGTTGAGCGGCTCCAGCGGAGCAGCCGTCCCGCCGAGTTGTTCACGCTCGGCGGCTTCGTTCTCGATCGGGAAGAGGTCGCCGTTGAAGGTCGTGCGGATCCAGCGGAAGAGTCGGTAGGTGCTGTCGAGATCCTCCAGGATCGCATGCAGCTCTGGCCGCCCGAAGCGCTGCTCCAGCTCGACAGGCACCACGTAGCCGCGGTGCGCCAGGTACTGGAAGAAGATGCAGCGCCCGACGAGCTTCTGGGCCAGGCCGGCGCTGAGGCCCTTGGCCACCAGCTTGCGTAACAGAGCTGTGAGTTCACGGAGGAGGACGTTGTCGACGCGATTGCGCCGGTCCACCGGCCGCGCGAAGGCAGATCGCCAGAAGCCACCCATCGCCACGTGGCGGCGACCGCAGATGTCACGGATGCTTCGGAGCACCGCGTCGACATCGTCTTCCAGGCCAAAGGTCCCGAGGACAGGCGAAGCGCCGCCATAGTCGGCGGGCGGCTGATAGGCGTTGTAGATTCGCACATACTGCGGCGTCGTCACCCATAAGAGCGGCGCGACGCCAGCGTTCCACGCCAGCCGGTGCCACTGAACCTCGTCTCCGTCGAGGCGGTCGGTCGACTTGAAGACGATGATCGGAGCGGTTCCCACCTTGAAGACGGCGTCTGCGGCAAGGCCGCCATCCTCTGTCGACATAAGGGGCGCGATACGCGTTCCGTCGGCGGCAGAGCGATCGGCCCCCTCCGGCAGCACCAGGCCTTCCGTCGGTGCCCCATCGGAATCCAGGTAGCCGGTCGCGGCGAGCACCTGGGCGGCGAGCGGCGTCATGTCCCGCGTCCGTGCGGCCGAGTTTTCGGGGGGATTCATCTCAGCCCCCAGCCGCGGAGATGGCGGCCGGCGGGAAAGGCAGCGACCCTTGGGCCACCTCGAGCTCCGCCGCGGCCAGCCCACCGCGCAGGCGCTCAATGATCGACGCGCAGCCAATGACGAATGAACCCCGCCCTGCAGGGCGCAGTGCTGCCCCCTCGGCCTGGACCAGTCGGCCGCCTTCGGCGTCGAGAACCAGCCAACACTCCTCCAGAGCTGGCCAGGACAATCCATGGCAGGCCTCGAGAGGCGGATTAAGGCGGTTTGCCACCGCCCCGATCCGCACCCCGAACACCTGCACGAGTTCCGACACGAGCGCGACAGCCACGAGATCACCGGGGGTGAAGGTCGGCCCGTGGCCCTTGTGGCGCGCTAGCGCGGGCAAGGCTGATCGCCAAGCTCGGAAGGTCTCCACCGGAATGGAGAGCAGCTCGCGAATCTGTCCCTGAGTGTAGCGCACGCCGCGAACCTAATAGGGTATGGCGCACGGAACAATCCGTTGCGAACCCCGGATTGGGGCCTGCTTTGTTCTGGAGCTGATGCCGCACCTTCCCACCTAAAGAGACGTCGGATCGATACCCCCGCGGCGGCAGACCTTCTGAGTGCCTCCGATGGCGGATATCCAACAAGTGTGCAGGCAGCTCAGCTCGGGAGCGGTACGGTAAGTTCTCGAGGCCGGGCCTCAAAGCGGACCCTCCCAAGGTCTCAGAAGAGCCCATCTGCGACCTTGGCAAAACGGCCCGCTCAAGCCGACGCGCCTGCTCCTATGCAGCCTCCGGCTTCACCTTCGTCACCTCATCCAGGTGATATGACCACCAGCGCATCATGGTGCGGCGCCCGCTAAGCCATTCGGCGGCATTGTAGACGGCGCGGATGTCGCCCTCGGCGTGGGCGAGTTGGAGTTCGATCCAGTCGCGATTGAACTCCTGCTCATTGAGCACGGTGGAGGCCGTGGAGCGGAAACCGTGCACGGTCGCGCGCCCATGGTAGCCCATGCGATAGATCGCATAGATCATCGTGTTCTCGGAGATTACGCCGCTGCGGGTCGGTGCCGGGAACAGGAGCTCGGAACGGCCGGAAGCTTCCCTGATCTCGGCCAGGATTTTGATCACCTGCGGCGTCAGGGGCACCAAGTGGTCACG